>WNFD01023065.1_pt1 | contig 10589 bp, 8 predicted proteins | sample 5400491 | NCBI WGS metagenome assembly WNFD01 (sample SAMN13153343, study PRJNA577476) | soil metagenome | isolation source: 120 cm saprolite under Douglas fir tree site 2 hole 2 replicate 2 | place: USA:California | collected 2015-04-18 | reverse complement strand
CCCGTGCACCTGGTCGCGCTCGGCGGGAGCAAGGCCCAGGTCGGGATGCTCTTCTCTGTTTCGACGGGCGTGTCGATGATCCTGCGGCCCGTGGTGGGCGGCTTGACCGACCGTTACGGGTTTCGGCCGGTGGCGCTTCCGGGCGTGCTCGCGCTCGCGCTGACACTGGCGGCCCTCGATCGGGCGGCCTCGCCGGTGGTGGTGATTGCGCTGATGACCGGACTCGGCCTCGCCAACGGCCTCGTGGCCACCTCGGCGGGGGTGCTGGTCGCGCGGGCGAGCCTTCCCGAGCACCGGGGAGAAGCCCTGAGCATGTACTACGTCGCGTCCTCTCTGGGCTTTGCCCTCGGCCCCCCGCTCGGCTTCGCGCTGTACCGGGCGGGTGGCATGCGGCTCGATCTCATGGCGGCGGCCGCCCTGGCCGCGCTGATCGGCCTTCTCGCCTGGTCGATCACGGGCGCCGCGACGCGCCCTGTCCCGGGACCGCGCCCCCACTTTCGCTTCTATAGCCGGCGGGCGCTGCCGGTGGCCGGTGCCCTGATCCTGAACAACATCGGGCACAGCTCGATCTACGCGTTCCTGCCGCTCTACGCCTTGGCAAATGGCCTCGGCGGCGATATCGGCTGGTTCTACGCCCTCTTCTCGGCGTGGATCATCGTGTGCCGCGTCCTGCTCCGGCGAGCGTCGGATCGGCTGGGGCGAGCCCGCGTCATCGTGCCCGCCATGGCCCTCATCGCGGCGAGCTTCTTCGTGCTGGCGATCCCTCCCACCGTCCCGTCGCTGGCGGCGGCCGCCCTGCTGCTCGGCAGCGGCGTCTCGGTCCTCTATCCGACGCTCCTGGCGCTCCTCGTGGACCGCACCCCCGAGGCCGAGCGGGGCCTCGCCATCGGGACGCTCTCGGCGTCCTTCGACGTCGGCATCGTCATCGGCTCGCTGGCCATCGGCTTCACCGTGGAGCAGACGTCGTACGGGATGGGCTTCGTGGTGGCGGGCACGGGGGCGATCTTCGGCCTCGCCACCTTCGTCATGGCCGAGCGCCGCCACGGGCGGCGGCGCGTTGTGCCGCGGCCGCCGGCGGGGGTATGATTCGTATCCATGGCCAATGACCGGATCGTCATCCGAGGGGCGCGCGAGCACAACCTCAAGTCCATAGACCTCGAGATTCCCCGCGATCAGCTGGTCGTCCTGACGGGGCTCTCCGGCTCGGGCAAATCGTCGCTCGCCTTCGACACCATCTACGCCGAGGGGCAGCGGCGCTACGTCGAGTCGCTCTCGGCCTATGCCCGTCAGTTCCTCGAGCAGATGGAGAAGCCCGACGTCGACTCGATCGAGGGGCTGTCGCCGGCGATCTCCATCGAGCAGAAGACGACCTCGAAGAACCCACGCTCGACCGTCGGCACGGTCACCGAGATCTACGACTACCTTCGCGTGCTCTTCGCCCGGATCGGCGTGCCCCATTGCCCGTCGTGCGGTGTCGTGATCTCCGCGCAATCGGTCCAGCAGATGGTGGACCGCATCATGGCGCTGCCGCAGGGGAGCCGGCTCATTCTGCTGGCGCCGGTCGTGAGGGGCCGCAAGGGCGAATACCGCAAGCTGTTCTTCGATCTGCGCCGCCAGGGCTACGTCCGGGTGCGGGTCAACGGCGAGTTCCACGAGCTCAGCGAGGAGATCGAGCTCGCCAAGACCAAGAAGCACACGATCGAGGTGGTGGTGGACCGGCTCGTCATCCGGGACACGCTGGGCTCGCGGCTCAACGACTCGCTCGAGACCGCGCTCCGCCTCGCCGAGGGCGTCGTCCAGGTCGAGGTGGCGGACGGCGCGTCCTACGTCTTCTCGGAGCGGCTGGCCTGCGCGGCCTGCGGCATCTCCTTTCCCGAAGTGTCCCCGCGCATGTTCTCGTTCAACAGCCCCTACGGCGCGTGCGCCGAGTGTGGCGGGATCGGGTCCCGGTACGAGATCGATCCGGATCTCGTGGCGCCGAACCCGGTCCGGTCACTCCGCGAAGGCGCGCTCGCTCCGTGGGCCGGCCCCGGAGCCTCGACCTTCAAGCAAACCCTCGCCGTGCTCGCCCGCCGCTACAAGTTCGATCTCGCGACACCGTGGGGCAAGCTCGGGAAGAAGACGCGGGACATCATCCTCCACGGCGAGGCCGGCGAGGGTTTCGAGGGCGCCGTCAAGATTCTCGAGCGCCGCTACAAGGAGACGCTCTCTCCCGAGGTGAGACAGGACCTCGAGCACTTCATGGCGTTGAGAGACTGCCCCGCCTGCCAGGGCTCGCGCCTTCGGCCCGAGACGCTGGCCGTCAAGATCGCGGGGCGATCCATCTCGGACGTGGTCCGCTTCTCGATCAAGTCGGCGCGGCAGTTCTTCGACACGCTGACGCTGTCGGAGCGCGACGCGCAGATCGCGCGCCGCGTGCTCAAGGAGATCCGGGAGAGGCTCGGGTTCCTGGCCCAGGTCGGGCTCGACTACCTGACCCTCGACCGGGCAGCGGCGACGCTGTCGGGAGGCGAAGGACAGCGGATCCGGCTCGCGACCCAGATCGGCTCGAGCCTGGTGGGCGTGCTGTACATCCTCGACGAGCCCAGCATCGGGCTCCACCAGCGCGACAACAGCCGGCTCCTCGACACGCTCAAGCGGCTGCGGGACCTCGGCAACACCGTGCTCGTGGTGGAGCACGACGAAGAGACCATCCGCGCTGCCGATTTCGTGGTCGACCTGGGGCCGGGAGCGGGAGAACTGGGCGGGCACCTGGTGGCGGTCGGCACGCCGGAGGAGATCGCCGCGCACCCGGCCTCCCTCACGGGCAGGTTCCTCTCCGGCGCCGAGGAGATCGCCATCCCGAAGACGCGCCGGGCACCCAACGGCAAGCACGTCACCATCCACAACCCGCGCGAGCACAACCTCAAGGGCATGTCGGTCAAGATCCCGCTCGGTACCTTCACGGCGGTGACGGGCGTCTCGGGCTCGGGCAAGTCCACCCTCGTCAACGACATCCTGTACCGCGCGCTGGCGCAGATGCTCCACCGCGCCCAGGAGCGCCCCGGCGACCACGACCGGATCGAGGGCGCCCAGCATCTCGACAAGGTCATCGACATCGACCAGTCGCCGATCGGGCGGACGCCGCGCTCCAACCCGGCGACCTACACGGGCGTCTTCACCCTGATCCGGACGCTGCTTGCGCGCACGTCGGATGCCCGGATGCGCGGCTACCAGCCCGGGCGCTTCTCCTTCAACGTCAAGGGCGGCCGGTGCGAGGCGTGCCAGGGCGACGGCCTGGTCAAGATCGAGATGCATTTCCTGCCCGACGTCTACGTCACGTGCGAGGTCTGCAAGGGGAAGCGCTACAACCGCGAGACGCTCGAGGTGCGCTACAAGGGCAAGAACATCGCCGAGGTCCTCGACATGACCGTGGCCGAGGCGCTCGGATTCTTCGACCCGGTGCCGGCGATCAAGCAGAAGCTCCAGACCCTCCACGACGTCGGGCTCGACTACATCCGTCTCGGCCAGTCGGCGACGACGCTGTCCGGCGGGGAGGCCCAGCGCGTCAAGCTCGCCACCGAGCTCTCGCGTCGGGCCACCGGGCGCACCCTCTACATCCTCGACGAGCCCACCACGGGCCTGCACTTCGCCGACATCCGGCGGCTGCTCGAGGTGCTGAACCGGCTGGTGGATCAGGGCAACACCGTGGTGATCATCGAGCACAACATGGACGTCATCAAGACCGCCGACTGGATCGTCGATCTCGGGCCCGAGGGCGGCAACGACGGTGGCCGCCTGGTCGCCGCCGGTACCCCCGAGGAGGTTGCCCGACAGGCGTCCAAGTCCTACACGGGGCAGATCCTCAAGAAGGTGTTCACATGAGACGAACGCGGATCGTCTGCACGATCGGCCCGGCCAGCCGGTCGCCCGCCATGCTCGGCAAGCTGGTGGCGGCGGGCATGGACGTGGCACGGCTCAACTTCTCCCACGGCACTCACGAGGAGCACGCGGCGGCGATCCTCGCCATTCGCGAAGGCGAGGCAGAGTGGGGACATCCGATCACCATCATCCAGGACCTCCAGGGCCCCAAGGTCAGGCTGGGCAACTTCCTGGGCGGACGCGCCATGCTCCTGGCGGGCGAGCCCTTCGTGCTGACGGCCGAGTCGGTGCTGGGCACGGCCGCGCGCGCCTCGCTGGACCATCCGAAGCTTTTCGCCGTGCTCAAGCCCGGGGACCAGATATGGATGGACGACGGGGCGATCCAGCTCGTCGTCGAGCGCGTGGGAGCCCGCGAGGCGCACTGCCGCGTGACGGCCGGCGGGGTGGTGTCGGACCACAAGGGCGTGACGCTCCCGGGTCTCCCGCTGCCGGATTCCTGTCTCACCACCAAGGACAAGGAGGATCTCCGCTTTGGCATCGCGCACGGCGTGGACTACGTCGCGGTGTCCTTCGTGCGCTCGGCCTCCGACATCCAGGAGGTGCGCAAGTTCCTCCTGGAGCAGCGGGCGAGCCTGCCCATCATCGCCAAGCTCGAGCGCTCGGAGATCGTCGGCAACCTGCCGGGCATTCTCGCCCTCGTGGATGCGGTCATGGTGGCGCGCGGGGATCTCGGCCTCGAAGTGCCGCTCGAAGAGGTGCCGATTATCCAGCGCGACGTGATCAGGCAGGCGCGGCTGGTCAAGGTGCCGGTCATCGTCGCCACCCAGATGCTCGAGTCCATGGTGACCTACCTCAGGCCCACGCGCGCTGAGGTGACCGACGTCGCCACCGCCATCTTCGAGGGCGCGGACGCCATCATGCTCTCCGCGGAGACCGCCTCCGGCCAGCATCCGGTTGAAGCGGTCGAGGTCATGTCGCGCGTGGCGGCCCGCGCCGAGCGCGAGACGACGCGGACCGCGGCCCCGCCGCCTCGCCGCGAGGCCTACGGCTTCCCGGAGGCGGTGGCGGAGTCGGCCTGCCGGGCGGCGGAGGTGCTCCACGCCAAGGCCATCGTCGCCTTCACGCAGTCGGGCTTCAGCGCCCGGCTCATCTCCTCCGAGCGACCCGACGTGCCGATGGTGGCCCTCACGCCCATCCCGGAAGTCCAGCGTCGGCTCGGGCTCTACTGGGGAGTCAGCTCCAGGCTCATCCGAAAAGTCGCGACCACCGACGAGATGGTCCAGGAGGTCGAGGCGACGCTTCTTGGGGATGGGACGGTCCGCAACGGCGACGTGATCGTCATCATCTCGGGCGGGCCCATGTGGGTGACCGGGACCACCAATCTCCTCAAACTTCACCGCGTGGGCGACCGGCCCTGACCGCCGTCACAGAGTCAAAGGAGACCGGCATGGGCTACGAGGCCATTCGCTACGAGATCCGGGACGCCGTGGCCACGATCGCGTTGAACCGTCCCGAGGCCTACAACGCGCTCAACCTGACGCTGGGCCGTGATCTCTTCCACGCGACCCTCGAGGCCGACGAGGACCGCGCCGTCCGCTGCATCGTGATCACCGGAACGGGCAAGGCCTTCTGCGCGGGCGGCGACGTCAAGGACTTCAACGACAGCCCGGATCGCATCGGCATCCTCATCAAGGAGCTGACGACGTACCTGCACGGCGCGGTGTCCCGGCTCGCCCGCACCGCCAAGCCCGTGATCATGGCCGTGAACGGCGTGGCGGCCGGCGGAGGCATGAGCCTGGCGCTCGCGGGCGACCTCGTGGTCGCGGCCGAGTCGGCCAAGTTCACGATGGCGTACTCGAAGATCGCCGCCTCGCCCGACGGCTCGTCCTCCTATTTCCTGCCGCGCATGATCGGACTCCGGCGCGCGCTCGAGCTTCACTACACCAACCGCGTGCTCTCGGCCCGGGAGGCCATGGACTGGGGCCTCGTCAACCGCGTCCACCCCGACGCCGAGTTCGGCTCCGCGGTGGCGCCTGGAGACCCAGATGGAGCTCGAGGCCCAGGCCATCGCCGCGAGCGGACACACGGAGGACTTCAGGAACGGCGTCGCGGCATTCGCCAAGAAGCAGCCGGTGGTTTTCCACGGCCGGTAGGCGCGCGCTCATCCGGGTCCTCGTCGCGGCGCTCCTGGTCCTCGCCCAGGGAGCGCCGGCGCTCGCGTGGCCGCTCACCTACGGCGCCACCAGCGCCAACCGCGTGGCCGCGGGCAAGGGCACCTTCCCCCGCCTTCTCGTGATCTCCGCAGTCGCCGAGGCGCCGATACGCTGGATCGTTTCCCTGCCGCCCAGGCGGATCTGTGCCATCGACGTCAACGGCACGCTCTGGATCTTCGAGGTCGGCCAGACGGACCTGCGCGTCGTGGGACGCTACGGGGAGGTCGCGAGCCCCGACGGCCCGCCGGCCACTGTCGCCATCGGCGAGGGGCGCAGCGCGGTGGTTGCCGTCGCACCCGATGGGCGTCTCCTCGTCTGGAGCGATGGCGTGCTTCGCAGCTTCGACGTCGGCAGCCCGCTCTCCCGGTTGACCTTTCCCGTGCCCGTCAATCTCGAGAGCAAAGCCTGGGACGATCTCCTGGCAGTGGCGGCTGATGGCGCCGTGGTGATGATCGGGGGCCTGTCATCCGCGCCGCGCGTCGTGGCTCGCGTGGACGCTCAGGCGCTGCCCGATGCCCGCATCACGCTGGGCAGCCTCGACGGCTCTGCCGGCCTCCAGGCCCTGGTACTCTCGGATCCGACCGATCGCTATCCCCACGGCACCCTCGGCGACAAGCTGGAGGCGTCCGCGGTGACCGTGATGACCGTCGCTCCGAACGCGCTGGTGTTCCGCGGTCGCTACATGGTGCGCGCCCCCGCCGTGATCGAGGACTTGATTCCCATCCTGGCGCCGATCGGGGAGGGCCGCCGTCCGGCCGTCGTCGTGGTCAAGAGCGCGCCGCGCCTGGGTTCCGCGGTCATGGCGCTCGGCTGGCGCGAAGGCGGGCTCGAGCGCCTGGCCGAGGGAGCCGCATTCGGGCAGAGCAACCGCTGGGTCCACGTGATTGGCGCCGCGGATCTTTCCGGCGACGGCATCCCCGAGCTGATCGCGGTGAACACGCCGCACCTCGCGGGCGTCCTCGTGGCCTACGAGCGGCGCGGCAACGTTCTCGTGCCGACGGCCAAGGCCCTCGGCTACTCGTCTCACACGCTCGGTTCTCGCAACCAGGACCAGGCCGCGATCGCGGACATGAGCGGCAATGGCCGGCTCCAAATCATCCTGCCGCGCCAGAGTCGTGACGTGCTGGCCGCGCTGGAGATGTCAAACGGCCGCTGGGAGGAGCGCTGGGCGCTGCAGCTCGCGGGTCCGGTGCAGTCCAACCTCCTGGTGCACGATCTCGATGGCGACGGCCTGCTCGATCTCGCGGTCGCGGACCGACGGGGGCTCCACGTGTTCCTGAGCGTGAGGTAGGCGCGCGCCATGCGGCATACGGTTGGTGGTAACCTCTGACCGTGCCTCTTCCCGATCCGCCTGTCTCCCCTCCCGTCGTTGGCTTGGCCGCGGCCAAGCTGCCGCCCCGCGAGCTCGGTGCGCGGCTCGACAAAATTCTCGCGTGCGCCGAGGGCCTGGTCGGCTCGTTGCCCATTCGCGCGCTCGACCACAAGCCGCCCCAGCGCGACCGGAGCGTACGAGACCTCGCCTTCCACGTCTTCAGGCTCTCGCTGGCCTACGTCGACGGGATGGACATGGGCGAGCTCCCGGAATCCTGGCTCCAGGAGCAAGCGCCTCCTGATCTTGTCGACGGCCCTGCCATCGCGCGCTACGGGGCGCTGGTGCGCGGGCGCGTGTCGGGCTGGTTCGAAGGCGCGGCGCTCTCCGAGTTCGCGCGCACCATACGAGTCAACGACGGGCCGCAGAACGGCCACGAGCTGCTCGAGCGGACCACGTCGCAAGCGGCCCGGCACCTTCGCCAGCTCTACGCTCTGGCGGGTGACCTCGGTCTCACGCCGCCGCAACCGCTGCCCACGTCCGACTTCGAGGGCCTGCCCCTTCCGGTCGGCCTCTGGTAGTCAAGGAGAACTCCATGGCGAGGAAGTTCGTGATCCGCACCGATCATGCGCCCGCACCGCTCGAGGGCGCGCCCTACTCCCAGGCCGTGCGGGTGGACAACCTGGTTTTCGTCTCGGGCCAGATCGCGCTCAAGCCGGGCGAGACCGCGCTGAGCGGGACCACCGTTGCCGAGCAAACCGAACAGATCTTCGTCAACCTCAAGGCCATCCTGACCGCGGCAAGCAGCCGGCTCGACTACCTGGTCAAGACGACCGTGTTCCTCGCGCGCATGGAAGACTTCGCCGAGATGAACGAAGTATACGCGCGCCACGCGGGAAAGCAGCCCCCGGCGCGCTCCACTGTCCAGGCGGCCAAGCTGCCCGCCGGCGCGCTCGTCGAGATCGAAGCCGTCGCCCACATGTGACGGCAGGCCGTGTATCCTGATTGCCACACTTGAACCTGGCGCGGGCGCGCGGCTAGACTGTCCGCGTGGATGACGAAACCCGCGCCTACTTCGAAGAAAACCGAGCCTACCTCGATCAGGCCCTCGGGGGACTCCGACAGGAGATCGGTGAGCTGCGCCAGGAGTTGCGAGCGTCGGCACTCGAAACCCACCGTCATTTCGACGTCGTCGCCGAGGAGCTCCGGCATGATATCCGCGGTGTGGCCGAAGGCGTGTCGGCGACGTTCGAGCGGGTGGATCGCCTGGGCAGCGAGCTCCGCACGGAGATGGACCAGCGCTTCGCGGCCGCACATGCCGTCGTCCGTGTCGCGTTTCGCGACGTCCGGCTCGATATCGCCGATCTCCGCTCTCGCCTCTAGCAGGCCGCCGATAAGCCCATCTGCTTCGCTGGCGAGCTTGCGGTACCCCTCACCGTACAGGAAGTAGGCCTCGGTGTGCCGCGGCGCGCGCCGCCGCGCAGCTGGACCCTATCGGCGCCCAGCTAGACGCAGACGACGCGGAAGCCGTAGTCGGAGTAGCGGAGGTCGGGCGGCAGGGACGAGCGGTGGGCGACGGGGCTCCACGGATCCTGGTGCCGCCAGGCGCCGCCTCGCGAGACGCGCCGCGTGCCGTGGGGTGGACCCTGTGGGTTCCTTTGGGGCGAGACCGCGTAGTACCCCCCGTCCTCCCAGTCGAGGCACCACTCGTGGCAGACACCCGAGAGGGCGACCAGCCCCAACGGATTGGCGGCGGTTTCCGTGAGCCGGGGCGGCCTGTCGAAGCGCGCCGCCGCCGGCCTCTCGTTTCCCCAGGGAAAGCGCGCGCCGTCGAGCCCGCCGCGCGCTGCCTTCTCCCACTCGGCCTCGGTCGGCAGGCGGCAGCGTCCGCCGCGCTCGCTCGACAGCCAGTCGCAGTACAGCGCCGCCTCGAACCAGTTGACGCCGACTACGGGCTGGCCGGGGTCATTGAACAGCGGATCCTCCCACCAGGTCGGGGGCGGCGCCTCCGCGGCCTCGAGGAAGCGGGCGTATTCGGCATTGCTGACCGGGGTGCGGGCGATGGCGAAGGCGTCGAGCCAGACTCGGTGGCGCGGCCACTCACCCGGATGCCCGTCTTCCCAGCCCATCCAGAACCAGCCCGCGGCGATCTCCACCAGCTCCATGCCGTCGAGTATAATCGTCGCCACCATGAACTTCGCCGAGCGCATGTCACGGCTGGGGACCGAGTCCGCCTTCGAGGTGTTGGCCCGCGCCAAAGCCCTCGAGCGACAGGGCAAGGAGATCGTTCACCTCGAGATCGGAGAGCCCGACTTCGACACGCCGGCCCACATCCGCGAGGCGGCCAAGCGCGCCCTCGACGACGGGGCCACGCACTACGGCCCCGCCGCCGGGTTGCCCGAGCTGCGCGAAGCCGTGGCCAAGGACATCGGCGCCACGCGCAATATACCGGTGACGCCGGAGGAGATCGTGATCACGCCGGGCGCCAAGCCCATCATGTACTTCGTGATCACGGCGCTGGTGAATCCGGGCGACGAGGTCATCTACCCGAACCCGGGCTTCCCGATCTACGAATCGGTCATCAACTTCGTGGGGGGCGTCCCCGTGCCCATCCCCCTGCGTGAAGAAAGCGACTTCGGCTTCGACATGGCGGCCTTCGAGAAAGCCGCATCGAAGAAGACCAGGCTCATCATCATCAACTCGCCCCAGAATCCAACGGGCGGCGTGCTCGGCCTGGACCAGCTCGGCCGCATCGCGGAGATCGCCGTGAAGTACCAGATCCCCGTGCTCACCGACGAGATCTACAAGTCCTTTCTCTACGAGGGCGAGTTTGCGTCGATCACCCGCTTTCCCGGGATGCGCGACCTCAGCATCATCCTGGACGGCTTCTCGAAGTCTTTCGCCATGACGGGCTGGCGCATGGGCTACGGCGTCATGCCCGTGCCGCTCGCGGAGCATGTCGCGCGGCTGATGGTCAATTCGAATTCGTGTACGGCGTCGTTCACGCAGTGGGCGGGCATCGCTGCGCTCCAGGGAGACCAGATGCCGGTCCGGCAGATGGTGGCGGAGTTCAAGCGCCGTCGGGACATCATCGTGGCCGGGCTCAACGCGCTGCCGGGTACGACGTGCCGGACGCCCAAGGGAGCCTTTTACGTCTTCCCCAATATCAAGGCTCTCAAGCGGCCGTCCAGCGAGGTCGCCGAAGC
>WNFD01007769.1_pt1 | contig 10591 bp, 8 predicted proteins | sample 5400491 | NCBI WGS metagenome assembly WNFD01 (sample SAMN13153343, study PRJNA577476) | soil metagenome | isolation source: 120 cm saprolite under Douglas fir tree site 2 hole 2 replicate 2 | place: USA:California | collected 2015-04-18 | reverse complement strand
GCGTTGACGACCTGCTCGGGCGTTGCAGGATAGAACCAGGCCGCCGACTCGACGGAGAGGATGAGCACGGCCTTGTGGCTGAGCGCAAACTCGAGCGCCCGTGTCGCGTCACCGACGGCAATGATGGCTCCGTGGGGGCATGCGGGCAGGCAGAGGCCGACACGCGTGCAGGCCTCGTCCACAATCCAGACTTTTTGATCTTCGACCGCGACCGCATCGGAGGGGCACACCCGTACACATGCCAGGCAGGCGACGCACAACTCCGGGTCGATTCTAAAATCCACGTCGCGAGCTCCGGCAGGGCTCTAGAGTCCCTTTGAATCGGGGGTGAGACTGGGGCGGCTAATCTATCGCGTATTCCTTGAGTTTGCGATAGAGGGTGCGTTCGCCGATACCGAGCGTCTCGGCGGCCTTGCGGCGATTGCCGCGCGTCTCGCGCAACGCCGCGTCGATCGCCGCACGCTCGACGTCCGACATCGACATTCCCGGTTTGTAGATGACGGGCTGCTCCGGCTCGGGTGTCGCGTCGAGCGGATCGACACTCGCCGTGATCACTCTGCTTCCCCCCCCTGCTCCCTGCTCCCTGCTCCCGCCGCCCACCTCGATAACCTCCACCCGCTCCGCAGGCCGCTCCTGGATGCGTCCGCGGAGATCCTCCAGCTGCATCTTCAGCTCGACGAGCGTGCGGAAAATGAACTCGAGCTCCTGGCCGGTGACTTCGCGCGACGGCGAGGAGGGGGGGGCGGGGGGGGCGGCGATGCGCACGGGGAGCGTACGCGTGCGCTCGCGGATGTCGCGCGGGATGTCGCTGGCGCGAATCTCGCCCTCGGGCGCGAGCACCACCATCGACTCGATGAGATTCTTGAGCTGGCGCACGTTGCCCGGCCAGTCCGCGTCCGCAAGGATCTGTATCGCATCGGGCGTGATGCCGCGGAAGTTGCGGTCGTGCGTCTTCGCAAACTCCGTGACGAACGTCCGGACGAGCAGCGGGATGTCGCTGCGCCGCTCGCGCAGCGGCGGCAGGTAGACCGAGAGGACATTGAGCCGGTAGAACAGATCGTCGCGGAACGTGCTCAGCGCGACCGCTTCCTTGAGCGACTTGTTCGTCGCCGAAATCACGCGCACGTCCACGTGAATCGGCTGCGTTCCGCCGACGCGGAAGAAGCTGCGGTCCTCGAGCACCCGCAACAACTTCACCTGCGTCGCGGGTGGCATCTCGCCGACCTCGTCGAGCAGAATCGTGCCGCCGTTCGCCAGCTCGAACCGGCCCAACCGCCGCTCCGCCGCGCCGGTGAACGAGCCCTTCTCGTGGCCGAACAGCTCGCTCTCGAGCAGCGTCTCCGGCAGTGCGGCGCAGTTCACCGCGATGAACGCCTTGGCGCGCCGGGGCGAGAGGTCGTGGATGCCGCGCGCCACCAGCTCCTTGCCCGTCCCCGATTCCCCTTCGATCAGCACGGTGGACGTGACCGGCGCGATCTGCTCGATCTTCACCAGCACTTCCTGGATCGGGGCCGATTCGCCGAGGATCCCGGTGCGCTGCTGCAGGCGGCGGCGCTCGATCAGCCGCCGCACGGTCGCCGTGACTTCGCCCGGATCCGCCGGCTTTACGAGCCATGCGGTGAGTCCCAGCTCGTGGGCTACAGTCTCGGCCGCCTCATCAGTCGCCTCCACCAATCCGAGGGTCGGCACGCCGTGCTCGTGGGCGGCCGCGACCAGTCGCCGCCCGGTCGTTTCGTGGAGACCGCCTGTCAGCACGATGGCATCGGGCTCCCTGCTCCCTGCTCCCTGCTCCCGTGTTCGCACCGCTTGGCGCACGTCGTCGAGCGAGGAGACCATCGCGGTGTCGAACCCCGCATGCTCGAGCGCCGCGTTCACGCGGACGGCAGGCTCGAGGTCGTCGGTGGTGATGAGAACGCGATCAGCCATGGGCCGTTTGCGTCCCGCTGATCAAATCCACCGCGTGTTGGACGAACTGATCGAGCACCGCTAAGCCTTCCTTCACGCCGTTCGTGGAGCCTGGGAGATTGACGATCAGCGTCTTGCCTCGGGTCCCCGCACGGCCGCGTGAGAGCCAGGCGCGCGGAAAGCTCGGCCCCGACGCCGCCCGCAGAGCCTCGGCGATCCCCTCGGCTTCGCGCTCCAGGATTGTGGCCGTGGCTTCGGGTGTCACGTCGCGCTCCGTGAGGCCCGTGCCGCCGGTCGTGAGCACCACGTCCACTTCGCCCGAATCGGCCCAGCGCGCCAGCTTCCCGGCGATGCGGTCCGTCTCGTCAGCGACGACGCTACGCACCACGACCTCGTAGCCGTGCTCAGACGCCCAGTCGAGAATGACGTCGCCGGACGTGTCGGCGCGTTGGCCCACGGCACCGAGATCAGAAATCGTCAGGATTCCGATTCTCATTTCTTGGTTCTGTGCGGTACGAACGGCAGCTTCACCGTTTCCGCCGCGACTCTCTTACCCCGCACGTCGATCACGATCTTCGTACCCGGCCTGGCGCGGTCGGCAGGCAGGTACGTGGTCCCGATGGCGGCGTTCACGGTCGGGGTCACCGTGCCGCTGCGCACGATGTCCACCTGCGCGCCATCGAGAAATACCGCAAAGCCGGGGCGCGCGACCGTCTTCGGTTCGGTCACCGTGAATCCCACGAGCCGCCGCTTTAGGCCCTCGAGCTTCTGGCGCTTCAGCGCCTCGAGGCCGGTGAACGGCGCCCCTTTGTCGAGCTTCACGATGAACGCGAGTCCCGCTTCGTACGGCGTCGTGGTGTCGTCGATGTCGTTGCCGTACAGCGGCAGCCCGGCCTCCAGGCGCAAGGTGTCGCGCGCGCCGAGTCCGACGGGCTCCGCGCGTCCTGCACCGACGAGCGCGTGCCACAACTTCTCGGCATCGGCCGCGCGGCAGTACAGCTCGAATCCATCTTCGCCGGTGTAGCCGGTGCGCGAGACGAAGCACTGCACGCCCGCGACCTTGCCCTGGGCGAAGTGGTAGTACGGGATCATGGCGACGCCGAGGCTGGTGAGCTGGCCGATGAGTCCTTCGGCTTTCGGACCCTGCACAGCGAGCAGCGCCGTTTCGTCGGAGATGTCGCGCAGCCGCACGTTCGCCCCGCCCTTTTGCGCGACGATGTGGTCCCAATCCTTCTGAATGTTCGACGCGTTCACGACCATCATGAGCTTGTCTTCGAAGCGATAGACGAGACAGTCGTCGACGAACGTGCCGTCCTTGGTGAGAATGCCGGAGTACTGTGCCTGTCCCGCCTGCAGCGCGCCGACGTCGTTGCAGGTGACGCGTTGCACGAAGGCGTTGCGGTCGGAGCCCGTGATCTCGAACTCGCCCATGTGCGAGACGTCGAACACCCCGACGTCCTCGCGGACGGCGCGGTGCTCGCTATTGATCCCCGTTGGATACGTGACGGGCATCTCGAAGCCGGCGAAGGGCACCATCTTGGCACCGAGGGCGACGTGGACGTCGTGGAGGGGCGTGCGCTTCAGAGTCTCAGTGGTCATGAGCCCATCAATGTTGCGAGAAGAGCCTTTTGCACGTGGAGCCTATTCTCCGCTTCGTCCCACACGCGGGACTGCGGCCCATCGATCACGTCCGCGGTGACTTCCTCACCGCGATGGGCGGGCAGGCAATGCAGGAAGATGGCCTTCGGATCCGCGAGCTTCATCAGCTCCGCATCGACCGTGAATCCCTTGAAGGCGTTGCGCCGCGCTTCGGCCTCGGCCTCCTGGCCCATCGAAGCCCACACGTCCGTGTTCACGACGTGCGCTCCCTCGACTGCCTCCTCCGGCACCTCGGTGACCATGACGCAGCCGTTTTTCTTGGCGGCTTCGTACTTGGCCATATTCGGCTCGAACATCTCGGGGCATGCGAGCCGCAGCTCGAAGCCGAGCACGGCGGCGGCCTCGAGCCAGGCGTTGGCCATGTTGTTGCCGTCGCCGACCCAGGCGATACGCTTCCCTTCCCACGTGCCGAGCTGCTCCTTGATCGTGAAAACGTCCGCCAGCACCTGGCAGGGGTGGGTCAGATCGGTGAGACCGTTGATCACCGGGATCGTGGCGAAGCGCGCCAGCTCCTCCACCTCCGCGTGGTCGAACGTGCGGATCATGATCCCGTCGACATAGCGCGACAGCACGCGGGCGGTATCCGGGATCGGCTCGCCGCGGCCGATCTGGATGTCTTTGCTCGAGAGAAACAGCGCCTGGCCGCCCAGCTGGTAGGCGCCGACCTCGAAGGAAACGCGGGTGCGGGTGGAGGACTTGGCGAAGATCATCGCCAGCGTCTTGCCGGCGAGGGGGGTCTCCCGGTACCCCCGGGCCTTCATCCGCTTACTGAGGTCGAAGAGCTGCTCGATCTCCTTGCGGCTGAAGTCGGTGATCTGCAGGAAGTCGCGCTTCGCCATAGGCCCCCGGGTCGGTCAAAATGACAGGCTGTGATGACAGGCGGATTTTACCCGGGGGTGCCGGGAGATACAAGACTGAGATGTGGCAATCGCGAGCTACAGGATGTACTTCCTGAGGTCCTCATCCTCCACGATCCGCAACAGCCGTTCCCGCACCGCCGGCCCGTCGAACACGATGTGCTTGATGGGATAGTCGGGCAGCTCGAACAGCACGTCTTCGAGCAGCGTCGTGAGGACCGTGTGCAGCCGCCGGGCCCCGATGTTCTCCATCCGCTCGTTCACCTTCGCCGCGATCCGCGCGATTTCCTTCACGCCGTCCGCCGTGAACTCGAGCGTGGCGCCATCCGACGCGCACAGCGCCGCGTACTGCTTCGTGAGCGCATTCTCGGGCTCCGTCATGATGCGCACGAAATCCGCTTCGGTCAACGACGACAGCTCGACCCGGATCGGGAAGCGGCCCTGCAGCTCTGGAATGAGGTCGCTCGGCTTCGCGATGTGGAATGCGCCCGCCGCGATGAACAGGATGTGGTCGGTGCGCACGTAGCCGTAGCGTGTCTGCACCGTCGAGCCTTCGACGATCGGCAACAGGTCACGCTGCACGCCCTCACGCGAGACATCGGGTCCGGTGCTCTGGCCGCGCTGGCCCGTGATCTTGTCGATCTCGTCGATGAAGATGACACCATGATTCTCGACGCGATCGAGCGCCTCGTTCACGACGTCGTCCATATCCACCAGCTTCTTCAGCTCTTCGTCGATCAGGATGCGACGCGCCTCGTGCACGTGCACCGTGCGGCGCTTTTTCTTTTTGGGGATCAGCTCCTGAAGCGCCTCGCCGAAGTTGATGTCCGGACCTTCCATCCCCTGCGGGGGCTGCATCATCTCCAGCAGCGGGAAGCTTTGCTGCTGGACCTCGATCTCGACGTCACGCTCCTCGAGCTGCCCCTCTTTCAGCTGCGCGCGAAACTTCTCCCGCGTGCGGCGGCGGCGCTCGTTGGCCTCGGTCTCCGCCTCCGGGATCTTGGGCTGCACGTCCCCTTTGGACGACACCACGAAGAGAGGTCGTTGCCCTGCTCCCTGCTCCCCGCTCCCTGCTCCCGCTGCTGGCGCGGCGCCGGCGGGCGGTGAAGGCAACGGAGGGAGGAGCAGATCAAGCAGACGCTCTTCCGCGCGCTGCTCAGCCGTCGGGTACACCTCATCCTCCCGTTCAGACCGCACCATGTTGATCGACACGTCCACCAGCTCCCGGACCATCGATTCGACGTCGCGGCCGACGTAGCCCACCTCGGTGAACTTCGACGCTTCGACCTTGAGGAACGGTGCTCCCGCGAGCCGCGCCAGCCGGCGCGCGATCTCGGTTTTCCCCACCCCCGTCGGGCCGATCATGATGATGTTGTTCGGCATGATCTCGTCCCGGATCTCTTCGGGCGCCTGCGCCCGCCGCCAGCGGTTGCGCACCGCGATAGCGACGGCCTTCTTCGCCGCGTCCTGGCCGACAATGTAGCGATCGAGCTCGGCGACGATCTTCTTCGGCGGCATCTCCTCCAGCCACGGGAGAGTGTCTTCCGCCGGGGGGGTGGTGGGAGCTGGTGGAGGTTGTGGAGGTGAAACCGGTGCCTTTGGCATCTCTATAACTCAAGTACGGTAATGTTTGTGTTCGTATACACGCAGATCTCCGCGGCGATCTCGAGCGCGCGCTGGACGACCTCCGGCGGACTCAGCTTGGTAGAGCCGAGCAGCGCGCGCGCGGCCGCCAACGCGAACGAGCCGCCCGACCCGATCGCGAGCACGCCGTCGTCCGGCTCGATCAGCTCGCCCGATCCGCTGACGACGAAGCCGTGCTCCTTGTCCGCAACGACGAGCAGCGCCTCGAGCCGGCGCAGCACGCGGTCGGACCGCCAGTCCTTCGCCAGCTCGACCGCGGCGCGCGGCAGGTTCGACGGGTAGCGCTCCAGCTTCTCCTCGAACTTGTCGAACAGCGTAAAGGCGTCCGCTGCCGCACCGGCGAAGCCGGCCAGGATCTTCCCGCCCCGCAGCGTGCGCACCTTGTTGGCGTTCGCCTTCATCACGGTCTCACCGACCGTGACTTGCCCGTCGCCCCCAATGGCGACTTTGCCGTCCCTGCGGACGCAGAGAATTGTCGTGCTATGTATGACTGGCAGCATTCGTTCTATGCCCTTGGATGCGCCTGGTGATAGACCTTTTTCAGCCGTTCGACCGACGTATGAGTATACACTTGCGTGGTCCCCAGCGACGCATGCCCGAGCAGCTCCTGCACCGATCTGAGATCAGCGCCGGCGTCGAGCAGATGCGTCGCGAATGAATGCCGTAACGCGTGCACGTGGAGCTCGGTTCCGCGGGCCAGGCCGTCAAACAGTCGCTTCATCGCGAGCTGAACGCCGCGAGGACTAAGCCTGCGGCCGTGCTGATTCACGAACAACGCCCGCGCGCCCGAGAATCGCCGATCGCGCTGCTGCAGATATTTCCGCAACGCCGCCGTGGCGTGGGAGCCGACCGGCACGATGCGCTCCTTCTTGCCCTTGCCCCGCAGTTTGACCTGGTCGGAAACGAGATCGACATCGGGATCATTTAGTCCCGCGAGCTCGGAAAGCCGCATCCCGGTCGAGTAAAACAGCTCGAGCATCGCGAGATCGCGCGTTTCGCCGAATCCACCCGCCGCCGCGCGCGACTCGGCGTCGGCAAAGAGCATTTCCATCTCGGCGCGACTCAGGTACGCGGGTAACGTGCGCTCGAGCTTGGGAGTCCGCGCCGCCCGCGCGGGGTTCACCTCGAGGCCGTGCGTCACGTTCAAGAAGCGGTAGAAGGTGCGCAGCGCGGACAGCGCGCGGGCCACGGAGCGCTTGGCCAGGCCGCGCCGCTGCTCCGCCGCCAGAAACCCGCGCACCGCCAACCGGTCCACGCCCGCCCAGCTCCATGCGCCCCCGCCGTAGTAGTCCTGGCAGAACGCCGCGAATGCGTCGAGGTCGCGCTCGTACGCCTTGACGGTATGGGGCGAGTCGTTGCGCTCCTTCGAGAGGAAGGTGACGAACTCCGTGATCTCTTTCATGCGGGGATCTCAACGCCCAGTTGCTGCGCAAATACCGTCATCTCTCTAAGCGCCCTCTCTGCCAACGCTTCTTTTTTCTTGAACTTGTCCCGCACCGGGGGATCGAGCGGCTGCATGAGCCCGAAGTTGGCGTTCATCGGCTGAAAGCGGGCTGGATCAGTCTCCCGCAGGTATCGGTACAGCGCGCCGAGCATCGTCGTGGGTGGCGGCAAAACGGGTTCGTCGCCAGCGAGCAGCCGGGCGAGATTGATGCCCGCCAGCATCCCCGTCGCCGCCGATTCGGTGTACCCCTCGACGCCCGTGAGCTGTCCCGCGAAGAGCAGCTGCGCATCGTCTTTCGCTGAGAGGTGAGGCGTCAGCGCCGCCGGCGCATTCAGGTAGCTGTTGCGGTGAATGCTGCCGAAGCGCAGGAACTCCGCCTGTTCGAGCCCGGGGATCGTGCGGAAGATGCGCTGCTGCGCTCCGGTTTTCAGCCGTGTCTGGAAGCCAACGAGATTCCACATCTGCGCCGCGCGATCCTCTTGCCTAAGCTGAACAACGGCATATGACTCGCCGGGCAGACCGATGGGTTTCATCGGACCAAACCGGAGAGTCTCGACGCCCCGCTGCGCCATCTCTTCGACGGGCAGGCAGCCCTCGAAATACGGCACCTTGTCAAACTCGTGTCCCGGCACGTATTGCTCGCCCGTGATGAGCGCCGCGATGAATGCCTCGTATTGCTCTCGCGTGAACGGCGCGTTCCAGTAATCGTCTCCCCCGCCCTTGCCGTAGCGCGAGGCCTTGAAGAGCCGGCTGTAGTTGAGCGAATCGGCGGAGACGATGGGCGCGATGGCATCGTAGAACGCGAGCGACTGTACGCCGAGGCGGTTCGCGATCGCGCCGGCAAGCGCGTCCGACGTCAGCGGGCCTGTCGCGACGATCCCGGGCGACGGCAGATCGCTGACTTCCCCTCGCACCAGCGTGATGTTCGGATGCGCCAGGACTCGGGTCTCGACGCCGGCAGCGAACGCGACACGATCGACCGCGAGCGCACTGCCACCCGGGATCCGCGCCTCGTCCGCCGCCTGCAGCACCATGCTACCGAGCTGGCGCATCTCAGCTTTGAGCAAACCGTGCGCGTGAGTCGGTTCGACCGATTTGAACGTGTTGCTGCAGACGAGCTCAGCGAGGGCGTCGGTCTGGTGGGCCGGCGTCATCCGGACGGGGCGCATCTCGTGCAGCGTGACTCGGACGCCTCGCTCCGCGAGCGCCCAGGCAGCCTCGCAGCCGGCGAGGCCGCCGCCAACGACGACCGCCGTTACGACGCCACTTCCTCCGCTTCGGGGGCTGTTTCCTCGACTACGATCTGGTTCCCGCACTTGAGACACTTGCGTGTCGTTTCTCCCGTCGTCTTGGACTTGATCTCTTCCATCCCCACGAACCCGCAGCTCGGACAGGGGACGGCGACCGGCTTATTCCAGGTCGAATAATCGCAGTCCGGGTACCGCAGGCAACCGTAGAACGTCCGGCCGCGCTTGGTGCGCCGCTCGGCGAGATCGCCGACGCCGCACTTGGGGCACTTGATGCCGAGCGGCACCGGCTGGGTGTACTTGCACTTGGGATAGCGCGTGCACGCCAGGAACTCGCCGAAGCGTCCTGTCTTGATCACCATCGGCGCGCCGCACTCTTTGCAGATCTCGTCGGAGGGCCGATCGGGGACCTTGTCCTTCTTGATCGACCGCGAGTAGTCGCACTCCTTCGACGCGTAGCGCGAACACGCGATGTACGGCCCGAAGCGGCCGCTCTTCACCTCGAGCGGAGCGCCACACTTAGGGCACTTCTCGGTTGCGAGTCCGGACAGGTCGTGCACCTCGTGGATGATCTTGTTGATGTCCACGGCTTCCAGCGCGCGGTTGAAGGGTCCCCAGAATTCCCCCAGCACGGCCTGCCAGTCGAGGTCGCCTTCTTCGACCTTGTCCAGCTCGTTTTCCATATTTGCCGTGAACCCGACCTCGAAGACCTCGGGGAACGAGCGCTTCAACACCTTCCACACCGTTTCCCCCTGCGGCGTGGGCTGGAAGCGACGGTCCTTCGCAGTCGCATACCACCGCGTCCGCAACGTGGAAATGATCGCGGCATAGGTGGACGGCCGGCCTATTCCCAGGCGCTCCAATTCCTTCACCAGACTCGCTTCGCTGTAGCGCGGCGGTGGTTCCGTAAAGTGCTGGCTTGGCACCACTTGTTTGAGAGTCGCCCGGTCGCCCTCGGCGAGCTTCGGAATGGGCTGGAGGCTGTCCAGCGTCTTGGCGTCTTCGGGCTCGTGGGCTTCGTTGTACAGGGCGTGATAGCCGTCGAACACGACGCGGGAGCCCGTGGCGCGGAAGAGGAACCGCCCGCCGGCCAGCTCGAAATCGACCTTGGTGGCTTCGTAGACCGCCGGCGTCATCTGGGACGCGAGGAAGCGCCGCCAAATGAGCTGGTAGAGCTTAAGGAGGTCGCGTTCCAGGTATTTCTTCAGATCGTCGGGTGTGAGACCTACCTCGGTCGGCCGAATCGCCTCGTGCGCGTCCTGAACCTTCGAGCCCCGCCCGCCCTTGTAAACGTTCGGCTCGTCCGGCAGATAGCGCTTGTCGAATTGGGCGTTGATGTACTCGCGCGCCTGTTTGATCGCCGCATCCGACACGCGCACGGAGTCGGTGCGCATGTACGTGATGAGACCGACCGACCCCTGCTCACCCAGCTCCACACCTTCGTACAGCTTCTGGGCGGCGCGCATCGTGCGCCCCGCCGAAAAGCCAAGCTGCTTGGCCGCTTCCTGCTGCAGCGTGCTCGTCGTAAAGGGTGCCGGCGCTTTGCGGCGCCGCTCGCCGGTTGAGATCGAGGTGACCACGAACGGCAACTTCTCGACTTCGGCGACGATGTCGCGCGCTGCCTGTTCGGTTTTGATCTCGGGCTTATGGCCGTCGAGTTTCTGGAGCCGGGCCTGGAAGGGCTGGCCGTCCTTCTCCAGGTCGGCCGCCACCGTCCAGTATTCCTGCGGGACGAACTTCCGGATTTCCTCCTCGCGCTCGATGATCAGCCGCAGCGCGACCGTCTGCACGCGACCCGCCGACAGGCCGGTTTTGATGCTCTTCCAGAGCACCGG
>WNFD01007764.1_pt1 | contig 10593 bp, 7 predicted proteins | sample 5400491 | NCBI WGS metagenome assembly WNFD01 (sample SAMN13153343, study PRJNA577476) | soil metagenome | isolation source: 120 cm saprolite under Douglas fir tree site 2 hole 2 replicate 2 | place: USA:California | collected 2015-04-18 | reverse complement strand
ATCTTGGCGGAAACGGTGTGGCGTGCGGCCTCGACCGTCATCTCCATGTTGAGCGTGGTCCCGGCTGCGGAATGTTCGCGTCTTACGCAGGCCAGCGCGATCATCTTTTTCAGAGTCGGGGACCACGTCGTCGAGGTGGCCTTGCCAATTTGCCGCCCGCCGCGATACACCGGCACAGCCACGCGCGACGCCATGCTCGGCACCTGCGGCGCCATTTTCATCTTGTCGTAGAGCGCCTCAACTTCGTTCCAGTTGATTTCCAGCCCTACGAGCGCGCGTTCCGCGCCTCTCTTCGCTTCCAGCGCCAGTGCCTCGCGTCCTACAAAGTTCTCTTTTTTCAAGTCCACCAGCTTCCCCAGCCCAATCTCTCCAGGAGAATATTTCTGCGATTCGATCAATGCCTTCTTGCTCGAAATATAATCCACCTCGATCAAAAGCAGCCCCGCTTCGATTCGCGCAATGTCCAGCGCGATCATTCCCGCGGGGTGAATGTCAAACGCCTTGCCTCTCGCGATTAGCGCGTCCCACACTTTGACCGCGTCGCGCCACGGCATCCACACTTCGAATCCCAAATCGCCCGTATAGCCCGTCCGCGAAATGTCCACCGGCACACCCGCAATCTTCCCCCGCGTCACGCGAAAATACTTCAGGTTCGTGATGTTCGCGTCCGCGGCTGCGTGCAGCAGTTTTCCCGACGTCGGCCCTTGCAGCGCCAGCGCCGCGGTCTGCTCCGAAATATCTTCGATGCTTACGTCCAGACCCAGTGCGTTCTGCCGAAACCACCGCAAACTTGGATCTGCCGCCGTCCAGCGATACTCATTCTCGCCGAGCCGCGTGATCGTTCCGTCATCGATCACTTTGCCTTCCGGATCGCACCAGCAGCAGTAAATCACCTGATCCACGGCCACCTTATTAATGTCACGCGAAATCACGCGGTTCACGAGCTTCGTGGCGTCTCGCCCCGTCACGCGGTATTTGAAGAGCGGCGAAATATCGATCAGCGCCGCCGAATTGCGGATGGCGTTGTACTCGTGCTCGTGGTGCATCTCATACGCGCTGACCGTGTAGTAGCCCGACCATTCGCGGTAGTTCAGGCTATCGCACAGCGCCAGCGTTCTTTCGTGAAACGCAGTTCCGACCGGCACGATAACTCCTTTAGGTAGCGCCGGCTTGCCCGGTGTCCAGCGGCGGGCATCCTTGCCGGCAATTTCCCAGGAATTCGCCAAGCAGCATGTGGAAATGGTGAACGCCATTTTCGCGCTTGACGGAGTAGCGTCCGCGGTCGTAGGTCGAAGAGCGCAAACCGCGCTGAACATTTTCGCAGAGGCTGATATCTTCCTGCTGCACCTCATCGCTGAACGCCACCGAGCGCTTGATGCGCTCCTGATTTTTCCCCGAGGCGACATCGTGGAAAAACCACTCGAAGATCGTAAGCGTCTTTTCGTGCGAGAGAGGCACGATCACATTCGTCGAAATGTTGTCGGGATAAATGTTGAGCATCAGGTTCGGGAAAATCCAGAAATAGAGAGCTTCGCTGAGGCCCGCGACCGGTGCGTACATGCGCTCACCGGCCTCCTCGGACTTCATGGCTCGGATGGGAGCGAATTGTTGAGAATAGAAACGAAAAGTGTCGGTGCGATACTGCGCGTAATCGATTTCCTTCATCAAGCCCGGATGCGCGATGGGGATGTGATAGCCCTCGAGATAGTTGTCGACGTAAACTTTCCAGTTGCAATCGATAATGTAATCGCGGCGCTCGGCAAATTGCAATCCCTCAAATTGAAATCCCTTTGCTTGCTGAGGAATTTCGCCAAGAAAGGCGGAAAGTGATTCGGCGTTCAGATCGAAATTCACGAAGATGAACTGTTCCCACGTCTCGCAACGCAGTGGCACCATGCCCATGGTGCTGCGGTCGAAGAATTCGACGCCTTCGACGTCGGGCGTGCCGATCAGGCGGCCATCCAACGTGTAGGTCCAGCCGTGATATTGGCAGCGCAGGACATTTTTGCAGCCGCTGCCGAGCGCGATTGGCCCGGCGCGATGGCGGCAAACATTGCTGAAGGCGCGCAATTCGCCTTGCTGGTCGCGCACGACGATGATCGGCTCGCCGACGACATCGGCGGTGAAAAAACTTTCGGGATCGGAGATGGTCCGCTTCACTCCGTTTACTTCCCCGCACGACTGGCTGAGTGTTCCGACGAGTTGCCAGGTGCGCCGGAAAATGCGCGACTTCTCGATTTCCAGAATCGTAGGATCGGTATAAAAACGCGATGCGAGCGTTTGCGCGCACTCGATCTGCTCGTGAACATCCAGGTGAAGAGGTCTCGTTAACATGAGAATGAAATTAAAATTTCACAGTTCAAAGTTGAAAGTTCAAAGTCAAAAGTCAAGAACTAGGTCTAGATTGCACTACAACGCCTGCGAGTCTCGTGCTGCCGCGGGGGCGTACGGTAACAGCCGGAAAAGCGGGAGCAAGCCCCCGCACTCCAGACTAAAACTTGCGCGTTTCCTGGCGCGACCAGCGCTCGACGACGATTTTCGATTCGGTGAAGAATTCAACCGCGTCGCGGCCTTGGCCGTGAAGGACGCCAAAGAAACTTTCTTTCCAGCCGCTGAAGGGGAAATAGGCCATGGGGGCGGCGACGCCAATATTGATGCCGATATTTCCTGCCGGCGCTTCGTAACGGAACTTGCGCGCGGCGGAACCGCTGGTTGTGAAGAGCGATGCCTGATTTCCGTAGGGACTGCGGCGGAGAAAGTCCATGGCCTCCTCAATGGAATCAGCGTGAATCATGCTGAGGACGGGACCGAAGATTTCGGTATTGGCCAGCTGGCTGGTGGAGGGCAATCCGTCAAGAATCGTGGGGGTGAGGAAATTTCCTGATTCGTATTTGGGGATTCTCGTGTTTCGTCCATCGACAATGGGTTTTGCGCCTTCGCCAACGCCCGCGGAGATCAGGGATTGGATGCGTTGCTTGCTTTCTTTGGAGATTACCGGGCCCATCTGAATTCCCGCGTCAAGGCCATTGCCGACACGAATCGCGGAAGCGGATTGAGCGATCGAGTCGCGAAACGTTTTTTGCGCTTCGCCAATCGTGACGGCAACGGAAACCGCGAGGCAGCGCTGGCCCGCGCAGCCAAACGCGCTATCGCTGATGATTTGTGTGGCGAGTTCCATGTCCGCGTCCGGCAAAACGATCACGTGATTCTTCGCGCCGCCCTGGCACTGCATGCGTTTGCCGCTGGCCGCGGAACGCGCGTAGACATGCCTGGCTACGGGAGTGGAGCCGACGAAACTGATGGCGCGAACTTTTGGATGGTCGCACAGCGCATTGACCGCATCGCGCCCGCCGTTGACGAGGTTTACGACTCCTTTGGGCAGGCCGGTTTTTTCGAGGAGCTCAAAGACGCGGTGGAGCGAGAGAGGGACCCGCTCGGATGGCTTTATGATGAAGGTGTTGCCGCAGGCGATGGCGTAAGGGAGGAACCAGTACGCGATCATGGCCGGAAAATTGAAGGGCACGATGGCGGCAACAACTCCGAGCGGCTGGCGAATCTGCATCTCATCCACGCCGGGCGTCACGTCTTCGAGGTTGTAGCCCTGCATCATCATGGGGATGCCGCAGGCCACTTCCACGTTCTCGATACCGCGGCGCAGCTCGGCCTTGGCTTCGGCAAAGGTTTTTCCGTTCTCGATGGTGATGAGGCGGGCGAGTTCGTCAAGATTTTCTTCGAGGAGATTCTTCAGCTTGAAGAGATATTGAACGCGCTCGCCGGGAGGAGTGCGGCGCCAGTCCGGGAAAGCATCGGCAGCGGCTTGAATGGCGGCGGCAACGTCCTCGGAAGTCGAGAGGGGGGTGCGCGCCAGCACTTCAGCGGTCGCGGGGTTGGTGACATCAACGAATTCGGTGGCGGCGGCCCGGCGCCAGGCGCCATTCACGTAGTTTTGAAGATCGGATACCTGGGTGGTGACGGCACTGCTCATATTCAACTCCTTGGCCTCTGCGTGGGACGGGGGAAATGTTCCCCTGGGCCAACTCTCTGAAGAATCGGGTCGAGGTAGTTTACCAAGAAACGGAGAGGATGAGAGGCGAATCGCGGGTGAGGCTGGCACCTATCGCAAGTAGAATGACGACGGACGCGACCCGTGGGATCGTTGGCGGCACGGGAATTGGCCCTGGCTTGGTTCATTTTGAGCCTCGGTGGAATAAGGAGGGGGGTACACCCCCCGTCGTGATAAAAAGAGTGCGCAAGTATCTGAAAACAAGAGTGATAAGGGCGGGCCGTTGCGAAAGAGAGTGCGCAAGGACATGAAAAGAAAGAGGATGGTTCGGAACGAGGAGTGCTGGTCGGCAGGTTTGAAGGTTGAAGACGCCCCCTCCCCCCTATGTTTTTGAAACGATATGATTCCAAAAGGTTTAGGGGGTGGGGGTCTGCAAACGATATGATTCGATGAGACTTAGAATAAGGAAACAGGGAGTGAGTTGAATACTGGAGGCCTCGACGAGGATGGCGGCTGAAAATCACAACTCATGTTAACACGAAAGTATCGTCCTGTCAAGGTAAAAGTCGGAAGCCCGAATTCATTGACAGGAAAGAAGATAGCGGCGGAACGGGGGAAGGCTAAGGAGCAGGAAGGCAGTGATTCAAGAGATTGCGCAAAAGAAGTGTCGCTTGACTCTCATCGAATGTGCGGGACTTCAGGTACGGGCAGATCTTCTTCGGCGGACGCGGCAGCGAAGGCGATGGCAGCCTGAACGTCCTCCGGTTTCAGGCTGGGAAAATCGGCAAGAATTTCTTTGGCAGTATCGCCGGCAGCCAAGCTGGCAAGCACGCTGCGGAGCGTGACCCGAGTCCCTCTAAAGACAGGCTCGCCTCCGCAGGTTTTGGGATCTCGAACGATGCGCTCTTCGTAGCCTTTCTTGTTGCCGCCTGGGTCTCCCATGCCGCCTCCCCTGCGCTTGCAGGCTTGATCATATCATGCGGGCGACAACGGTCGAAGGTGCGTGCTTGCTTCGGCCAGGGATTTCCCGGGTCTGGAGGGCTCGCGTAACTTCCTCTCATGTAGAGCGCTTGTGCCTCGGAAGCGACCGGGCAAATGGGGCGCGAACCCCGCGGGAGAGTCAAGACCCGCACGATTTACATAAACCGTAAAGCATGCGGCACCCGGCAAACCGCTGAAATACTGACCGCACTCTGCGGCGGCCCCTGCACAGTTTATGAGTCGTTTCTCGTGCCTTTCGTAAACGTGAGGTCAGAAGAACTCGGAGGGCATGGTTCAAACCGCGCAGGATAAATAGTCCTCATGAGATAGGTAAAGACGGCCACCACTGGGAAGAATGCAAGCATCGCAACACCGACATACGCGAGTACATTTCGGATTCCGAGAACAAATGGAATAGCAATTGATATTACGATGTTTCCAAACAGCAGGAAACGTCTGTAAGCGACAGAGACGCGTAAATTTTCATTGCAAGAAGGGCACTGGAAGTATGAACTGCCTTCACGGCGCAAGTGAGACGGCCGAAGCTTGAAGCCGCACTTAGGACAGATGTAGTTGGGTCCTGCCATGCTTCTCCCCGGGTCTAAGTATAACTAGCAGATTGCGGAAAGGGAAAACAGGATGCCGGGCTCCCGACCGGGTCGGGATAGACTCAGCCCGGCGCTACAAAAGCGGGAGAAAACTGGGAGCGGGATGCGGCTACTGATCGATGGCGGCGAGGGCTTCGTAGGCGGCGCCGAGGAGCGGGGCGGATTCGTTGAGGACGATGGAGACGGGGATGTTGGTGAGAAGTGGTTCGAATTTCCCTTTGTCCTTGAAGGCGTGAAAGAAAATACCCTCTTTCATTTTTTCGAGAATTTTGACGGCGATGCCGCCGGCAACGTAAACACCGCCCAGCGCCAGAACTTTCAGCGCGAGATTTCCGGCTTCCGCGCCGTAGATGGCGGTCCAGAGATCCAAAGTGTCGGAACAGACGCGGCAGGACTTGTCCAACCCGCGGCGCGTAATCTCCGGAGCGGGATCGGCACCAGGGTCTTCGAACGACGCGTGTACTACCTCCGGCGCGAGAAATTCGTGAAGGGTGCGGAAGCCCCTGCCGGAGAGAATGAGTTCCCAACTAACTTGGGGATAGCGGTACCGCATGAAGCGCAGGAGTTCGATCTGCTGCTCGGTGTGCGGCGCGAAATCGGAATGTCCGCCTTCGGAGGGCACAACGCGGTAACGGCGGCCGTCCCACGCGAGGATTGATTCTCCGAGCCCGGTACCCGCCGCGATGAGCGCTCGAGTTCCGCCAGGCTCCGGATTTCCCGGATTCAGGACACAAAAATCTTCGGGGGGAAGATGCCCGATACTGTGACCCCAGGCCCCCAGGTCGTTCAGAAGGACAACGTGTGGGACGTCGAGTTCCTTGGCAAGAGTTTGGGGATCCACGATCCAGGGAAGATTGGTAGCGCGCACGCGACCGTTGACGACCGGCCCGGCGATACCGAAGCCGGCGGCCACGATGCGTTCCTTGCCCAGATGTCCGGCCGCCTGATGCGAAAATTCCTTGGCGATGCGCTCGAATTGCGCGTACTGTTTGCTAGCGAAGCGCTGCGTGAAGACGGGCGTGAGAGTGCCGCCTTTTTCCGAGAAGAGCGCCAGATTACACTTCGTCCCGCCAACGTCCCCTGCAAGGATCACCTGTTCCCCCTAGCGCGGCTGCTAGCCTTAGTTTACGTCAGGCGCGGCAACTAAGGGTTGTACCACTGTCTCCCGCCACGTTCGAGCAGAATATCGGATTCTCTTGCACCCCAACTGCCAGACGGATATTGCGGCACGGTGGCGCTCCTGGCGGCACTCCAGACGTCGAGGATGGGGTCCACCAGCGACCAGGCGGCCTCGACGCTGTCGCCGCGATCGAAGAGTGTGGCATCGCCGCGCACACAGTCGTTCAAGAGCGTGGCATAGGCGCTGCGCGTCGCTTCCCCAAAACCTTCACGGTAGCTGAAATTCATGGTGACGTTCCCGATGCTCATTTCGGTCCCCGGGCGCTTCGCGCCGAAGGAAACCGAAATGCCTTCATCCGGCTGGATATTCAAGACAAGGCGGTTGGGCTGAATCTCTTTTTCGCGGAAAACGATGTGCGGGGCGCGGCGGAATTGGATCATGATCTCCGTGGTGCGCTTGGCGAGGCGCTTGCCGGTGCGAACATAAAACGGAACGCCGGCCCAGCGCCAGTTGTCGATCAACAGTTTGGCGGCGACAAAGGTCTCGGTCTTGGAAGCTGGATTCACGTTGGACTCTTCGCGGTAGCCGGGCACCGGCTTATCCCCCAGTTTTCCGGGAGAATATTGTCCGCGAACCACCGCCTGCGCCACCATCTCCAAATCGAACGGGCGGATGGACTGCAGCACTTTCAGTTTTTCGTTGCGCACGGCGGTGGCATCAAACGAAGCGGGAGGTTCAACGGCCACCAGCGAGGTCAGTTGCAGAACGTGGCTCTGAATCATGTCGCGGAGTGCGCCCGCCGTTTCATAAAAACCGCCACGGCGCTCGACGCCCAGCGTTTCCGAGGCCGTGATTTGCACGTGATCGACGTAATTGCGGTTCCAAAGAGGCTCGAAAATCCCGTTGCCAAAGCGCAGCACGAGCAGGTTCTGCACCGTGTCCTTGCCCAGGTAGTGATCGATGCGATAGACCTGTTTCTCGTCGAAAACGTTGAGGACAAACTGATTCAAGGCCTTGGCCGACGCCAGATCCCGCCCGAAGGGTTTCTCAATGATGATGCGCACCCAGGAATTTGGCGAGGCAGGGCGGGAGAGTCCAGCGCGGCCAAGCTGCTCGACAATGTCCCGATAAACTTCCGGAGGCGTGGAAAGGTAAAACAGACGGTTGCCGCCAATGTTTTTTGCAGATTCCAATTCCGCGAGGCGCTTGGCAAGCTGTGTGTAAGCTTCCGGATTGGCATAATCCCCGGGGCTGTAATGAAGGTTGGCGGCAAATTCGTTCCACTGTTTCGGATCGACGGGCCCGACTTCGGAGATGCTCTTGGCCGCGTCGCCCAGCGTGGTGCGGAAGGCGTCTTCGGCCATGGGCGTGCGCGCAAAGCCCACAATGGAGTAACGCGGGCCCAGCCCATGGTGAATCGCCAGGTCGTACATCGCGGGAATGACTTTGCGCTTGGCGAGGTCTCCTGAGGCGCCGAAGAGAACAACCGTACAGGGCTCAACCACGCCTCCGTACACTGAACTGGAACGACCCGTATCTGCAGCCATCGTCTCACCCTCCGCCCCGTTGCGCCCTGTTCAGATACCTGATGCAGCGTTCAAAACTACACCTTAACCCCATACTTGCCAAGCTCCGAACGCAATTGCTCCGCGTTCTGATGGTGAATGGTGTGCATCCCCAGGCGCTTGGGGCTCTCCAGGTTCAGAGGCCGGTCATCAATGAAAAGACACTGCTCCGGCGGGCGCTGGGTGACTTCCAGCGCGACGCGAAAGATCGTCTCCTCGGGCTTGCGGGAGCGCACGTAACAGGAGCTGAAGAAAACCAGAAAGTCTCTTCGAAGATCGAAGGTCTTAATGCGGTATTCGTTGAGCTCCAGCGGCTCATTATTGATGGCGCCGACAAAGTATTTCCCGGAGCTGGCGACCTTATCCAGAATGGCACGCGTCTCCGGGTATTCTTTGGACTGCGCGAACATGAAGGCGATGAACTCCTCGCGGGTGAAGCCGCGCTGGTGATAGAACAACGTCCGGTCGAGATATTCATTTAAGGTGATCTGTCCGCAGTCGAAGGCCGGGAAAGAGAGATCGTGGCGGTCATGAAATTCCTTCCCATCCAGGTGGAAAGCGTTTGCGGCTTCTTTTCGCGATCCGCGGTCCCAGCCATTTGTCAGGACGACGCCGCCGATGTCCCAGAACAGCGTGGTGATGTCAGCCAAGGGCGCAGCTCCTCTGATCTTTGCGTTGATCTTCCGGCAGTACCAATAGATTCCCGAGCACGCGAAGAGAAACGAAATTTATGACGCATCGATACAATTCTTCCCGCGCGCATTGTTGAGGATGGCTTCCAGCCAGGTCAAGCCTTGTCTGGCCCCACCCGCGGGGTGCAATCCTATTACAAGTCGCCGCCGACGGCCAAGAGATTCGAAGCTTGCCTGGACCGGCTTGGAAAGGCAGGATGAAACTAGGAATTTCGCCGACTTTGCAGTAAGGTGAGATGAAACAACGCGCGTGAGGAGAAGAGCATGGCGAACGAATCTTGCGGTCCAACATCGGCGTCGAGCGAAGAGGTGAAACCCGGCGCGCGCCTGGTGCACTGCGTCAAATTTGGCAAAGAATTGCCCGGACTGGATCGCATTCCGTGGCGGGGAGAGATTGGCAAGCGCGTTTACGAAAGCGTTTCGAAGGACGCCTGGAAGCTCTGGCTGGAGCATTCCAAGATGGTGATGAACGAGTACCGGCTGAACCCCCTCGATCCCAACTCGCAGAAAATCATGGAAGAGCAGATGGAACAGTTCTTCTTCGGCGAAGGCGCTAAATTGCCCGAGGGATACGTTGCGCCCAAAGCAAAAGGTTAATTGCCCTGCTTGGTCATCCGGCGCGTCGCGGGATGTTCGACGGGCAGGCGCGGCGTGATGGTGAACGATAATTTTTCATGGGCCCGGCGAAGTGCGTGCTCGACTTTCTCCGGCGCGCTTCCCCGTGCAAAAAGAAACCCCAGATAGCTCGAACCCTCCGGCCAGGCGGCGATGGCGTCGTGCAACCGGGCGGTGATCGATAGTTCGGTGATCCCCGGAATCGAACGCGCGGCTTCTTCTCCCGAGACGCCTTCGAGGATCCCGCTCCTCGGAACGGGAATCATCATGACGCCGGAGGCGAGTTGTTCGCGTGACAAATTCCATCCGGGGAGTTCCAGCGCATGGCGAACAAGCAACTCTTCGAGCCCGGTTGGTTCACTTGCGCCATCAGGTGAAAATCGCAGTGCTCGAGCGCAGAGACCGCCGATCGGCCGGGGCGCGACTTCCAGCGGCCATACGCCGTCCTCGTTGATGCGAAACTCCGCGTGGATTGGTCCATGCGACAAACCCAGCGCTCGCGCTGCATCCCTCGCGCCTTTTTCGATGGCGCGCTGCACGGATTCGGGAAGCCGTGACGGTGTGATGTATATCGTCTCTTCGAAGTAAGGGCCTTCGAGCGGATCGGGCTTATCGAAGATCGCCAAAAGGCGCAGAGCGCCATCGGTAAGAAGCCCTTCGACGGCGACTTCCCTGCCCGGAATGTAACCTTCCACGAGCATCTGCTCGAGATTCGGCTCGCGAGTGGCCAGAATCTCCGGGGATTTGAGCAACCGCCGGAGACGCGCCGCCGCCGCGAGAAACTCCTCACGATTGTTCGCGCGCACGACGCCTTGACTGGCCGATAGCGAAAGCGGTTTCAGCACACAGGGATACGAGATACGCAACAGCACCGGCTCGGGCGCGGGATCGATGGGAAGATTGCGAAACCACGGGACATTCAGCCCGGCGTCGCGAAAGACTTCTTTCATGCGCAGCTTGCTCCGGCAGGCCTCTACCGCCGCAGGATGGTTGTAACGGACACCCAGAC
>WNFD01007762.1_pt1 | contig 10593 bp, 10 predicted proteins | sample 5400491 | NCBI WGS metagenome assembly WNFD01 (sample SAMN13153343, study PRJNA577476) | soil metagenome | isolation source: 120 cm saprolite under Douglas fir tree site 2 hole 2 replicate 2 | place: USA:California | collected 2015-04-18 | reverse complement strand
GTCTGGATCGACCGGCCCGGGCATGCGGGTCTGCCCTTTCGGGACCCGCCGAAAGCCGGCCTTGGCGTAGTAGGGCGCGTCGCCGACCAGCAGCACCAGGCGGTGGCCCTTGTGTTTTGCTTCGTTGAGCGCCCGCTGCATCAAGGCAAGCCCGATGCCGCGGCGGCGGAACGGCGGCTCGACCGTGAGCGGGCCGAGCAGCAGCGCCGCGATCTCGCCGATGCGGACCGGTGTCAGCCTCACCGAGCCGACCAGCAGGGTGCCGATCCGTGCGGTGAACGAGAGGCCGAGGAGGTGTCCGGCGCCTTCGCGAATCCGGAACGCCGTGCGGGCATAACGTCCGGGCCCGAACGTACGCTCGTGGAGCCGCTCGATGACGTCGGCATCGGCGGGCGTTTCGGGGAGAATCGTGAGGGCAAGTTCGGTCATCGGCGATCCTGCCCGCCGGATATCACCCCGCAGCCGCGTCGTCCATCGGAGTAGCAACGTTCCGGCCGGGTGAGCCGTTATCAACCTTAAAAGGCCGGGGCGGCGCTGAGTGGACGGCTCGCCGCATTTATGTGAGCATCGCGGCCGGTGCGGCGGCGATGCGGCGCCGCACCCCCTCCCTACCCTCCCCCCGCACGCGGGGGAGGGTAGGGAGGGGGGATCGGAACAGCTGCCGCCAGGAAGACACCGCCATGACCAATAATAAATTCACTGTCGGCATCAAGGTCGACGGCACGCGCCACAGTGTGACCGTGATGGCCGAAGATGCCCTCGTGGCTGCGCTCAAAGTGAAATTGGAACAGCCAGCCGCCGCCATCAATTTCGTGCGCCGTTCCAACAGGCGCGGCGATCTGCGCCATCCTCACGAGGCCGTCGCCGTCCAGCCTCGATAGCGCCCCGCCTTTCCATCCCTGGGAGCGCGGGCATCGCCGCCGGGCACCCCCTCCCTACCCCCCGCAAGCGGGGGAGGGTAGGGAGGGGGCGGCGGGACGCCCGCCGGGTGGGGGCCCTCTCACCAGCACGGCGACACCGGAGCGCCCATCATCACCTCGGCGATCCGCGCTCGCGTGGCGGCGCTCGTGTCTTGCGGAAGCGCATCACGCGGAAAAAAGCCGTGCGCCATGATTTCGTAGTCCGGCACCGGCGGCGCCGGCTGACAAAAGTGACGTACCACGAACAGGACCACGTGATCGCGCTGCGAAATCGCCGCGTGGAAATAGACGCTGAACTGTTCGGGCGCGCCGACAAGCTCGATGTTGCCCTCCTCCTTGAGTTCGCGTGCAAGGGCGTCGAGCACGGTCTCGCCCGGCTCGACGCCACCGCCCGGGAGATGCCAGCCGTGAACATACGTGTGCTTGACCAGGAACACGCGGCCCTGCCCGTCGATCACCAGACCGCGTACGCCGAGCGTCAATCCGCGCGACAGGCGCCAATACAGGGGCATGAACGTGCGCGTCGCGTGCGCCGTCAGGAATCGCAGCTTGCTCAGAACCGAATGAAGCAGCGCCACGTCAGTTGACCGCTCTGCGGCAAATATCTCTCGAGATTTGCGGCGTTCGCATAGCTGCCTGTCGCAATTGGTTTTTGCGCTCGCGGGCGGACTGGTTTAATGAAAACATGATGACCTTTTAGTGCGCATATTCATTGCACCGCTTTTTTTGACTGCTGCATTTCGTGCCAAGCTCTTTTGCTGAGCACCTGTTATGACTGCCAGCCTTGGCGCGCCCCACACCGCCTCGGCTGTTGCGGCGTCCCTGGCTTCCCCAGGGACGCCGTTTTTATGCATATATTCGGTTTATGAAATATATATGTGCGCGTGAGTTTCAGCCCGCCCTGCTGATCAACATATTATTCGCCTCAGACTCGTGGACCGGCCGCATCATGAAACGTTTCATCGATCTATCCGAGCAGGAAGTCCTCGCTCTCGCCATCAGTAATGAGGAGGAGGACTGCCGCATTTACCTTAACATCGCGGAAGGGCTGCGCCAGCAATATCCAAGCTCTGCGAAGTTGTTCGAGGAGATGGCCGCCGAGGAGACGCGCCACCGCGCCATGCTGTACGACCTGTATCGCGCCAAGTTCGGGGAGTTCCTGCCATTGGTGCGGCGCCAGGACGTGCGGGGCTTTATCAAGCATCGGCCAATCTGGCTGGTGCGGCCGCTCGGCCTCGAGGAAGTGCGCAAATACGCCGCCAACACCGAGTACGAGACCGCCCGCTTCTACCGCAAGGCGGCCGAGCAGTCGCGCGATGTCTCAGTGCGGGAGTTGCTGGTCAGGCTTGCCGACGCTGAGGACAAGCACGAGGATCTGGCCGAAAAGCTCGGCGAGCGCGTCCTCACCGAGGATGTGCGCGCGAGGGAGGACGAGACCGCCCGGCGGATGTTCGTCCTGCAATACGTTCAGCCTGGGCTTGCCGGCCTGATGGACGGCTCGGTGTCCACGCTGGCGCCGCTGTTCGCCGCAGCGTTCGCGACCCACAATACCTGGGAGACGTTCCTGGTCGGCCTTGCCGCTTCGGTGGGCGCCGGAATTTCGATGGGCTTCGCCGAAGCCCTGTCCGACGACGGCTCGCTGACCGGGCGCGGGGCGCCGGTGCTGCGCGGGGCGATCTGCGGCCTGATGACGTTTTTAGGCGGCATCGGGCACACGCTGCCCTATCTGATCCCAAATTTCTCGGTCGCGACCGTGGCGTCATTCGTGGTGGTGGCGATTGAGCTCGCGGCGATTTCGTACGTCCGCTACCGCTACATGGACACGCCGTTCCTTGCGGCGGCATTCCAGGTGGGGGTCGGCGGAGTGCTCGTCTTCGCGGCCGGGATCCTTATCGGCAGCTCGTGACCAAGACGGATGCGTCATTGCCGGGCTTGACCCGGCAATCCATCTTCGTGCGAAGAAGATGGACCCGCGGGTCAAGCCCGCGGGTGACGTCAAAGGGGTGGATCAACTTCATCGGAACCTGCTCTAACACGGGCGCGAAAATGCTGCCAATGACGGGCTTTGCCCTCCATTGCGGCCGTCTCGTCGAACTGTGCTAAGTTGCCGTCGCAACAAATTCCGGGAGGATGCCGAATGTCCACGACTGTCGAAGTGCTGGCGAGCGCATTCAAGGAAGCCGGCACGCCCTTCATCGTGGGACATCCAGGTGGCGAGTCGGTCGAGTTGATGGAAGCGGCGCGTCAGCGCCAGATGCGGTTTCTGCTCATGAAGCAGGAGGTGGCGGGCGCGATGCTCGCCTCGACCTGGGGCGACATCACCGGCAGCCCGGGCATCTGCATGTCGACCCGCGGGCCCGGCGCCACCAACATGGTCAACGGCGTCGCGCATGCGTATCTCGACCGCTCGCCGCTGATCGCCATCACGGACTCCTATTCACGGCCCACCTATGAGATCGGGCTGCGGCAACGGCTCAATCAGCGCGCCATCTACGAGCCCATCGTGAAATGGGGCACCACCATCGACGCCAAGGTGGTGCGCCAGCAGGTGCGGCGCGCCATGCGCACCGCCACCGGAGCGCCGCCGGGCCCGGTGCATTTCGAATTGCCGCAGAGCGAAACCACGCGGGATGCCGGCGACTATGTGGCCGAGCCGCCGCTGGTTGCGAACCTGGTATTTCCCGGTCCCGATCGCGCCGATCTAAAGCCGGCGCTCGACGTGCTCAAGCGCGCGCGGCGGCCGGTGCTGCTTGTGGGTCTCGGCATCTACTGGTGCAAGGCTGCAGCGGAGTTGGTGAAATTCGCCGAAAAGCTCGGCGCGCCCGTGCTCACCACCACCAAATGCAAGGGCGTGATTCCGGAGGACCACCCGCTGCGCGCCGGCTGCATTATCGGCGGGCTGATCGAACGCGAGCTGGTGAACGCATCCGATCTCATCATCACGATTGGCCTCGATGCGGTGGAACTGCAGCCGAAGCCATGGCCGTACAAAATCCCCGTGCTGTCGCTCGCCTCGATCCCGAGCGTCGACGGTTTCGTGCCGGCGGACCCGGAGATCGTCGGCGATCTCAAGCCGCTGCTGGCTTGTCTTGCAGAACTCGCGCCGGAGGGGGCTCACTGGGGCGAGAAGGCTGCGAAGAAATTTCGCGAGCAGGTGTCGAACGCCCTCAACACGCCCGCCGCCGGGCTTTCCCCGCAGCGTACCGTCGAGGCCGCCCGGGCCGTGATGCCGCGCAACACCATCGCGACGTGCGATGCCGGCGCCAGCCGCTTGCTGGTGGTGCAGAAATGGGAGTCCTACGGGCCGCGCGAATTCCTCACCTCGAACGGCCTCGCCTCCATGGGCTATGCGGTGCCGGGCGCCATGGGCGCGCGCCTCGCCTTCCCGGACCGGCCGATCCTCGCCTTCACGGGCGACGGTGGTATGTTGATGGCGATCGCGGACCTGCAGACCGCGTGGCGCGAGAACCTGCCGATCATCGTGCTGGTGTTGGACGACCAGGAAATCGGGCTGATCCGTGTCAAGCAGGAGATCAAGGGCGTGCCGGCGCACGGCGTCCATATCGGCGGCGTCGATTGGGAAAAGCTCGGCCATGCGTTCGGGGCCGATGCCGCCGTGGTGGAGACCGAGCAGGCGCTCACAAACGCGCTTGGCGCCGCGCTCAAGTCGAACCGCACCACCATCGTGGCGGCCCGCATCGATCCGTCCGGCTATGTGGCCCAGTTCAATGCGCTGCGCGAACTGTGAGCGGTAGCCCGGATTGAGCGAAGCGAAATCCGGGACTCTCCAATCAGCACGGCAATGCTGCTGCCGGATTTCGCTAGCGCTCAACCCCAGCTACAGGTAAATCGTCTCCCCGCGTTCGGGGGACGGACGATGACTCGGGGAGGGGTCGAAACAACGATGGACATCAAGCTTACGGGGAGGAAAGCCCTTATCACCGGGGGTAGCAAAGGCCTCGGCCTGGCGATTGCCCGCACCTTTGCGGAGGCAGGCGCCGACGTCGCCATCATGGCGCGGCGGCAAGGCCCGCTGGAGGAGGCCGTCGCAGCGATCGGGGCGCGACCGGGGCAACAGGTCCTCCCGGTCGCCTGCGACGTGCGGCGCGCCGAGGACATCGCAGCAGGATTTGCCCGGGTGGCGCAGGCATTCGGCCATGTCGACATCCTCGTGAACAATGCCGGCACTTCCAACGCCCATCCGTTCGAGACCGTCACCGATGCGCAATGGCAGGAGGACATCGACCTCAAGCTCTTCGCCGCCATCCGGCTGATCCGGCTCGCCTGGCCGCACATGAAAGAGCGCCAATGGGGCCGCGTCATCAACGTGCTCAATATCGGCGCCAAGGCGCCGCGCCCCGCGAGTGCACCGACTTCGGTCACCCGCGCGGCCGGCATGGCGCTGACCAAGGTGCTGGCGGGCGAGGGCGCACCGCACGGGATCCTCGTCAATGCGCTGCTGGTCGGGTTCATCGAAAGCGACCAATGGGTCCAGCGCGCCGCGAATTTGGGCGTGCCGGTGACGGATTTTCTCGCCAAGATGGGCAAAGAGGTGCCGATGGGCCGCGTCGGTACCGCACAGGAATTCGCCAATGCGGCCTGCTTCCTGGCGTCGGACGCGGCGTCCTACATCACCGGCACTGCCATCAATGTGGACGGCAACCGCTCGCCAGTGGTGTAAGAGGCGAATGAATCGTCTGCTGCCATCCTTCGAGACGCGCGGAAGAGCGCGCTCCTCAGGATGAGGTCAGCATAATCATTGACCTCATCCTGAGGAGGCGCGGAGCGCCGTCTCGAAGGATGGCCACTTGCTCCGAGGACGCCCTACGCAATCGTCACCCCGCCATCCGCCACGATCACCTGCCCGGTGATGAACCGCGCCGCTGGCGACGCCAGGAACGCCACGATGGGGCCGATCTCATCCGGTTCGCCGATGCGGCGCAGCGGCGTGGCGGCGGTGCGTCGGGCCAAAAGATCCGGATTCTCCCACAGCGCACGGGCGAAATCGGTCTTGACCAGGCCAGGCGCCACGCAGTTGACGCGTACGTTGTGCGGTCCCCATTCCACCGCAAGATTGCGCGCCAAGGCGAAATCGGCGGCCTTGGAAATCCCGTAGGCGCCGAGCATGCCGGTGCCGCGCAGCCCGGCGATCGAGGAGACGATGACGACCGCGCCGTCGCGGCGCTCGGCCATGGCGGGGATCACGAGATTGCAGAGCCACAAGTTGCTCTTGACGTTGGCGCCCATGACCTTGTCGAAGGCTTCGTCGGTCAGCTCGCCGAGCGGTCCGTAGACCGGATTGACGGCGGCGTTGCAGACCAGAATGTCGATGCGGCCATAGGTCCGCAGCGTTCCGGCGACCAGCGCCTCGACCTCGGCCTTGCGCGAGATGTTGCAGGCAATGACGCAAGCCTCGCCGCCATGTTGGCGGATGTCCCGCGCGACCGCCTCGCAGGCCTCGGCCTTGCGGCTCGATATCACCACCCTGGCGCCGAGCCGCGCCATCGCTTCCGCGCTGGCGCGGCCGATGCCGCGGCTCGAGCCGGTCACGATCGCGACCTTGCCGTCGAGGGCAAATGGCGATTGAGTTGCTTGGACGTGCCCGTCAAGCGTCATGGCGCTGCCGATTGGCTTGCGAGAGATATTTGCGCAGCTCCTGCTTGGCCACGGTCTCGCGGTGGACCTCGTCGGGGCCGTCGGCAAGGCGCAGCACGCGGGTGCGCGCATAGGCATAAGCCAGGTGAAAATCTTGGCTGACGCCACCGCCGCCGCAGACCTGGATGGCGCGGTCGATGACTTTCTGGGCCACGTTGGGGGCCACTACCTTGATCATGGCAATCTCGGCCCGGGCGGCCTTGTTGCCCACCGTGTCCATCATGTGGGCGGCGTGCAGCGTCAAGAGGCGCGCCTGGTCGATCTCGATGCGGGACTCCGCAATCCAGTGGCGCGTCACGCCGTGGTCCGCGATGGCGCGGCCGAAGGCGCTGCGGCTGATGGCGCGCTGGCACATGGTTTCCAGCGCCCGCTCGGCGACGCCGATCAGCCGCATGCAATGATGGATGCGGCCCGGGCCGAGCCTCCCTTGAGCGATCTCGAAGCCGCGGCCTTCGCCCAGCAGGATGTTCGACGCCGGCACCCGCACATTCTCGAACACGACCTCGGCGTGGCCGTGCGGCGCATCATCATAGCCGAAGATGCTGAGCGCGCGCTCGACCTTGACACCCGGCGTATCGAGCGGCACCAGCACCATGGATTGGCGGCGGTGGGGCTCGGCCCCGGGATCCGTCAGGCCCATCACGATCGCGATTTCGCAGCGGCGGTCCATGGCGCCCGAGGTCCACCATTTGCGGCCGTTGATGATGTAGTGGTCGCCGTCGCGCCTGATCTCGGCGCGGATGTTGGTCGCGTCCGAGGAGGCGACGGCCGGTTCCGTCATGGCAAAGCAGGAGCGGATTTCGCCATCCATCAGCGGCTTGAGCCAGCGTCGCTTCTGCTCCTCGGTGCCGTAAAGGATCAATGTCTCCATGTTGCCGGTATCCGGCGCCGAACAATTGAACGGCTCGGGTCCGATCGGGGAGCGGCCCATGATCTCGCACAGCGGTGCGTATTCGAGATTGGTGAGCGCGTCCGGAAAGTGCCGCTTGGGCAGGAACAGGTTCCACAAGCCCGCGGCCTTCGCCTTGGCCTTGAGCTCCGTCATGACGGGCAGCTCGTTCCAGCGGTCCGCAGCGGCTTCGAGCTGACGCACGAAAACCGGCTCTGCCGGATACACGTGTTCCTCCATGAAGGCGGTGATGCGCACGGCCAGCTCTTCGGTGCGCGGCGAGGTAGGCCAAAGGGTCGATGTCATTGGGATCTCTCGTACTCGTCGATGTCGCCGCTCACCTCTAGACCTCATCCTGAGGAGCGCCGCATCTTTGCGGCGCGTCTCGAAGGATGGCCACTTGGTCGGCCGTGCCTGTTGCCATCCTTCGAGACGCGCGCAAGAGCGCGCTCCTCAGGATGAGGTCCACAGGTGAAGGGCTTTCATTCACTTTCGTTGCCTCACGCGTCCCCGATTAGCCCGCCCAGACGGGCAAGTTCGGCAAGATGGTGGTCGGCATCGCCGAACATCGCATCGATCATGGTGATGCGCTTGAAATAGTGCCCCACCTTGTACTCCATGGTCATGCCGATGCCGCCGTGAAGCTGGATCGCCTGCTGGCCGACAAAGCGCCCCGAGCGGCCGATCTGCACCTTCGCGGCGGCGATCGCCTTGCGCCGCTCGGTCGGGTCCGGCTCCTCCGCCATCATGGTGGCAAAGAACGCCATGCTGCGCGCCTGCTCCAGCGCGATCTGCATCTCGGCGGCGCGATGTTGCAGCACCTGGAAATTGCCGATCGGCACGCCGAACTGCTTTCTGGTCTTGAGGTATTCGACCGTCATCTCATGCATGGCCGCCATGGCGCCAACGGCTTCGGCCGCGAGCGCCGCGACGGCGGCATCCACCACCTGAGCTATGAGCGGGAACGCTTTGCCGGGCTCGCCCAGAACTTGATCCGGCCCGACCCGCACGCCCGACAAGGTGACCTCCGCCGCGCGCAGGCCATCAACAGTCGGATAGGCCCGGCGCGATACGCCGGCCGCATCGGCGTCGACCACGAATAATCCCAATCCGTCGCGCTCGCGACGCGTACCGGCAAGGCGGGCCGACACGATGAGCTTGCCGGCGCAGTCGCCGTGAATGACGAGGCTCTTGGCGCCGTCGAGGATGTAGTCGGCGCCGTCGCGGCGCGCCGTAGTGGCGATGTCTGCAAGGTCGTAGCGCGATTGGCGCTCGGCGTGCGCGAAAGCGAGCAGGAGGTCACCGCGAGCGATCTCAGGGATCACGGCCGCGCGCATCGCTTCGTTGGCGCCGAGCCGCAACAAACCGCCGGCCAGCACCACCGTCGCGAAGAACGGCTCCAGCGCCAGCGCCCGGCCGAACGCCTCCATGACGATCATGGTTTCGACCGGACCGCCGCCGATGCCGCCGTGCTTGTCTTCGAACGGCAAGCCAAGCAGGCCGAGTTCCGCATAGCTGCGCCACAGCGCGCGGCTCCATCCCGTGGGCTCATCCATGAAACGCTGCCGCGCCTCGAAGGAATAGCGGTCCGCCAACAGGCGCTCGACGCTCTCCTTCAGCAGGCGTTGCTCGTCGGTGAGAGAGAAGTCCATCACCCGCTCACAATCCCAATATGGCTTTGGCGATGATATTCTTCTGAATCTCGTTCGAACCGCCATAGATCGAGACCTTGCGCCAGTTGAAATAGTGCGGCGCCAGCGGAGCCGCCCATTCGGGGCCGATCGGCGGCTCATTCCAGCGATCGCCGTCGTCGTGGGTCTCCTGCGGCAGCGCATAGGGGCCGATCGCCTCCAGCAGCAACTCGCTGATGGCCTGCTGGATTTCGCTGCCCTTGATCTTCAGGATTGACGACGCCGGGTCCGGCTCATTGCGGTCGCGGGCGGCGGCGACGACGCGAAGCTGGGTCATTTCAAGCGCCTTCAGCTCCACCTCGACGGCTGCGATCTTCATGCGGAACCGCTCGTCCTCGATCAGCGGCGTATCGCCGACGCGTTCCAGCGCCGCAATCTCCTTAAGCCGCCGGATGCGTGCCTTCGACGTGCCGATGCGGGCGATGCCGGTGCGCTCGTTGCCGAGCAGGAATTTGGCATAGCCCCAGCCGCCGTTCTCCTCGCCGACGCGGTTCTCGACCGGCACGCGCACGTCGTCGAAGAACACTTCGTTGACCTCGCGGCCGCCATCGATGGTCTGGATCGGCCGCACCGTGATGCCGGGCGTCTTCATGTCGATCAGGAGGAACGATATGCCCTGCTGCTTCTTTGCTGCCGGATCGGTGCGCACCAGGCAGAAGATCCAGTCGGCATATTGCGCCGTGGTGGTCCAGGTCTTCTGGCCGTTGACGATGTAGGCGTCGCCGTCGCGCCGCGCCGTCGTCTTGAGCGAGGCGAGGTCAGACCCGGCGCCGGGCTCGGAAAAGCCCTGGCACCACCAATCGTCGAGATTGGCGATGCGCGGCAGATGGCGGCGCTTCTGAGCTTCGCTGCCGAACGCGATGATGACCGGACCCACCATGTTGACGCCGAACGGCAACGGATCGGGCGCCGGCGCCTGCTGCAGTTCCTCATGGAAAATGTACTGCTTCACCGCGCTCCAGCCGGTGCCGCCCCATGCGACCGGCCAGTGCGGCACCGCCCACCCCTTGGCGTTGAGAATGCGCTGCCAGGTGACGATGTCGTGCTTTTCGAGGCGCCGCGCTTCCACCATCTTGCGGCGGATCGGCGCCGGCAGGGCGGCGCGCATGAATGCGCGCACCTCGTCGCGGAATGCGATTTCGTCGGGCGTGAAGCGCAGGTCCATGATGCACCCGAGGTCTCGTAGGATGGGTTGAGCGAAGCGAAACCCATCATGGGGTAAGCCAAGACGCAGCTGATGGGTTTCGCTGAGTTTATCACCGGGCCGGCCCACCGGGTCCGGCCTTTGGCCGGCCCGATGGCAGGCTCCGGCCGGACCCGGTGGCTCAACCCATCCTACGAACACCAGATCTGAGGCTGCCCATGGACCTTCGCTTCACGCCCGACGAAATCGCATTCCGCGACGAGGTGCGCGCGTTCATGCGCGCCGCCTTGCCGG
>WNFD01007761.1_pt1 | contig 10594 bp, 12 predicted proteins | sample 5400491 | NCBI WGS metagenome assembly WNFD01 (sample SAMN13153343, study PRJNA577476) | soil metagenome | isolation source: 120 cm saprolite under Douglas fir tree site 2 hole 2 replicate 2 | place: USA:California | collected 2015-04-18 | reverse complement strand
CTGGCGAAGCTGTCGGACACGCAGGCGGTGGAGGTGACGAGCGCGCTGCAGGACACCGAGGTGCGGGTGGCGGGGCTGGTGCGAGAGGTGCGGCGGGTGGTGACGCGGAAGGGCCAGATCATGGCGTACGCGTCGCTGGAGGACCTGACGGGGACGGTGGACGTGGTGCTGTTCCCGAGGGTGTTCGAGCAGGTCCGGCTGTTGTTCGAGCCGGACAAAGTCGTGGTGGTGGCGGGGAAGGTGGACGCAAGGGCGGGGTCGACGCGCGCTACTGGCGCGTCTTCATCACCGGTCGAACCGGAGATGGAGGCCGAGGTGGAAACGGCCTCGGTGGTGGCGGACATGGCGTGGCTGTGGGACGACCCGGAGTGCCTGCCGGTGGCGCGCCGGCAGCTCATCCATGTGCGGCTGCCGTCTGGCGATGACGGCCTGGCGGAGCGCCTAGAGGCGGTGCTGGCGCGGCACCCGGGGTCAGACGAGGTGGTGCTGCACGTGGTGGTCGGGAGCCGAGAAGTGACCGTGCACGCCGATCGCTATCATGTCCAGGCTGGTGCGGCGCTGGCGGCCGAGCTGGACGAGCTGGTGGGTCCGGCGTCGACCCGTTTGGAGACGGTCCGGCCGAAGGCGCAGTCGAACGGCAACGGCCGGGGCAAGCCGAGTTGGAGATGAGATGAGGTGAGAGGAGAAGAGATGCACGAACACGAAGACGAGGATGGTGCGCTGGGCCGGTACGTGGTCGTGAAGGCGCTGGAGGATGGGGTGGTGATCATGGGCCTGACGCGGGGCAGGGACACGCGGTCGCACCACTCGGAGCGGCTGGACGCAGGCGAGGTGATGGTGGCGCAGTTCACGGAGCTGACGGCGGCGATCAAGATCCGAGGCCGGGCGGAGATCCTGACCGACGTAGGCCGGGTGGAGTCAGGTTCGTAGTCCCCTCTCCCCAAAGGGGAGAGGGTTGGGGAGAGGGGTCGGAATCTACTTCCCTCTCCGCGCAGGGGAGAGGGCTAGGGGGAGGGGCGTCGTGAACCCAGCCGCATCTAGAATCGTTGGCCTACGACACGCCCACGTAGCTCAGGCGGTAGAGCATTTCCTTGGTAAGGAAAAGGTCCCCGGTTCGAATCCGGGCGTGGGCTCCATCCCGATCCATTGCTGGATCGCCTCGATCCCCAGACCGGCCGGGCTGCCTAACGGGCCAGCAGGACCGTTGGATTGGCTTGCAGCGCCCGCCCGGTTGCTTGATTTTCCGACGAACAGCAGCTAACATGGCGCCGTCGGTAATCATGACAACAGATCAAGGTATGTCTGGAAATCCAGCAAAGAAAGAGAGCGTGGTCGTGGTCCCCGGCAGCTGGAGAATCGACGAAGCCAGTACGGATCAAATAGAGGCCCGCCTGCTTAGCGCATTGGCGAGAGTCAGGGCACTCCCCAGCGACGAGCTCGCGACGCAGTTTCGGGACCGCGGTGATATCGAGGTGGATTCGAAAGAAGCCGAGGCAGCGATATCGAAACTTGAGCTCGACTGCGGTCGAGATCTTGCCAAGGTCGAAGACCTTCGTCCCGAGCAACTGGCAACTGTCGGCAGTCTCACTGAATTAATCCGGCGCCGAGCTCGCATCGGGTTATCTGAAAACCGAGTGGTCCGGCGATGATAGCCATCGCTGCCTCCAATTTGTCAGAGGGGTGGCTCCAAGCGTTTGAGAAGTTGCTCGATGCCGGCGGTGACGCAGTAAACGTTGCGGTTGCCATTGAGCATCCAGTTGTTGAACACGAAGGGATGCGATCTTCTCTCGATGAGTTCATGACGTCCTGTGGTTCGAACAATGTGCAACCGCTGCATCCGATCAGGACGGTGGCCAACACAATCTTTCCGCAAGCGTTCTACTTGCCGCGCTTAGGCGAGGAGGCGCGGGCTCATCTGTACGAGATGCAGCGCTTGGCCTCAAGAGTTGACCGGCGCCGCAATCGGTACGGAACGTATTTCGACCGGCTTATTGAATGGAGGGGACCAGCCGGAACAGTCAACCAACTTGATGTCGCGATCGATCGAATTAGATCGGCCCGGCGACAGGGGCACTCGGTCGGCAACGCTTTCGAGCTTGAACTCGATGAGGGCCCCGCGACGGCCTTTAGCCTACCGGTCTATAGCGCTGGCAAAGATAATCGAATCATGGGCTTCCCGTGCCTGAGTCACATCAGCCTGAGCCTGTTCGACGATCGCATACACATGACCGCGCTGTATCGGAATCATGAGTGGGTGCGTCGAGCGTATGGCAATTATCTCGGCCTAGCGCAGCTGATGTCATTCATCGCACTCGAAGCCGGCACTGATCTCGGCGATTTCCTTTGTGTATCGGCGCACGCAACAGCTGAAGTGGGACATGGCCGCGGGTTTGGGCGCGCCGCGCTGAGAGACCTTGCAACGCGTTGCAGAGATGCCCTGGGTAGTCAATCGCGGCTAGTTTCAGTCAACGGGAAAAGCAGATGACTCGCAGTCGAGACATGGCCGCGTCTGTGGCCAGTGGACAGCTCCGGTGCGGCGTCGACTTGGTGGACGTCGAGTCCTTTCACCGATGTCTAATCGTGGGCGATAGGCGCTTTCTCGCCCGCGTCTATACGCCAGCTGAATTGGAGCACTGCGGTGACCGAACTGAACGTTTGGCGGCCCATTTCGCTTGCAAAGAGGCTGCCGCCAAAATGCTGGGGACCGGGATTAGAGGTATCGATTGGCAAGATATCGAGGTCCTCACGGCTGCGCATGGTGAACCGACCTTGGTATTTCGTGGTCGGGCGCGGAAGCGAGCTCGGACCATCGGACTCCAGCGATGGGCGATCAGCATGAGCCATGACGGGAACTCCGCGATTTCATACGTCGTCGGGTGGTGCAGCGGCCGCAAATCACGATCGCTTCGACAATCCAAAGTTAGGGAGGGAGCCCATGTCGGGTGATGACTTAAAGGACGTGACCACTGACGCTAGAGATACCGAACCAGATGGCGAGCTCGAACAACTCGGCGCCAGGTTACGCGAAGCGCGCGAGTATCTGGGTTTATCACAGGAGTTTGTCGCAGAAAGGCTGGGAGTGCCGCGCGCCTCGATCTCCGCAATGGAGACCGGGAAGCGGAAGGTAAGCAGTTTGGAACTTCGCGACCTGGCACGACTCTACAAGCAACCAGTCTCACACTTCTTAGCCGAGTCTGAAGCAGGAAACGAGGATAGCCAGACGGTCCGCGCTCTGTTTAGAACGGCACGAAGTCTCACCGAGGAGGATCGCCAGCAGCTATTGCGATTTGCCCGGTTCCTTCGTGCAGCTGGACGTCCGCCCGCATCGGATCGCGCAGCAGAAAAGTGAGTTCAACTCGTTGAAATCCCCAATCGACCGTGCACGGCGTGACGGCGCCAGGGCCGCGCAACGCCTCTATTGGGGAGCCGCCGAAGCAGGTACTCGACGAGTTGATGTCTTTCGGCTCATAGAATCTGCTGCCATCTGGTTGATGTTTCAGCCCCTGGGCAATCTCTATGGCGCCTACCAACGCGAGGACGGTACCCAAGGCATCATCATCAACTCGAAGCATCCGCTGATATTGCAACGCTTCACAGCAGCTCATGAACTCGGCCATCACGAACTGGGCCATGACGAGAGCGTTGACTCCGAACTAGAGATTGAAGACTTTAGTAGTACGTCGATTGGGCCGCAAGAAGCGGCTGCCCAGTCGTTCGCGGCCGACCTGTTAATGCCACTCGAACTAGTGAATGCTGGCTTAAGGCGGCTTGGGCTGTCGATCAATGTCACGACGCTGACTGGAGATCAGGTCTACCAGCTCGCCTTGGAACTTGGCGTCAGCTATCGCGCAATGATCTTTCGTCTGGTTGGGTTGCGAAGGTTATCCGTGGAGGCTGGGCGAATACTCAGGCGACAGCGACCTCTTGACATCAAGACCGAACGTAGCCAAAGGCGCCTAGAACATCACCGGAACCAAGTCTGGCTTCTCGATGAAGCTGGTCGAGACCAGGCCATAGAACCATGGGTGGGCGACGAGATCCATATCATCCTGCCAGAGATTCCCTCTTCGGGGTATGTGTGGCTGCTAGATAACGGAGCACGAGCACCCAAATCACCCAACTTGACCCTCGAGGACGAAGCTTTCGAAGCGCACGGTCAAAGTCCTGGAGCTGCCGGGAACCATCGGTTCATCTTCAAGGTGCAGCGGCCTGGCGAGTACCGAATTCGATTGCGTAAGGATCGACCGTGGAGAGCAGATCCCGCGCCAACCGCGACCTTCGAGGCTAGAGTTGCTGCGGAGCCGTTCCCGACCGGAGACGATCGGATCGGCCTTCTTGATCGTCAGAAAGAACTTCTACTCGTCGGTTAACTCACCGATCGACAGCTCCCTCGCCAACGTGAGCGCGCTGCCCTTGAAGGTCGATCACCAAAAGCGGCTTCCGCCCGTCCGCGACCAAGGAGACCGTCCGACTTGTCTCGTCTTTGCTGCAACCTGTGGCCACGAGGACAAGAGGCAACAAGAAATCCTGATCGTCGAACGCTTGTCGGAGGAAGCGCTCTATTGGGCTTGCAAGCAGATCGATGCGGATGAAGAGGGCGGCACAACATACGAGTCGGCGTCTGTTGCCCTCGAACGTTGGGGACAGCCCCCCGAAGAGTCATGGCCGTACGACGCAACTCTTGAAGGCGATGGTCGATCTCCACTGCCAAAAGGAATGGCGGCCGGCGAGGGCTGGTTCCGCCGATCAATCGCGGAAATTTCGACGGATCTGGAGCAGGTGAAGGCGTTACTCGCGGCGGGAGGCCTTGTCTTACTCGGCCTTGAGCTAATGGACAGCTTCCTTCGCCCCGATGCTGGATACATTCCGGCGCCGAGTTCGGACGACACGAGTCTTGGCGGACATGCGGTCGTCGCCGTCGGATACGACGACGGGCCTGAATGTCTCATCGTCCGGAACTCTTGGGGAACCGAGTGGGGCATAGACGGCTACGGGTACTTGCCGTATTCGTACTATGTCGAGCACAGCCTCGACAGCTGGAGTCTTGGCCCAGTGCCAAATGCCGATAACGTCGAGCGGGTCGCATAACAATGACACGCGACCAACTTCAAGGCCTTTAGTTGAGGTCGGCCGACTCAGGTCGTAGCGACGGGACTGGTCGGGATGAGTCAAACCCACAGGCCCCCAGCTGAACATTGCGCGCCGCATCGCCGATATGTTCGTTGATTCCCCACTTGGGAGGATAAAACGGCTGCGGGATAGGACCTGTCTGCTGGAACTTAACCTTGATCCTCACTCTGTTGGTCTTCAGCTCCGGAAAGGCGAGCCGAGAGTACTTGTCTACCTCGCAAAAAAGGTTCTGGCAATCGATGGCTTGCAGCGGCCTACCGAAAAGATCTTGGAAATCGATGCCGCGTGACTCGAATGCAGCTTCCTGTTGCTCGACCATCTCCATAATCACGGTGTCAGGCTTGCACCCACCAGTGTCTGTGAAGACCTTGCCGATGCCCCTCAGTGCTCCAGGTCCCGCGACCGTGAAGTCGTTTTCGCTGAAGTCAGTCAATTCTGAGTAATTGATGTCGGTCGCAATCTGGTACGCCATAAACGGCCCAATCAACGGGTATTCCAGCAGAGCCTCGAATACTGCCCGCAAAGAACGCGCGCAGGCGACTCTTCGCGGTAACCCCGTCCGCATCATATCGACGAGCAACAGCATGTGGTTCCGATGCTTGGAGAGCTGCCCGAAGGCGTTGGTGGCGCATAGGATGAAAGCGGCTGTATAAATCGGCCCAGTGGTGCGCACTCGGTCGAGCACTGATCCGTACCGGTCGGGGTCGAAACGATTGGCGTCAATACCGCCCACCGCACGGTCAAGCGCCTCCCAGGTCTGAATTCGCGAAAAGAGTCGGAAAAGAACGATGCGTAACAATTCATCTTCGGCCGACCTCTTGATCCCGTCATAAATAACGTGGCGTATGAGGAACTGAGACGCCCGATCGCTGGCGCGGTAAGCGTTGCAGAACTTGTACTGTCGCAGGATCGAATTGTCGGTCCACGGAGCAGGGTCCCCCCTCACACGACGGTGGAAGATTGCCTGCCGCTCCGCAGCAAAGCGCCAGTATGCGTGTTCGACATCGGGTCGCGGCGTCATGCCCTCGGGACTCGTAGCCCAATTCGGATTAGGAGCATGGGATGCTCTCAGGTGCCCGATTTTGTGGTTGCCTTGCGTGCATCCCGCAGAATCTTCAGACCGATCGTCTTCCAAGCGGCAGACGCCGTAGTTGTTGGTTTCCTCAGGAACGACGCAATCTGCGGATAAGCCTTGCGCAATTCATCCTCCGATTCAACGAGCCAGATCCCAGCAGCCCCCGTTGGCATCTCGCCCAACGTCAACTGCCGCTCAAGGACGCGTAGCCCCGCTTCCTCTTCGATTGCCGGCCATTGGCTGCGGAGCTTGGACTGATGATCAGACGCGATGAGCCCGGCGTCGAGTAGGTTGTCGAAGCTCGAGTCCTTTGTGAGCTTTTGGATCAGAGGTTCAGCCATACCAGGCCGACTGTAGCCCCGCTCCTCAAGGATGGCGACCATTGCTCGATGGACCTGATACTCGAGACCGCCTTGGCCCGCAGAAATCTTCTCCAGTAATTTTGTTACGTCCGCCTCGAAATGAACGAAAACGGCTCGGCGACGCGTGTTCTCACCACCCTCAACGAGCGCTAGCCAGTGCTCGACCTCGGCCGCGACGCCTCTTGAAGACTCGCCTGTTTCGTAAAACGGGCGCAGAACCAGCAGGCCGGGGTTGGCTGCCACAAGGTGATGATCCCTGAACGGAATCTCAGTTTCGATCTGGTTGACAAGTGATCCAAGCCAAGGTGTCCAGTCCAACGCCTTGTTCTGCATCTTCTTTGGCAACAGGATGTTGGTAAGTTCGGGCTGATCAAGGTCTCCCTCGGAGACAACGTAGAGGGTGTCTGAGTGGCTCTGGCTCTTCGACGGGATTGGCCACCGTGTGGCAAGTTGCGGCAAGTACCTGCGATCGGCGCGACGACGTTCGAACCGTAGTTCATCAATGGCGGTCGGCATCACACAGGTGACGCCAAGTTGGTCGAAGCGCCCCTGCAATTCGTTGCACTCTTCGACGACTCGATCGGGAGGCCAGTCGCCATTCTCGCGACGGAAATCGCGTGGACGCGTGATCGGATGTGAAATGTAGACGCCATCCCGTGTGCTGTCGATCAGCCAGTTTGCAATCGCGCTGGTCGACTGCTTGACCCCGTAGACCATGTACTTCGCTGCGAGCTGATGAGCCACCGCCTCTGCCATAAGCATTTCCGCCCGCCGCCAGGCCAACAGCACAGCGAGAACTTTTGTCTTCCACTCAAGATTCCAGATCGCCTCTTGATTAGCCTTTTGAGCGGACTTTGCGCCGACGCCCTCCTTTACCTGAGAGTGGATGTACTCCTTGATGCCGGCCGTCTCGTCGTATAGCTCCGATGGCCGGGAGAGTCGGACGAGCATGTCGTAAATGTCGTCGATAAGTAGCAGTACGTGGGTGACCGTGTGTCCTTCCTCCACGAACGCGCGCACGTCGATTGGCGAGTACATTTCACGGCGTCGGCCGCCGTAGAGGTCTAGGTGGCAAGTTAGGATCGTCACAGCCTTCCGCTTCTTCCCATCTGGATCCAGCTTGAGTTCTGTGATCGATTGCCTCAGAGATTCCTTCCAGTAGCGAATCACTAGGTCGCGTGGAAGATATCGAGTTATGTCGCCGACGTTCGGCGGGTCTGAGATGGGCAAGCCCTCGAGCGCCCGGTTGACAGCGTGCATGCGGCATAGCTCGGCTTCAACATCCTTGTAAGCAGTTGGGTGGCCGGTCTTGAGAAGGAAAGGGATGAGTCGCCGCTCGACTGCCTTTTGAAGTCCAGAACCGCCTGGACTACAAATTAAGGCGTATCGCACCGCGGCTGGCTTTGAACTGTGTGGCAAAGGTGCGGATCGCATCAAGACCAGTCAATCGGAGCCTTCCCACCCGAAGCTCGGGCTCCATGAAGCCATCGGTCGGAATCGCGACAAACGGCACCTCAGCAGTCGCCAGGATTGCGGCAGCTTCTGACGCGTCATCAGCGTCCGCGTACAGAATGTGCAACGTGGCGGTGGCGCCTGGACGATTTGGGTAACCAGAAGAGGCCGCCCTACGCCCGATATTAGACGCCAACTGCGGCAGCCTCGGGTCGATTGGCGGTAACCCTATCCAGCCAGAGTTCCCACGAATAACTCAAAGCCTCGTTTGTGCAATCAACCATTAGTTCAACGGCTAATTGCCCCCAACCGCGGCGGCGGGATGCCTCTGCGGCAAGGACCAACATCCAGTTCTGATAAGCCTTGGGGATGTCGAGTCGACCTACAAGATTCCGTGTTTCATCCTGACTCAGAGTCCCACTGGAGAGCAAACGCGCCGATCGATCGAGCGTTGTGAAGACCACCTCACTCAACGGCTGAGTCAGGCTAAGCGACTCATTGTTGCGTCCGATCTCCGAAGCCCCGCGCTTCACTGACGCCTGAATCTGACTCCAATGGTCTTCGTACACGTGGAGGCTGTCGCTCACCTGAAGGTATTCACCGACGTCCACTCCTATCCACCCCGCGAGTATCTCGTGGAGAGTCGTGAATTGGACAAGGTTATGAGGGAGTCCCAAGAACAAGTCATTGCTTCTCAGGATCTGGAGCCACTCCAGTTTTCCAGAGCGACATTTGAGAATCGACATGACGTTGCACGGGATGTCAGCAGCTACTGGCGCTCCAGTGTCCGACGGCATATCGATCGACGGATCCCAGATCTGCAATACAACCTGACGGCCGTCCGGGTTGGCCCGTAGCGCCGCGGCGGCCCGAGCGAGCTGGTCGAAGCCGAAGTGATGGCGCAAGCGATGTCCGTAGGCGCCGTGATACTTCGGCTGGTCTCCGGCGAACTTGCGAAGTTGGCGATTCCAGAAGTTCAGAAACTCTGCGTCCTCGCTGCCGGAAAGGATCCAGATCACCTCGGCAAGCGCGAACGCTGGGTTCAACGCAGGTCTGCGAGCGAAAACCCATCGTTGGCGAGGATCTGACAGCGACAGCGCGACATGGAGCAGCTCCTGCGTTGCCAAGCGCCGACCCGGTTGCCAGTGCCCTTCAATATCCACGAAAGCCCTAGCTACCTGGAGCCATAGGTCGTTGGCATTCCTGGCGACGAAATTACGAAACATGTCGCGTCGAGCTGGACGGCCGCCAACTCATGGCCGCATTATATGGGGTTCGGATTCGAAGTAAACACGTCATTTGGTACCTTCAGCCATGATGGTCATTTGGTCTGCCACGTAGAGCATAGCCCCGGCTATGCATAACTAAGGGTAAGAGCCGCCGATCCCCGATTCAAGCGGCTTAATGGGGATCGTGATCGGCGGCAAGAACTTCGCTGATGGCGTTGAAGGTCCGCGATGCGACGATCGAGGCGTCTTGGGCGGCATCAAGCACGAGGGCCCGGTCGCCGTCCCGCTGGGCCGCATAAAGAAAACCTTCACGTACCCGGTGCTGGAACGCCAGACCTTCCATGTCGAAGCGATCTCCTACACGCACGTGGCTCAGGCGCTGCCAGGCAAGTTGAGGATCGACGTCTAACACGACAATTAGATCTGGGTACGCGTCACCCATCGCGATTGTTGAGATGCGATCTATTTCAGCCACGTCCAAACCTCTGCCGAAGCCCTGGTATGCGATCGTCCCGTAGAAGTTTCGGTCAGACAGCACGATCTTCCTTGCTCGGAGAGCAGGCCTAATCACCTTTGAGTAGGTTTCTGCTCTGTCCGCCTCAAAAAGAAGCACTTCCACCCAAGGACTGAGGGACTTGGACGCATCTAGTACCAAGTCTCGAATCGAGTTGCCAGCGAAAGTGCCGCCTGGCTCGCGCGTGAGCACGTGAGGGATTGCACTAGCGTCGAGCCATTTGCTGATTGCGCTGACCAAAGTAGTCTTACCGCTTCCTCCGATGCCTTCGATGGTGATCAGATGCCCGGGCATGGATCGGTCATCCTAGATAGGAAATGATCTGTGGGCATCTCCCGCCCAACGATCAGCCGATGCTTTCTGACTTTCATTCACGCAGTTACCTTGTCAAGGAGTCATTCAGCGAAGGAGGCGAATTGGTTGGCGACTAGGAGGCGGTGCATCCGCCTAACTTTGTCGTAGCTCTGCGGCAGCAAGGGTGAGGGCAGCTCTTGGTCGTACGGCATGAACTGCTTGGTCGGCTCGTCCTTGACCTTGTCGTCAACGGCGAGGTCCTGGCAGAACCGACCCAGCCGCGAGAGAGCCGGCTCCAACCTTCGCTTCGACCCGTTTAGTCTCGGCAAGACCTTCTGCAGTAACTGGAGGTCCAGGATCTGCTGCCAATTGCCAATCCCCATGGCCGACGCGAAGGCGGCAAAACGCAGCATGTCGTAGTAAGTCCGAAACCCGAACTCCCACCCGACTGCGGTCAAGGTTTGATGCAGCTTGGTCACCGCAGCCTCGTATTGCGGTGCCGCTTGAGGTCGATGCTCGATATGCCAGTTGGTATCGA
>WNFD01018733.1_pt1 | contig 10595 bp, 9 predicted proteins | sample 5400491 | NCBI WGS metagenome assembly WNFD01 (sample SAMN13153343, study PRJNA577476) | soil metagenome | isolation source: 120 cm saprolite under Douglas fir tree site 2 hole 2 replicate 2 | place: USA:California | collected 2015-04-18 | reverse complement strand
ATCTTTTCGAGCACGGGAGAGATGCTAGGCAGTAGACCCGTTACATTAACGCTGCCCACGCGAGTGGCCCTATCCCTGTTAGTGATGGCAGCTGCGCTTACGCTGGTGGAACAAGTGCTGACCAAACCCTGGCGAAGGAAGGGCCCTGGTGCAGTCTCGCTGCACGACGCATTATGGATGCTTGGGCCCTTCGCTATAAGCTATGTCGCCTTCCTCCTACCACGAGCCCTGTATTCCTTCGTCTACGACAGGTATCTCCTCGGGTTGATGCCTCTGGCGATTATCATCGTGTTGCTGCTCCATCAGAGATGGGTTGCAGAGCGGCTGCCGGCAGTTACGATTGCGGCTCTCAGCCTCTTCGCCCTATACGCCATTGCAGGTACGCATGACTGGTTCGCGTTGAATCGCGCACGTGTCGCAGCAGTTGCACAGATCCATGCCTTGGGCGTGCCCTCCACCTCCATCCAGGGGGGATTCGATTACGATGGCTGGACCCAGATTGAAGCCGCCGGATACATCAACGATCCGAGGATAATAAATCCTCCCCATGCGTTTCAGCCAAATCTTGAGCCGCTCAGGCTTCAGAGTAGATGCCGACTTGATTTCGCGCCATACACCCCAGCGGTCCAACCCAAGTATTTTGTAGTATTCTCCGTCATGCCCTGCCTGAAGATATCCCGATACCAGTCCGTCACGTATAGCACTTGGCTTCCTCCCTTCCGTCGAACAATCTTTATTCAAGAAGCGCCTCCCAATCGGAAGTAACTACTGGCTTATAACCGTAGTAATTCAAAAGAGGGGATCACAAGTAGGCTTGCTGATAAAGCGGTGGGTTGTGGATTCCTGCGGTATCCTGTGGTCAGATAGCGCAGCCCTGAGACGCATCGCTCGCAGGCCATGAGAAAGGATTCGCTTTGACACTTAAGGAGCAATTGGGTGTCGACAAAGTGAAACCAGGCGAGCGACGGTGGATAGAAACGCCCCGAAACTTTCTCTATCTTTGCCTCGTTCTGCTGTTCCTGCATGCCACGTGCATGCTGTGTCGCTACGGTGAACTTCCATCGGCTCCAGTTATCGGCGACGAGGTCACTATCAACGATCCGGCAATAGCACTCAGCCGGGGGCAGGGACTTACCGCACCTAGTTTCGGCGGCAGTGCTTTCGGACTCGACCGCCTCTACGCTCATTTCCCCCCGGTCTATATATGGACTGAATCTCTTGCATTTCGCGCTCTTGGTGTATCGGTTTATTCGTTGCGTTCGACCACGACTGTGATGGGAATTCTGGCTTGCGCCGTTTTCCTCTTTATGGCGTGGTGTCTGTGTCGATGGAGACTGGCGGATCCAGTCACAGCGAGTTTAGCGGCATGTCTTTACGCTCTCAATGCCTCTGTCATTGCGCTTCATCGTATTGCCCGCATGGACTCCATGGTGGAACTCTTTGCCTTAGCTTCCCTGCTCTTTGTTCTTGCCGGGATATTTTGCCGCTTCGATAGCTCTCCCCACGATGGTGCGGATCGGGGCAACGAGAACCGGAAAAAGCGATTCGCACTACTACTCGCCGGCGCGATATCCGCTGGGTTGTGCATGGCCACACACCCTGAAGGGTTGACCGCGATCCTTCCTGTCCTTCTGCTTGTCCTCTTCGCTGCCCCAGTCCGTCGCAGGTGGAAGGCGATGCTGTTGGCGCTCGTTGCGATTATCCCGGTTGTGGTTTGGATGATTGCTTTCGGCAGTCGCTGGAAGCAAGCGATCCTGCAGATGAGGGCAATGCTGAGGAATATCACACCGCAACCCGGTATCGTTCGCTATGCACATGACTTCCTAAGAAAAAGCCAGCCGATCATTGGCCAGGGGATGCGGGCAGCGCTCTTTTTTCTGTGTCTACTCGTGTTGGGTTTGGTCCTCGAACGATGGTTCATCCTGTGGAGATCCGAGCGAGGCATACCCCGCCTCAAAGAGTTGGATCGGAGCCGACTTTTGCTGGCTCGTGTCTTCGCACTTGCGACCTTGCTTAGTCTTTCCCTTCTGATCTGGTTTATCTCCGCCTCTATCACACGCTATGAAGTGATGTATCCCATCTACCTGCTTGGCTTGGTGATGGTACTTCGCGGCGCGTCACTCAACAAGACAGGTCGACGCATCGCTGTGGGACTGTTGACGACCCTCGTCCTGGCGCAGGTCGTCGCAATCGCGGTTTATTTCGGAGAAGAAGGCGAACCACCTGCTCGCTTCGACAGCATTGTTGCAATGATTCCATCCGGTTCGCGGATCGCTGTAACTCCCAAGATGTGGCTTGCTTTCGTTCAAAGTGGCCGACCAGTTACGCTACTCTACCTTGGGTATGATGGTCGCAAACTATGGTCTATGACGAGTCGTAATCCTCTCCAAGGATTCGACGTAATTGTGATTGACGAGTCTTTTGTGGATGAACGACGCGAGTACTCGCCCTTTGCCCAAGAAGGACGAATCGAGCGGGACTTTCACGTGGGTAGCAATGTCATTCACGTATACCTTCCGGCGAAGTAGCAGGATTGGGTCAAGGCCTTGTCCGCGCTATTCTCTTTCGTATGAACACCGCCAAAACGTCTATGTTGGCAGCAGTTCTTTCATTCCTGTTCACGCGAGTGGTTTGTTTCTGCACCTTCCAAGTGCGGTTTCTCTTGTGTTTGACCGTTTCAGATGTATACGAGCACCATGACAGTCTTGCATTAAGCCTGTGCTCTATCAATGAGGATCATCTCTCCGTGCTATCTCATTTTTCTAAGCAGGCAGCAGGTCTTTCACTGTCTAACAATATCGATGGTGTTATCATCGGGGATTCTGTCGATGAGTTTGTTATAAGGATCGATGCCAGCGCGTGTCGGCATCTGGTCAACGACGATCTCAAAGATTTGGTTTGCCTGAGTGATCTTTTCCTTCTTGAGATAGAGTGGCTTCTCCTCATCCTTCTTACCAGTAAAAACGCCAATGTCGATGTAATCGCTCAGCGCCATCGGAGTCTCGTTTCCACTGCCATCCGACTTAAGCTTACGGGTCTGCACGGTGAGAATGACCTTATATTTTTTATCCGAAGTCTGGGTAACCGTGGCGGTCACCGCCTTGTTGTCGTACAGAACGATTGATTCAAAAGCATCCGTGATGTAGTACTGCAGTCCGGGAGGCGTCTGCGTGCGTAGGGAATCGACGAACTCACGAGTATCGGGGTACGGGCCGCTCTGGGAGTCGTTCGCGTTGGCGTACCGATACTGCGTTAGAAAGTTGCGGAGTGCGAGATTAAGCTTGTCTTCACCGATGTAGTCAGCAAGTGTATACATTACTTGACCGCCCTTCTGGTACCAGACGTAAGGTTCATTTTGAACGAGCACTACGGGGCGCTCTTTGCGGATCTCGCCGGCTCGCCCGCGGAGATATTGGTCAAGTTCATGCTTAAGGAAGCGATGCATGTTGTCGCTACCGTATTTTTGCTTCATGACCATCAGCGCGGAATATTCAGCGAGGGTTTCCGAGAGCATGTTCGAGCCTTCGACACGTCCGCCGATGAGTTGATGGGCCCACCACTGGTGGCCTAGCTCGTGCGCTGTAAACGAAGTAGGTGAAGTCAATATCAGTTGGCTTTTCCAAACGGCCGATGAATCCAATGCCTTCAGAAAACGGAATAGTGTTTGGAAAAGATTGGGCGAAGGTGCGGTAGCGTGGAAACTCGAGGACGCGATACTGGCGGAACTGAAAGGGACTAAAGTTTGTTTCGTAGTAGGCGAGACCGGCTTTGGAGGCGGCGATCATGTCATCCACGTCGTAGGTATGGGCGGGAATGTGATAGACCTCAATGGCGATGGGGTTTACGGCGCGCCCTGGTACATCTCACGCTTACGTCGTAGCGGGCTGAAATGAAGGCGTAGAAGTCGAGGGTTTTGACGTCGCCCATGTCATAGCTGAAGTAGTGCCGGCCATTCTCGTGCCATTCTCGAGTCAGATAGCCGGGAGAGATAGCGATCTGGGAGTGGCCTTCCGAGTCCGAATCAGAGGTGCTTACCGTGGTGCGATACGTAATCCAGTCGGAGTTGGGCGAGAAGAGATTGGTGACTGTACCGACGGGGTCTTCGCGGCGTGGTAGGAGTTCCTGTTCGGGTAGATGCTCTTCGCGGCGACGGCGAGGATCGTCAAGCTCGATGCTGTTGTCATAGCCGATGGTGGGGAAGTAGTTGGAGTCGAAGAAGGTGCCGGAATAGGCGAGTTCGGGGCGTTCGTTGCCGTCCTTGAAGCCGCGACTCGTATAGCCGACGTTGAAGTTAATATCAACCTTGTTACTTGGAGCGAGCGGGGTTGCCAACTCGTAGATGGTGTAGAGATTGCGAGGGCTGGAGGATACAACATGGAAAGGGCGGCTGAACCGAACGTTTGAAACCGATTGGAACTGATCGGTGATATGAATCTGACTAATCGGTTGCGATGTCTTGTTCTGCAAAACAAAGTGGCCGGTGCCGTCGAAAGAGCGGCGCTCGGGATAGATGTTGATGTTGGCGTCGACAGCGATGACTTTGGGCTGCGGAACGTTCTCGTACCTCTTCCAGTCACGCTCGTACTTGGCTTGTATGTCGCGGCGGTCCTTGGCAGTAAGGTATTCGTTGAGGATACGAGCGTTGTAGTAATACCATGCTCCACTGCCGATGGCGATGAGCAGTAAGAGCGCAGCTACGGGATGAGCCGGGGCAGACGTTGCCGGGCGAGACTGAAGCGTGCGGGCCACGCTTCATCGGAGCCGCGCCGGGCGAGCGCGATGGAGATGACGGCGAGGATAGCTGTTATCGAGAGCCAATAAGTTATAGACCAGAAGAGTGCAAGCGCGAAGTGCCCGTAGCCGTTCATATCCGAATAGGTGTAGGGCGGCGTACTGCCGATGAGGTAGAGCGTGTTTTCCAGTCCAAAGTTATAGAGGATCGGCGTGATGACGAAGATACCGATAACGATGCCGTGGCCAATGAATTTATTGGAGACTACAGTCTGGACAAAGAGCGCTGACAAGATGAAGGTAAGGATCTGAGGAAAGGTAATGAAGTAGAGTTCTTTGACATACTGGAACAGCTCGTAGTGATGGCAGCCGGCGATAGTCTGCATGAGGATGCCACAGAGGCCAGTAATCGTAAGCAGGACGAACTCGACGAAGCATAGAGCGAAGAGCTTCGAGAACCAGTCGGTAATTTCGCTGATCGGTAACGCGTCGTGAATACCGGAAAATAGAGTGTCGCGCTCTCGCCAGATAAGTTCGGCACCATAAAGAGTGGCTACGATGTAGAAGAAAAGCTGAGCTCCGCCTTCGACCGACTGGAGCACGAGCTAAGTGACGGGCCAGACGTTTCGATCGGCAAGGCGGCCGGCGAAGTGGCCGTTGTTGATGGCCAGTCCAGCCATGAGAATGAGGATGCCCCAGAAAGGAATTTCGCGCACGATATTGGATACGCGCAGACGGGTAAGCGAGGTGAGCTGAAGGAAGGTGGTTCCGAGTCCGAAGACCTGGTGGATGGCGGGAAGTCTGACGGCGACTAGACTACGCCGGGGCCTGGTTTCCACGAGCTCTTGCTCTCTCGCGCGAGCCGCTTGTTTGCCGCTGATACGGGCGGTGAGCGCTTCGACCGAGATGGGAAGAGCTTCCATACGGCCACGAGCGAGAGCAGGCCGACTGCCCCCCAGAGCAAGCGGTTATAGAGGAAGACACCGGAGGCAGCGTGCACTGACCAGGAAGGTGCCTTCGAGAGCGCGTAGCTCGTCGTCGGTGGCAACTACTTTTGACCAGATTTTGCCCACAAGAGAATCGAGGGCCTCCGAAGGCGCGCCTTCAAGGAGCAGCTCACCGTTCGAGATGATGGCCATGCGGGGGCAGAGCTCGCGCACGTCGTCGACGATATGGGTGGAGAGGATCACAGTCACATTCGACCCAATCGAGCTTAGAAGATTGAGAAAACGATTCCGCTCGGCGGGATCGAGGCCTGCGGTCGGTTCGTCCACGATGATAAGTTTCGGGTTTGCGAGAAGAGCCTGAGCAATGCCGAAACGTTGCTTCATGCCTCCGGAATAAGTGCTGAGTGACTTCTTGCGGGCGTCCCAAAGGTTTGTCTGCTAGAGAAGAGCTTCGACCATCTGCGTCCTCTCGGTCTTGTTTGTAATGCCCTTGAGCATTGCGAGATGGTGAAGCATGTCTAGCGCCGACATCCTGGGATAGACACCCAACTCCTACGGCAGATACCCGAGAACTTTGCGCACCTCATCTTTTTGGGTCAGGACGTTGAGGTCATCGAGCTGGACCGTACCGGAGTCGGGATCCTGCAAGGTGGCGACCGTCCGCATCAAGGTGCTCTTGCCTGCTCCGTTGGGTCCAAGCAGTCCGAACATGTGGTTGCCAATGGTTAGTGTTAGATCTTTGAGCGCTCTTACGCCATTTGGGTAGGTCTGGAACGATTAATGCTGACTTTTCGTAGTAGCCGCAATTTACCACATCAGGTTGAAGGGTCGGCAGGTTCAGGTGCGTCTCCTGAATCTCGAAAAATGAATTCCGCTTTCGCCCAGTTCATTCGCTGCCTAGTGGAATACGCAGTCAACGGACCATTGGTTCAGATCAGTTAATCGGCCCTGGCCCAGGAACCAGATTCGCCCTTCGCTAATCCACGCAACACTCGGCGCTCGGCAGAAGATCGCTTTCTGATTGTGCTCGTAAGTTCCCCACAGCAAACCTGGTTGCGGCCGGCAGATTTGGCTTGGTAGAGCGCCTTATCGGCAGAGTCCAGAAGATCTTCCTGACAATTGGAATCGCTCGGCCAGCATGACGCTACACCACAACTCACCGTTGACAGCCGAGGGTGACTGCCCGGTTCCGGTAACGCGGGCGATCCAGCAACTTCGACAAGTTTGCGGATCCGTTCAGCAACGATCATCGCACCTTCCTGTGTGGCCCCAGGAAGTAGGACCACGAACTCCTCACCGCCAAATCGCGCGGCGAAATCGTCCTTGCAACGCAGACTCTGCAACAGCAGCGACGCTACGCGTACCAGCACGCGATCGCCATAAAGATGTCCGCGGGTGTCGTTCGTAATCTTGAAATGATCGATGTCGATGACAATGGCAGAGAGGCAAGTCCCGGCATCAACAGCCTCGCGCCACAGCTTTGCGAATTGCAACTCGTAGGAGTGTCGATTGGCAAGCCCAGTCAAATTGTCGATATAAGAGATTTTTTGCAGCTCGACATTCAAAAAAGATAGCTCTCGAGTTTGTATCTCGCTGCGCAGCCGCATAAGGTATCCCAGGCGTTCTTCCCGCCCGACGCTATAATTGGCGACCACGGTCATCGAGATGGCGCAGACCGCTAACGTGATTCCAAGTAGTTTCTCCGAGGCGTTCAGGAAGTGGTCCTGGTGAATGAAGACCAGATCGCTGAGCAGCAAAAATGCTGACGTGCTCAGGGCATACATAAACTGCAGCCGCATCACAACGTTCGCGAAGATGACGGTTACGATCAACCCTACCTGTGCATAAGCTGATGAGGTTGCATTCGTATTGCTTTCAAGATAAAGGTGCGTCACTCCTATAAGGCAGCTCGCCAGCGCAATACTGGTTTCGCGGTATATCTTATTCGGACTCCACCGCATGCTGACGTTGATCAGGAGAGCTATTGGCGTAACGATGCACAAGCGTACCTGTAATGGAAACCAGGACACGCCGCCGCGAATGAAGTAGTCCGCGATGACATAGATATTGAAGAAGCCAATCGCAATCAGACCTTCAACCCAGAGACGAGCTGCGCGCTGAACAAACGTCGATTGCTCAAAGCCGCTCTCAAGAGGCTCCGGCAGTGCTAATTGCTGGAATCTCCTTCGTGAAAGCCGCTCTATCTCTGCGATCGCGAGTTCATGGATTGAAGTGCCTGGCATCTTGAATTTGTTTCTTTCTCACACTATGTCTCTTCTAGCTCTGTCGGCGCGCGTCCGGTCTTTCATCAGTGGTAAAAGGACAAATCGCGGAAGCTAGTGCAAACCATTGTTACTAAAGGGTGAGAATGACACACTCCCTATTCCAGGGGGACACATAATACTTCCGTGCAATTCCTTTAGCAGATTCTCCATGCAATACAAGGCACATCCCTTCGGCAACTCCTTAACCTGAAAGATTCAATTGTCTCGACCCGATGACCATCGATAAGTCGCGGGATGGAATCAGACTTTTCTTAGCTCGGAACCTTATGCTACGAGAAAGTTATCGATCAGACGCGTGCTTCCCACATACGCCGCTACCGCCACCAGAGTGCCTGTCTGGACAGACGTCACCGGGAGCAAAGTATTCGCATCCACTATGGCCAGATAGTCCACCCGTATTCCAGCCTCGGCGTTCAGAGTTTCCATCCCGCTTCGCACCAGCGTCATACTTTGCCGCTCGTCTTCATCGATCATTCGTTCCAGGCGCAGCAATGTTCGATGTAACACCAGCGCCTGTTCTCGTTCTGTCGCGCTTAGATATTTATTCCTACTGCTCAGCGCGAGTCCATCCGTATCCCGTACGATCGCGCAACCCACCAGCTCTATATCGAAGTTCAAATCTCGAACCATCTGTCGCAGTACCGCGAGCTGCGCTGCGTCCTTCTGTCCGAAGTAAGCGCGTGTTGGTCCCACCACATGGAATAACTTCGCCACCACAGTAGCTACGCCGGTAAAGTGTCCTGGCCGCGAAGCCCCATCTAACCGATCTCCTACTTCTGATACAGTCACGGTCGTCACTGGGCCGTTCGGATACATCTCTGCAGCGTCAGGGGCGAACAAAACATCTACTCTTTCCGCCTCCAGCGATCCATAGTCTGCCTCAAACGTCCGAGGGTATTTTGCAAAGTCCTCCCCTGGCGCAAACTGCAGCGGATTCACAAAGATTGAAGCAACTACCGTGTCGCACTCCGACCGTGCGCGTCGCACTAGGGACAGATGCCCTTCATGCAGGGCTCCCATCGTAGGCACAAAACCAAGCACGGAGCCTCTCATCCGCAGTTCGTGGCAAACGCTCTGCATCTCCCCAACGGTCTTTACAATTTGCACAGAAGTTCCACGCCTCCCGCTCGCAATTCACAAGCTTCTTACCTTTGAATTTGAAATAATCGACGCATAGCTTCGCTGTCCCTGGTACCGATCTCCAGCCAGTCAAAGCAGGTTGCCGTCTGCTCTACCCCACCACTTCAGCCTGGACACCCAGTAGTTCCCGCATCTCCCGCGAGAGATGGTAGCTCTCCGCGTCCGATGGAAACGTTCTGGCCTCTACGTCGTGGCGGTACTCTGCCAATGCCTTTCGCATCAATCCCGCCACATCTGCATACCGTCTTACGAACTTAGCCGGAGGCGAAAACGTCATCGCCATCATGTCGTGCAGCACTAGAATCTGCCCATCGCAGTCCGGTCCTGCGCCGATTCCGATCGTAGGGATCGTCAATTCCTCTGTAACGATCCTTGCCAACTCTCGCGGCACACCCTCCAACACGAGCGCAAAGCAGCCAGCGTCCTCGAGTGCGAGCGCATCGGTGCGCAATTCGTCGATCGCCTCCATCGTCTTGCCCTGCACCTTGTATCCGCCCATGCGATGCACGCTTTGCGGGGTCAGTCCGAGATGTCCCATCACCGGAATCTCCGCGTCGACTATCCGCCGCACCAGTTCCTTCCGCTCACGCCCGCCTTCGAGCTTCACTGCCTCGGCGCCCGCCTCCTTCACGAACCGGACTGCGTTCGCGACACCTTCGCGTTCATCTGCTTGATAGCTGCCAAAGGGCATGTCCGCCACCAGAAGAGCACGCCGCAGCGCGCGTCGAACTCCACGAGTGTACAGCAGCATCTCGTCCATCGTTACGGCGAGGGTGTTTTCGTGGCCTTGCATTACCATCGCGAGCGAGTCGCCTACGAGCACGACATCCAGCCCAGCCTCATCGACCAGTCGGGCGCTGGCGTAGTCATAGGCTGTCACTGCAGTGATAGGCTGCCGCAACAACTTCTTTTCCAATAAAGAGGGGACTGTAACTTTGGTGGAAAGATTGGCGTCACGCCCAACTCGTGCGCCAGCTCTTTCCGCAGAGAACGTAGTTAAACTCATTGCAATCTCCAGTGCAGTTCCACCGCGTGTCGTCCGAAGAAGCACGACTTTGGCCGGATACCACCTGTCCCAGCAATAACCTGGGTCGGTTAAAGACTACGCGTCTCAGGTTTGCGTCGCAAGTACGCCCGAAGCCGCTTTCCCTCAGGGCTTTGCGACGACGGGAAGTTCGATGAAACTGGCCTGTCCGACGCCATGGTAGATCTTCTGCTCCGCCTTGCGATAATCCTGTGGCTTGGCCCAGAAGATGCTTGGGACGAAGGTTTGAGGATTGCGGTCGTAGAGCGGGAACCAGCTGGACTGCACCTGCACCATGATGCGGTGGCCGGGCAGAAAGACGTGGTTTGCGGGTGGCAGGTTGAACTTGTAGAGGAGCGGCTGGCCTGAGGCGATTGGCTTCGGGTTTTCAAGACTTTCGCGGTAGCGGCCGCGGAAGATGTCGGCGGAGACCATGAACTGGTAGCCCCCCATCTTCGGTTGACCGGC
>WNFD01007758.1_pt1 | contig 10595 bp, 9 predicted proteins | sample 5400491 | NCBI WGS metagenome assembly WNFD01 (sample SAMN13153343, study PRJNA577476) | soil metagenome | isolation source: 120 cm saprolite under Douglas fir tree site 2 hole 2 replicate 2 | place: USA:California | collected 2015-04-18 | reverse complement strand
CACGAGTGATCAGCTTCCAGCGTATGTGGCCGCATTGATTGCCAACGACAGCACACCCGAGCCGCCACCTCGCACCCGGGGTCCCGGCCGCCCTCGCAAAGCACCCAAACGCGTGGTGGATCCGCACTGACGCTATGCCCAAGTCGATAAGCGGCGCGTCGGTGGGCGTGTGGTGGAAGTCAAGCGTCATATCCTGTTTGGTTCCGAAGCCGACATCGTCCAGGTGTTGGCAACCGACCGATGCGGTGCGCAGAGCAACACCTCGTATGGAGAGCGCGACAACGTAACGTCTCGCCACAGCAATGGACGACTGGTGCGCAAGACATTGTCGCACTCCAAGAAGAAAGCTTACCTACAGCGCCACATCGATCTCGAAGAGGCGATCTACCATTTTGTGCGCCCGCATAGCGCCTTGAAACTGACGCTCCGTCACCCCGCTGCTCATGGTCGCCGCTGGCAACAACGCACCCCTGCCATGGCTGCGGGACTCACCGACCACATCTGGAGTCTGGAAGAATTGTTAAGCTATTGTTTACCACCACCGAGGGGCTAAAAATCCCCTTCACGGCTTACGTATACAGCACCGAATGATGGGGTAACCGAATATTTACTACCACTCCATCCGGGGGCGTCTGACATTTCCCACTCCTCGCAGACCTTGGGTTGTCGTACCACCGGGGAGCCGTCGCTACTACCGGATGTCTGGCTCATGCCACTGCTGTTCGCTGGTGCCTCCTGCTACGTGCTCGTCCGCAATACGACCATGGCACGGCCCTGCAGCTCGTATTGCTGCCCACCGGTGCATTGTATCGGCTTGCCGTGGGGGTCGGCGGTATTGAGCACGCGTTCCCACGGCTGGTCCTCTCTGGTCGCCGGGATCGTGAAGGGCATGGCCTCGTGATGGGCATTCAGCAGCAGCAGGACGGTATCGCCCACAATGGGCTCGCCATGCGCATCCACATCGCCTATGAGATCACCCGCCATCAATACTCCCAGGCAGCGCACATACCCGGCATTCCAGGCCTCTGCAGTCATCTCCTGACCGGAGGGCTCAAACCATGCAATGTCTTGAAACCACGCCATGTCTTGACTGTCCTCGCCCTGCATAGCGCATCCCTGGAAGAACGTGCGGCGCTGCAAGACCGGTTGGGTGCACCGCAGGTGGATCACGGCGCGCACAAAGTCGTAAAAAGCCCGCTGTTCTTCCGTGAGATCCCAGTTGAGCCAGGTGATGTCGTTGTCCTGGCAATAGGCGTTATTGTTCCCCTGCTGGCTATGGCTGAGCTCATCACCGGCCAGGAGCATGGGCACACCTTGCGACAGCAACAGGGTAGCGATGAGGTTGCGCTTTTGCTGCCAGCGCAGCGCATGGATGGCGGCATCGTCAGTGGGACCCTCCGCCCCACAGTTCCAGCTGTTGTTGTCGTTGCTCCCGTCCTGGTTCTGCTCGCCATTGGCGGCGTTGTGTTTCTCGTTGTAGCTCACCAGGTCCTGCAGCGTGAAACCGTCGTGACAGGTGATGAAATTGATACTGGCGTAGGGCTTGCGCCCGTCGTTCTGATACAGGTCGCTACTGCCACTGAGGCGGGTAGCGACCTCCGACACTGTGCCGCCATCGCCTTTCCAGAAACACCGCACGGCATCGCGGTACTTGCCGTTCCACTCACTCCAGAGCACCGGGAAATTGCCCACCTGATAGCCACCAGGACCCACGTCCCACGGCTCGGCAATGAGCTTGACCTGTGACAACAGGGGGTCCTGGTGAATAATGTCGAAAAAGGCCCCGAGGCGGTCCACCGCATACAGTTCCCGGGCCAGGGTACTGGCCAGATCGAAGCGGAAGCCGTCCACGTGCATCTCCGTGACCCAGTAGCGCAGACTATCCATAATGAGCTGCAGCACCCGCGGGTGCTGCATATGCAGCGAGTTGCCACAGCCCGTGTAGTCCATGTAGTAACGCGGGTCGGCCGGCGACAGCTTGTAATACGCGGCGTTATCGATGCCACGCAGCGACAGGGTAGGACCCAATTGGTTGCCTTCGGCGGTATGGTTATAGACCACATCGAGGATCACCTCGATACCGGCGGCGTGCAGGGCCGCGACCATCATTTTGAACTGCTGGACGGCGTCTTGCGGCACCTGCTGTGAGGCATAGCGACTCTCGGGGGCGAAATAGGCCAGAGTGTTATAGCCCCAGTCATTTGTCAGCCCACGGTCGACCAGCAGGCGATCGTTGAGAAAGTGGTGCACGGGCAGGAGTTCGACGGCCGTGATGCCCAGTTGCGTCAGGTGTCTGATGGCAGCCTCTGAGGCCAGCCCGGCATACGTGCCGCGCAGCTTTTCGGGCACCGCGGCCTGTAAGTGGGTAAACCCCTTGACGTGCAACTCGTAAATAATAGTCTTATGCCATGGCGTGCGGGGTGGACGGTCATCCCCCCAGGTAAAGGCGGGATCAATGACCACGGCCAGGGGGGCATAGGCGGCATTATCGCGCTCATCGTAGGACAGATCGGCCTCCGGATCGCCCAGGCGGTAGCCAAAGAGGGCATCAGCCCAGCGCACATCACGGCCAATAGACTTGGCGTAGGGGTCGAGCACCATCTTGTTGGGGTTGAAGCGGTGTCCCTGCTGTGGTGCATAGGGGCCATGGACGCGATAGCCGTAGAGCTGACCCGGGCGCACCTCTGGGAGGTAAGCGTGCCAGACCTGATCGGTCTGGGTGGGCAAGGGGATGCGGTGCGTCTCCTTGTCAGCGTCAACGGCGTCAAAGAGGCACAGGTGCACCTTGGTAGCATGCTCGGAGAAGAGCGCAAAATTCACGCCCTTACCATCCCACGTGGCCCCGAGCGGATAGGGGTTTCCCAGCCACACGCGCATAGTTTTGCCTCCTGAGATTCCTGCGATGTGGAACAAGGCGGAGCACATCATGTCTACTGAGTAGTAGGGGCTCAAGTGCAAGTTGTATACCAGGCAGCCAGCGCCAGGGGAGGCGCGCATGGCTGGCGAGCCTCCCCTGGCACCATCGTACCCACTCTCTCATATTGAGAGATTTTCTCAGGCACTCCTCTTATTTTGGGAAAAAAAGAGCCTCGGTCGTGGACCTCCAGCCTGCGGGTAATTCCGATCGCCCGCCAAGCCGGTACAATGCCCCTTTCACCACCGGTGTGAGGGGACTGTGCCATGGTATCCAACCTCGTTGTCGACCAGCTGGAATGTGGCATGTGTTGGGAAAAGAGGCGGTGCGAGCGCCAGTCAGCTCTCGCGTCCCCCTCCAGCACGCGTCGAGCCACTGATGAGACGATAGCAGAGGGTCTGCAAACACGGCGCTGCCGAGGTCCTCAGGCGGCGGCTGCCGCCACGGCGCCGGCTGCCCCACAACGCCCCGTGATGCGGCACCGTGCACATTGCCCCATCACGCCTCCGTGTGCCCTCTCCGTGCGTGCGAGAGCCTCTCGGAGGCGTTGGCACAGCGGCGGCCACAGCGCGCGCGGGTGTGTAGGCGCTGGGAGTGCCCCAGACCCCGTGCTATGGCGGCGCGCGAGGCCTCCAGACGCCCCGCCGGGCGGGCGCCGCCGTCCGTGGATCGCGACGCCCCGCCCCTGGTGCGTTACCCTCCGGTGGCACAAATCTTGCTAAAACACTTGACAGCGTCCCTTGAGCGGCCTGACCTTTCGCACGGAGGTCTCATGATGATCCGATGCCTGTTCTCCCTCACGCTGGGCGTGCTCGCAGGGATGGCGCTGCTGCGCCCGCTGCCACCTGGCGAGGCCTCTGGCGGCGCGAAGGCCCTCGCGCAGACACCCGTGACCGGCCACCTGACCGATGGGGGCACCTTTCACGGGCGGCTGACGCTGCAGGCGTTGACGCTCGATGCGGCCGGCCACCTCGTCGCGAGTGGCGTCCTGGCGGGCACAGCCACGCCCTCCTCGGGCCGCGTGACGAAGATCCCGACGCGCCCGTTTACTACCCCCGCCGCGTTGCTGGATCTGTGGGGGACCTGCACGCCCCTCATCTTGGCTCTGGCGCCGCTCACCGTGGCGCGGCTCGCGCACCCACTCACACTGATGCCCATACTCCTGGCTCCTCAGGCCGCACCGCAGGAGGAGCGCCTCTTCCAGGGGGCGCTCTGTACGGTGGCGCGCCTCCAAAAGTAACCCCGACCTCTCGCACAGGCGGCCGCCTCGGGGCGCGCGGCCCGGTGAGGGCTGCGTGGCCGATGAGGGCGCGTGCGCGCGCAGGAGCACCACGGGCCTGGGGTGCCAGACCCTGCCTGCGATCCTCCCGCAGTTCCACGTGTCCACGCCTCTCAGAATGAGAGAGCGTGTTGACCTTGCTCTCTCCTGTCCCCTGCGAGCGCCCAGCGTTCCGGTCGCGTCCCCCTCTCGCGGCTGTCCTCCGGGCAGGCGGACGCAGGCCGTGTACCTGCACTCTACGGCTAAATCGTCCATGAAGACGTGCGTCTTCGCCCCGCCGCATGAAACAGGTATAAGCAGCTACTGGAAAATTTGAGGTGAAAAGGCACGAGCCTCGGGCCACAACAACGACGACATGCCTATTCCCCCATGCGGTTATTTTGCCTCAAACTTCGCGGGAGCTGCTTATACTCGTGACTCACATCATCCCGTACGCCGGAAGCCATGACACTCGCTTGGGGCGCGAAAGCTCGTGGCCGCAGGTGCCACCGGGACCCATTTTTTGCAGGCCGCTGATGGTCAAGGGGGTTTTTTGCGCCCTGACCGGTAGAGAGGCGTTTTTGTTTCGTGGGAATGTCACAGGCTCACCCGTCACCCCTCCTAGGAGCAAAAAGGCCTACACGAGAGGGCTCTCATGCATGCCAGTGTCCCTCTCCTTCCTGGGGACGCCCTCGACGCCGGCCGTGCGGACGCACGGCACCGGTCAGATCAGCTTCCCTTACCATTTCCCACCACCACGGCTTGCGCACAGACGCGCTGGCTGCGGCCACGGCGGCACGCGGCACAGCAACACCTCGCGCAGCGTCCACACCCGATCGGTCAACCCCGCCGCCATCGCTGGCGTCCGGAGCTGCCACTGCGTGGCCGAGCCCCTGCTGTTGGTCGGTGCAGGCACCAGCAAGGGCTGGCGTAAAGAGGCATGCGGGAGGCAAAAGTTGTAGTAGACATGATACAGGGCGAGCTGCTGCCGCAGGCCGTGCTCTCCTTTGCAGAGTGTGGTCACCCGTCGCCCCACCGCGGCGACATGGTGGCGCATCGACAGGTTGAGGCGCTCAATGAACTCCTTCCTGGGTGTGGCCTTACACCCACTCGTGGAGTGCTGGTGTATCCCTCAACAGACGTCACGCTTCTCGCTCCCTGTATCATATATGGGAACCCACCCCGCTTTGCAAGGACAATGCGTGCTGATGACCGTCAGGGGGACGCCTGCACGCTTAGAGCGAGCGTCGTGCTCGGAGAAACGCTGCCCGCTGCGCCATGATAGTAGTGGCGCTCTTCCACCTCCAGACGTGGACGACACCTGAGATACTCGGCCATCCTGACCGTGGTGACCTCCGGCGTCACACCCATCTGCGCACTGGAACACTACATGGTCCGCTGCCCCAACCCTCTGCTTGACGAGTGCGATAAACCGTGTATGGTGGTGTGGGCGTACGACTGACTGGCCACCATAGACAGCATGCCAGGAGAAGGAGTGTCTTATGCCAGATTACAGCCGCTACCACACCTTGCAGATTGACTGTGCCGACCAGGTGGCGACCGTGACCCTGCATCGCCCCGAAGCGCTCAACGCCGTCAATGAGCCGATGCACACCGAGCTGGAGACCCTCTTTGCCGAGATCGCCTACGACGATGCCATCAACGCTATCGTGCTGCCGGGTGCCGGCCGCGCCTTCTGTGCCGGCGGCGATATCAAGGGGATGGACAGCCGGGTGCGCGCAGGCGTCCGGCGCGTCCCCCTCCGGGGCGCCAAGCGCCTGATTCAGCACATGCTGGAGGTCGAGCAACCGATCATTGGGGCGATTAACGGCGATGCCGTGGGCCTGGGGGCCACAGTGGCCCTGTTGTGTGACATCATCATTGCCGACGAGCGCGCGCGCTTTGGCGATACCCATATCAAGGTGGGCCTGGTGGCCGGCGACGGCGGCGCCGTCGTCTGGCCGCTGCTGGTGGGGGTGGCGCGCGCCAAGGAATTTTTGCTGACAGGCGACCTGATCACGGCCACCGAGGCGGAGCGGATCGGCCTGGTGAATCGCGTCGTCCCCGCGGGCCAGGCCTACACCGAGGGTCTCGCGCTGGCCAAACGTCTGGCCGCCGGTCCGACGCGTGCGATTCGCTGGACCAAGCTGGCGCTCAACAAACGCCTCAAGGACGAAGTGAACCTGGTACTCGATGCCTCGCTGGCGGTGGAAACGCTCAGCATGGCCACGGACGATCATCGGGAAGCGGCGCGGGCGTTTGTGGAAAAGCGGCCGCCGCGCTTTACCGGCACCTGAGCCGTGTAGGATGGCGCAGACGGCGTGGTGCACGGATACCGTACGAGGTGGGCATACCAGGTCCAGCGTGAACCTGATCCAGCCTATCAACGTCCAGAGCAGCGATCGGCAGCGCACGCGGGAGTGGTAACGGCGAGGAATGCCACCAGGCATGTGCACCCGGCCGCACGCCGCTGGTGGCCACCCTCTCGCGGGGCGATAGCTACGGCCGCAGCGGCGCACAGCAAGGCGGAGCGCGGCCGAGACATGCAGCGCAGGATGGGGTAGGGTAGCGCCTCAGGGGTGCCCTGGGGTGGAGGCCTCGGGATGGGCGGTTGGGAAAGGCTGGGGGGGATTGCACGCTCAGAAGTGTGAGACACCCCTCCGCTGCGCACACGTCACCTACGAGACCACGCGCGACGTCGTGGCTGAGGCAACCCAGGCGAACGTTATTTGGCGCACCCGGGCAGATGCACGAGGAGGTGGGACGGAGGCCAGCGTGCCATGACGCCGGAGGCGCATGATGACCGACGCCTGGGCGTCCTTTGCCTCACCGCGCACACTAGCATCGCCCGGCTGCCGACCACGACGTACGGCGCGCTGCTGGGTTCGCCCGCATGCGCGCCCGTCAGATGCCAACAGTGGCCACCTGTGGTGCGGGCTGTTGAGGTGGACGCATTTTCTCCGGTCCTGAGAGGGCCGAGGGGCATGGAGGACAGAGTATGCTGAGAATCGGAGGCACAGCATCCCCAGGGCATATCACTGTGTTTCGAGGCCTGAAGACGCATTTCCAGCAGCAGGGCATTGCGCTCGACTGGGTCTTGTATGCCGACTATGACGCGCTCGTCGAGGCGTTTGCGACCCGCGAAATCGACCTGGCCTGGAATGGTCCGCTCTCGTATGTCCACGAGCTGGTTGCGAGTTGTCACGAGTGTAACACTGCTTACCTGGGCCATAGTGGAGGCCAAGAGCGGTAGCCGAGTGTGGTGCCGTCAGAACAAGACGCGGCGCACCGAGGCAGCGTGTCGGATGGCATGCGCATGATCACTGCATGTTTTGCTCCTACACTCCAGAGAGATACGAGCCGCTTAGGCATGCATTTTCTCCTCACGTCTCAAGAGGTTATGCTAATCAGCAAAACTCGCAACCAGTTACCAGGGAGAAACGACCATGGCCACACCTCAGTTGACATTCAACACCACACAGACCGCCATACTCATGGCCGACTTTCATCGCGAGGGGATGGGCGACAATCCCCTCGTGCAAGAGCGCGGAACCATACACAAAGCTCGGACTGTACTGGAGGCCGCCCGCCAGGCCGGGGTATTGGTCGTCTATATCGTCGTGAACTTCCGGCCGGGCTATCCGGAAATTGCCGACCGCAACGTGATTTTCCGCGAGCGCAAAACTTCCGGCCGTGTCCCCCCGGCGGACCCCATCAGCTTAATCATTCCCGAGGTGCAACCGCTCCCCCACGAGCCCGTGGTCGTCAAGCACCGCGTCAATGCGTTCTTCGGGACAGACCTCGAGATGCTGCTGCGGGCGCATGATATCGATACTCTGGTTTTGCTGGGGCATGCCACCAGCGGGGTCATTGTGTCGACGGTGCGCTATGCGGCGGACGCCGACTACCGCCTGGTGGTCGTGGAGGATGGCTGTGCCGACCGCGACGCCGAGATGCACACGTTCCTGATGCAGCGCCTGTTCCCGCGCCAGGCCACGGTGGTCAGTGCGGAGACCGTCATCCAGGCTTTGGCCAGACGATAGGAGCGGCATAGCCCTGGCATCCTGCAAGGAGGGTTCCTATGGCAGAAAACAAGATACGCGTCGGTATCATTGGTGCCAATGCCCATTACGGCTGGAGTATGCGGGCCCACCTGCCGGCCCTGCGGGCCATGCCCGACTACGAGCTGACGGCGGTGTGTACGTCGCGCCCAGAGACGGCGGCCGAGTCGGCCGCGCACTACGGGGCGCGCCTGGCCTTTCACGACTACCAGGCGATGGTCAGGCATCCCGACATCGACCTGGTCTCGGTCTCCGTGCGCGTGCCGCTGCACCACGCTATGGTCATGGCCGCCCTGCACGCCGGCAAACACGTCTATTGCGAATGGCCCCTGGGGGCCAATCTGGCGGAGGCGGAAGCCATGGCCGCGATGGCGCGCTCCAAGGGCGTGCGCCACATGATCGGCTTACAGGCCCATGGCGACCCGGTCGTGCTGCGTCTGCGGGAACTGCTGGCGGAGGGCTACGTGGGCGAGGTGCTCTCCTGCACCATGGCCATGTTCCTGCCTGGCCTCCTACAAAGGGGGCGGGACCGCGCCTGGATGGCCGATCGTGCCATGGGGGCGCACACCCTCTCCATCGCCACGGGCCATGCGATCGATGTCCTGTGCTTCTGCGTGGCGGATTTTCAGGAGGTCGCAGCCCTTGCCACGACGCAGGTGCCAGTCTGGGAGACGGCGGAACCCGGCAAGGCCGTGGACGTGACTGCTCCCGATAACGTGCTGGTCAGCGGCGTGCTGACCAACGGCGCCGTCGCCTCAGTGCACGTCGCCACGGTTCCCTGGCACGGCACGGGCTGGAGGCTGGAGGTCTACGGCCGGGAGGGCACCCTGGTCGCCGCCTCGGAGCAGATGGTACAGTACGCCCAGATCCGGCTTCAGGGTGGTCGTGGCGAGGACAGGGCCTTACAGGCGCTGCCGGTGCCGGACCGGCTGACCTGGGTCTCCGAAGAAGTGCCCCAGGGGCCACCCTTCAATGTGGCCCAGATGTACCACCGCCTGGGCGCGGCCATCCGGGAGGGGCGGGAGGCGCATCCTGATTTCGCTCTGGCGGTCAAGCGGCACTACCTCCTGGACGCCATACAGCGCTCGTCAGACCGGGGGGCGCGCGTGCCAGTGTCGTAGAACTCGTGGTGCGTGAGGTGATTGACGTGCAGTGGTAGTGACAGTGCCCCACAGCAGTGTCTGGGGCGAGTGTATCACGATGGGAGCTATCCAAAGGGTTTTGTCCTGTGATAATGCCTCCCTTTTTGTCTGCCTTCCAGTATGCCCGCTTCTCCTGATGGCGCCTGACCACCTCCCAAGGCGTGAGAGAGACGTCAGGAAAAGTGCTACGAACGTATGGTGGTGCACCACTGAACTCCCTTACGCCCGTCCTACTGCTGTGTTGATGCGGGCCATGAGCTCGGGGGCCAGGACCCCTCGGGCTTGTGCCATAATACACTCGCGGAGCTCGGTCCGATTCTTCACCCCTAAGACAACGGTGGCGACTCCCGCCATGGACAGCGCGTAGCGATGCGCCAGGGACGCGGGCGACTCGTCAAGCTCGCGCGCCAGGGTACGGAAAGGGGCACTGCGCTGGTAGTCCCGCCGCTCCGGGTGGTCCTCTGGTACCTGCCGATCAAAGGCAGCGGTCAGCGCGCCCGCCTGCACCGCCCGAATGCCCATGACGCCGATGCTGCGCCGGTGGGCCGCAGCGATGATCTCTCGCGGCCGGGGCGGCTCGTCATAGCGCTGCATGGCCCCAGGGGAATCGAGCAGGTTGGCGACGACCTGGACGGCAGCGGGCGCTGGGTCATCGTTGAGTGTCTCAATGATCGTGGTCGGGACCCCGATACCGGTGATGCCCCAGGCCCCAATGCGGCCACGGGCGACGAGCTGCTCAAAAGCCGGACGCACCGCCTCGACAAACAGGCGGTGGGGTGTCCCCGGGATCTGGTCGGCGCTCGCATCCGGGACGATCTGATTGTGCAAGAAGAAGAGGTCAACCCTGTCGAGCCGCATGCGGGCCAGACTCTCGTCCAGACTCCGCTCCAACAGGGGCAGGACCTCGCTGGCGGCCCGGTTGCCGACGGCACACTTGGTCGAGACGCGTACGCCTGGCGGCAGTCGGCCCCCACAGGCCTCGCCGAGGACCACCTCGGCTTCGCCAGGACCATAGCTGGGTGCCACATCAAACCAGGTGATGCCAGCCTCCCAGGCCGCACGCACGGTCGCCATCGCCTCGTCGCGGGTGGTGGGACCCCAGACCTGCCCAATGCCGCCACCGCCGAGGGTGAGGGCACTGATGTCACCGAGTTGCCCAAAAATTCGCTGTAGCATGGGTAGTAGCCTCCGCCAACCCTCGCCCCTTATCGTGGCACGAT
>WNFD01007045.1_pt2 | contig 10596 bp, 8 predicted proteins | sample 5400491 | NCBI WGS metagenome assembly WNFD01 (sample SAMN13153343, study PRJNA577476) | soil metagenome | isolation source: 120 cm saprolite under Douglas fir tree site 2 hole 2 replicate 2 | place: USA:California | collected 2015-04-18 | reverse complement strand
CCATTCCTCGGAAAAAGCCCGTGTCTTGTAGCCCGACCTGCGATAACTGGTAGCCACGGGCTGTCCGAAGACGGCGGCCGGCGAGAGCAGCTCCCGCATCAAAGCCAGCACGCTCAGCTCGCCGGCGACAGTCTTGGCCTCAAGAGCGGTGACCTGCTTGATCTGCGATGAAAGGCCGCGCGCCACCGTTAAGAGTTGCTGTATTCCGCCGCCGATCGTCGATTCGGTGATGGCGGGAATATCCCGGTTTCCCGATATTGCCTGCTTATGTTCGGCGAGGGCTGAAGTGATGGCCGCGATCAGATCTTCCCGTGAACAGGGCTTCACCAGATAATGGGTAACGTTGGCTTCATTGGCGATCTTCATGCTGTCAATGAGATCCAGGCATCCCGAGAGCAGCATGGCTACCGTGGAACCTGAATCCTCGCGCACCCGTTTGAGAAACTCCATGCCGTTCATCCCGGGCATTCGCAGATCGGAAATCACGACCGCAAACGGGCCGCATTCAGCGATAAGACGCAGCCCGTCTTCCGCGCTCTGGGCCGTCTCCAGGGCAAACAGTCGGCTAAGATTTCTCTCGTAGCCGGAAAGGGCGCGCGGATCGTCATCCACCATTAAGATTTTGTTTTCTACCTGCTTCAATCGGTGCATTGACATATTCGCAAAAATCCTCGACTGGTGTTGTGAGTGGTGGGAAGCCCTGAGGCTCACTGTATTCCCCATCGGCGAATCTCCGCCTGAGCTTTACATGGTGGCGGCTTTCGAATGGCCGCCAGGGACTCCCTTGGGGGCCTGAAGGTCACAGGCGCGACTTCAGAGTTTGCGGAAAAATGGCGAACAACCGTAGAAGAGGGCGACTTCAGTCGCCCGATGGACGCTACACAACTTCGGGCTTCAGCCCCGGTTTGACCCTTCGGGTTGTCAGAATTTGAGATGGGAAACGCAAAGGACTGAATCTTAAGAAAATCGTGATCCCTGAAGCGCATCAAAGAAATCAGGAGACAAACCGGGGCTGAAGCCCGAAGTTGCGTCGCATTTGGTCGGGCGGCTGAAGCCGCCCTCTTCTACGGTTGCACCCGCATTTTTCCGCAAGCTCTGAAATCGTGCCCTGTTACCCGCAATCATTCCGAATTCAGATGCGCCTAATGCACGGACGTTACCGGCGCAGGATCGTGCTGTGCCGCATGGCCGTTGACTCTGACGCCGTTGGCGGCCGATTTTGACTTCGGAGCCGCGGAGCGTGAAGCCTTTGCGCCGATCGAGTCCGCGCCCTGTTCGTCCCTGCCGTAATCAAACTGCCGCACCAGCGTCTGCAGCGATGTCGCCAGCCGGGCCAGCTCTCCTGCCGCCTTGTTGGTGTACTCCGCGCCTTCCGTGGTGCTCCTGGCGGCCTGGGAGACTCCGGTGATGTTGCGCGCAATCTCCTGGTTCCCCTGAGAGACGTCGGAGACATTGCGGCTGATCTCATTGGTGGTCGCCGACTGCTCTTCCACCGCGCCGGCGATCGTAGTCTGGATATCGCTGATCTGGGCGATGATCTTGCCGACCTCGCCGATACCTTCAATCGCGCCTTTGGTATCAACCTGAATCGCTTCGATCTTGCGGCTGATGTCCTCGGTGGCTTTGGCCGTCTCTTTGGCCAGCTCTTTGACTTCGTTGGCCACCACGGCAAAGCCCTTGCCCGCCTCACCGGCGCGCGCGGCTTCGATGGTGGCATTGAGGGCCAGCAGATGGGTCTGCTCGGCAATGGAAGTAATGACCTTGATCACCTGACCGATCTCCCGGCTGCTCTCGCCCAGTTTGCCCACTTTCTGATTGGCCGCTTCGGCAACCTTCACTCCGTTGCCGGCCACCCTGGCCGCCTCATGAGCATTGCCGGAGATCTCTTTGATGCTGACGGTCATCTCTTCCGCTCCGCTCACCACGGTCTGCACGTTGGCCGAGATCTGCCCGGCGACGCTGGAAACCGTTCCCGCCTGGGCCGCGGTCTCCTGGGCGCTCGCGCTCATCTCCGACGAGGTGGCGGAAAGTTCTTCCGCAGCCGAAGCCAGGCTTCCGGCGCTTTGCGCCATCTCCCGGATCGTGTCCCTGAGCGAACCAACGGCGTGGCTGAAGTTCTTTGCCAGCAGGTCTTTCTCGGATTTGGGAGTAACGCCAACCGTCAGGTCACCACGACCCAGAGCTTCACAGGCGGCAGCGATGGTGCGGTTGTAATCGATCACTTCACGGAAGGAGTGCGCGAGAGAACCAACCTCGTCTCTGCTTTCATACAGGACCTGCTGGTCGGTGTCGCCCAGGGCCAGCTTTTCGGCGGCGCTCTGCATCTGGCGCAGAGGATTGGCGATCATCCGGCTGACAATGAGATTCACAAATACACCCACTACCATCGCAAAAATAAGCACCGCGATGACCATGTTGCGAGAAGTGCGATAGGTGGTTTCCGCCTGCGCAATCTCGGCGTTCGCGGAGTTCCGATTGAATTCCAGATCCTCGTTGGCAGCGGTGTTTGTCTTTTCGAATGCGGGTGACGATTCACCCCAGATCAGATCTCTCGCATCGGCATGCCTGCCTTCTCCCGCCAGCCTGACAATCCGGTCATTCAGCGGCAGATATGCCTGAAATGCGGACTGCATTTTTGCATAAAGAGGGCGCTCCTCCGGGGTTACCCTGGGTTCGTACCTGCTCAGATCGTCCCTGGCCGTCTTAATATCGTTCGCGAGTTTGTCCGTGTACTTCTTCTGCTTCTCAGGGTTGCCCTTGGTCTGGGCGAGGTCAAGTTCGTGGCGGCGAATCGTACTGAAATCGACGCGCACCTGTCCCAGAGCTTCGATACTGGGCAGCCAGTTACTGGTGATTTCATGGCTGGGCGCGTACAGCCGGGCAAACTGGACAATCGCAGACACGCCAAGTGCCACCATCAGGACCTGCACGCCGGCAAAGGCCAGGGCCAGCTTACGCGCGATTTTCAGGTTTAAGTACCACTTCATTGCGATTTCTCCCTTGAATTTGTGCCGTGGCCGGCAGGCTTTCCCGCAAGTTCATTGTTTTGCAATCTCCGCGATCCTGCTGAGTTGCAGAGGAAGCAGCAGTCGCTCCGAAAGTTTGTAGGCGCCTTCCACCAGTTCGTTCCCGTCGGCTTGCGCATTTACCGGCGCCGGTTCGTAGTCGTCGGAACTTACCGAAATCACGTCGCCGATCTTATCCACCAGCAGGCCGATGGATTCCTCATTGCACCGGGCGATGAGCATCATGGAAGGCCGGCCTTCGGGACGGTCCGGGAACTCCAGGCGTCTGCGCATATCGATGGTGGTCACGATCTGGCCGCGATGATTCACGAGGCCCGCGATCGTCCGGGGCGCCAGAGGCACGGGCGCGATCTTGTGTTCCGACATGATCTCCTCGACCTCAGGCACCTCGACTCCAAACAGCAGATCGTTGACAAAAAACGTGCAGTATTGTTTTTCAGACTTCATTGAACGATCTCCTCGGCTTCGAAGATGCGAAGCGACGGCGCGGGGGCGGCATTCGAATCGCCAGGGGCGCCATTGAGCATGGCTCCATTGAGCATGACCCCATCGAGCATGGCGCCCAGGTCGAGAAAGTCCGTGACCTGCTTCTGCACCACCGCCGAACCCGCCGACTGCCCGTCTTTCCAGCCGTCCTGCAGGGCGATCGCTTCCTCGGCCACGTCAAGAATCTCATCGACGACGACGCCCATGCGGCGGCCGTTGTGACGGCAAACGATCACATTCAGCGGAACGTCCTCCCCCGACGATTGCGCCTCGACAAACTGCCCGGACAAGACGATGACCGGCAGAAGATCGCCGCGGTATTGCACCACCAGTCTTCCGGCGGCCCGCTCGAACCGGGACATGTTGAACTCTTCGAGGCGATCGACACTGGCGAGTTGCACGGCCATCCGGCGTCCATGGGCGGTGCGGAAGAGGAGCAGTTCCTGTGTTTCAACTTCGGTACGGACGCCGGCCGTGGCGACGGATTCCTGCAGCGCGGCCCTGGTCGAATTGTTGAGCAGCTTTGCCCCATGCGCCAGCCCCATTACATCGAGGATGAGCGCCACTTCGCCATCGCCCATGACCGTCGCGCCCGCGAAGACGGAGATATGTTTCAGATGCCGCCCCAGAGGCTTGACCACAATTTCCTCGGTATCGTGAATCTCGTCGACCACCAGCCCGAAATGCCGGCCTTCCGCCTGAAGAATGACGATGTTGAGCTGATCGGCGAACAGCGGATGACCATGCCGGCCGGAGGATGTATCTTCGCCGGCTTGCGTGAGTTCACGGCGCAGAAATAACAAAGGCAGCAGTTTGCCGCGCAGGCGATAGACGGGGGTCCCGTGCACCAGCTCAATCGCATTCTTCGCCTTTCCCGCCTGCAGGCGCACCAGTTCAAGCAGACTGACCTGGGGAATGGCAAAGCGGATTCCGGCGCTGCGGACAATGAGCACGGAAATGATCGCGAGAGTCAGCGGAATCTTCATGTGCAGAGTGCTGCCCTGCCCGAGCACACTCTGAATGTCGACGGTCCCGCCCAGCTTCTCGATGTTGGTCCTCACCACGTCCATGCCCACACCCCGGCCGGAGACGTTGGTGACCTGCTCGGCGGTCGAAAATCCCGGTCGAAAAATCAGGCTGATGATCTCATGGGGCGTCATGCGACCGGCCTGCTGCTGAGTGATAAGGTTTTTCTCAATCGCCTTCAGGCGGATTCTGACCGGGTCGATGCCGGCGCCATCGTCCGAGATCTCAATGTTGACCTGACCGCCTCCATGGAAGGCGCGCAGAGTAAGACAGCCCTCGGCCGGTTTGCCGGCGGCCAGACGCACTTCGGGTGTTTCGATGCCGTGGTCCACGGAGTTGCGTACCGCGTGGGTCAGCGGATCTTTAATGGCTTCCAGGATCGTGCGATCCAGTTCGGTTTCGTGACCAATGGACTCGATGCGAACCTGCTTCCCGCAATTCAGGGCCAGATCGCGCACCAGTCGCGGGAACTTGCTCATCACGTTTTCGATCGGCTGCAGGCGCGTCTTCATGATGATCTCGCGCATATCGCTGGTCACGAGGTTGAGCCGCTGGGAAACTGTCAGGAAAGCGCCGTCGCGCTGCCCCGCGGCAAACTGAACAACCTGGTTGCGGGTCAGCACCAGTTCGCCCACCAGGTCCATGAGGCGTTCCAGCAGTGACACATCGACGCGGATCGCGGAATCCGCGCCGCCGCCTTCGCGCCGGTCCTTACCGCTGCGGCGCTCCACGGCGACGGGAACATCGACTTTGCGCCGGTCTTCGCCGCTCCGGATGAATTTCCCTTCCGGTGTATTCGGGAGTTCGAGGTTCGCACCGGCGTTTTTCGCTTCTACGATGACGAGAGGCGCACTGGCGGCAGCCGGCGCGGCCACGGGCGGCGTCGGCTGGCTCGCAACGACGGGGGCCGGGAGGGGCACGGAAGCGGCGGGCGACTCCGCTGACGGCTGCTGCAATGCTGAAATTGCGGCGATCAGTTCGGTGTAATCGTTTTCTCCGTCGGCTTCGGTCTTTTCGATCTGCCCGAGCATTTCACGGATCGCATCCACCATGGCCAGCAGGCCGCCGGCAATCGCGGAATTCAACAGCAGTTTTCCGTCGCGCATCAGGGAAAGCAGATTCTCGCCCGCATGAGCGACTGCCTCGAGATGATGGAAGCCCAGAAAACCCGTTGTTCCCTTGATCGAATGGATCGTCCGGAAGACGTCCGCGAGCAGTTCCTCATCGTGAGGCGACTTTTCCAGTTCGACCAGATTGCGGTCGAGCCGGTCCAGGTTCTCGGTGCTTTCGATGAGAAACTCTTTTACGATTTCGTCCATGTCCTGTCTATCGGCGGAGGGAAGAGATTTCTTAGCCCGTTTTGGAAGGAAAAACCGAGCACAGCAGTAACAAAAGCAAGAGCAAGACCAAAACCTGAAACACAGCGCGACGAAGCCGCAACCAAAAACAAAACCACAAACCTTAAAACGCAGAGGTAGCGGAGGGAGCAGAGGTTTTTTGGGGGTATTGCCGCGAATTCAGCAGTAATCTCTCAGGCGACGAAAAGGGTTGGGCCAACATTACAACCCCAAAAACCTCTGCTTCCTCTGCTACCTCTGCGTTTCAAGGTTTTGCTGTTAAAAATCATCTTAAATGACGACGCTCCTGGAGATTAGCACTGCAGAGGAAGCGGAGGAAACGGAGGATTTTTAGGGGCACTGTCGCCGGACCGGCATCATCTCCGAATCCCGCGAAAACATGCGGTCAGCGTAACAGCCCCAAAAAAACCTCCGTTTCCTCCGCTTCCTCTGCGTTTCAGGTTTGGTTTTGATTTTGCTTTTTGCCGGCAGCCGCGTCAAACTTAAACTACCTGGACCGCCGGGCGGTAGTAGCTTGCATTTTCGTAGAGCTCGTTTTTGTAGCAGGAATCGAGACTGATGGTGGTCTCAGCGGTGCCGAGGAAGAGAAATCCATCGGGCCGCAGTATTTCGCGGATGCCCTTCAATATCTGCTTCTTGGTCTCCACCGGGAAATAGATCATCACATTGCGCAACATGACCAGGTCGACGGCGCCCATGTAGGGCCAGTTGCCGGCAAGATTGATTCTGCGGAAATCGACCAGCTTTCGGACGTTCTCGTCCAGCCGCCATTCGGTTCCGTGACGCTTGAAGTACTTGATGAGCAGGTTCGCGGGCAGGCCGCGATTGACCTCAAGCTGAGTGTAAACCCCGCTTTTCGCCTTTTCCAGCATCTCATTGGAAATATCGCTGGCCAGGATGCGAACATCCCAGCTCAGAAGCGCCGGGAAATGCTCCCGCAGCAGGATGGCCATGCTGTAAGGCTCCTGCCCGCTGGAACTGGCGCCGCACCAGATATTGAGTTTGCGATCGCTCTGGCGCGCCTGGATCAGTTGCGGAAAGACGACCTTGCGCAGGGCCTCAAAGGGCTTCACGTCGCGGAAGAAGCTGGTCTCGTTGGTGGTCATGGCTTCCACAACCTTCCAGTGCAGATCGCCCTCGCGCTGGGAGCGCAGGCGCGCGATCAGCGCCGAAACCGAGGCGAAGCCTTCGCGCTGGGCCACCGGCGAGAGCCGCGCTTCCATCAAATATTCCCGCTGGGCGTCGATGGCGATCGCCGCGCTGGATTTCACAAGTTCGCACAGATATGCAAATTCATTTGCCGGGCTGGACATTCGAACTCTCCCTGGACCTGACCTCTGCCCTCGCGGACTGAGGCCTCGATCGCCGTCTCATAACACGTTGCACGATTTCCGAAGCGATCGATGAAAGGGGCTGGATGGCGTCGGCCAGCCCCGCCCGAACGACCACGCCCGGCATGCCCCACACAATGCAGCTTTTTTCATCCTGGGCGATAACCTGACCACCGCTCTTCCGTACCAGTTCGCAGCCATGAAGGCCGTCGCTGCCCATACCGGTCAGAATCACGGCCAGAGTTCCCTTCCCGTAAATTTCCACCGCCGATTCGATCATCACATCCACGGAGGGCCGGCAGAAATTTCTCGGCTCGGATGAGTCGAGCATCAGCCGCACGCCCGAGAGACCGGCCATCAGCCGCAGGTGTTTGCCTCCGGGAGCCAGCCAGATCGTACCGGGGGTCAGTGTTTCGCCTCCGACAACTTCTTTTACCGGCAGAGGAGACCTGGTACTAAGCCGCTCAGCGAGAAGGCGGGTAAACACCTCGGGCATGTGCTGCACCATCACGACCGGCACCGGAAGGTTCTGCGGAATACCCGGCAGCAATTTAGATAATGCGTCCGGTCCGCCGGTGGAGACGCCAACGGTAACAATCTCAATCTGACTTTCCGCGGGCCGCGGCAGGCGCCTGACCGGCGGCAGAGGCTCGGCATGGATCCTGCCCTGTCGGCGAAGGCCCCGCAGACACAGCGCGTGGATTTTGGGAAGCAGGTCGCCGCGCAGATCTTCCATCGACGCGGCCAGTCCCAGCGAATTCCGCTCCTTGGGAACATAATCGTCGGCGCCCAGGGTCAGCGCATCCAGAGTGGCCGTGGCGCCACGGTGGGTGAGCGTGCTGAACATGATGATGGGCAGATGCCGGTCGGTCCTGCGTATTTCAGCGACTGCGGTCAATCCGTCCATCACCGGCATCTCGACATCCATCACAACCAGGTCGGGTCTGAGTTCCGCGATGCGCTTCAGGGCGGTACGCCCCTCCGGAGCGGTACCGGCGACTTCCAATTGAGGATCTCCCGAGATCAAATCCGACAGAACGCGACGGACGACAGAAGAATCGTCCACCAGCAGAATGCGGAATTTGGGGCGGGAAGCGGACATCAGCAACCCTCACTCAGCAGAATCGCAAGTTTTTCCTGCAGCACTTCGCAGGTAAAGGGTTTCATGACAAACTCGTTGGCTCCCGCCGATAACGCCTGCTCAATATGCTCGGCGTCATGTTCGGTGGTCACCATCATCAGTTTGACGCCGTCATGCTGTTTGCGCGCGCGCAGCTCCCGGACAAACTCCAGCCCGTTCATGACCGGCATGTTCCAGTCGACCAGCGCCACGCTGATATCGGGGACCTCTTCGACGCATTTCAGCGCTTCGCGTCCATTCCCGGCTTCAACGATCTCGTAGTTCATCTGGCGCATGAACTGGCCAAGTATCCTGCGTGTCGAACTTGAATCGTCAACTATCAAAGCACGCATTATGATTTCCTTTCATGGACCGCCCGCAATCGGGGGCCGGCCGCATACGGCTTTCCAACCGGTTGTCCGGTTGAGGTACAACGTTTCTATCGTCATAATTTGTCCCGGAATTCAATCCAAAGTAACCGGCGGTCCTGGAAAGGCGGTTTCCCTCCGCAAAAAAGAGGCTTCCCGCTTAAAGGTTTTTGCCCTGAGACCCGATGGGGACTCAGGACCAATCATGATCTCTTTCGCCGATACCTCGAAAACCGACCCCGACCACCTGCGAACCGCGTTTCTTGCGGGATTGCTGCTCGACCATCTGCCGCCATTTCCCGCATTCCTGCGGCAGTTTCAATGCATTCTGCACGACTGCACCATCGATCTGGAAAAAGCGTGCGTGGCTCTGGCGGCGCATCCGGCGGTCTGCGGGAATTTCATGCGCATCGCCGGCATGGCGGAACCGCACGAAACACCGCTGCCACTCGACCATTTGATTGTGCTGCTGGGCAGACAGCGGGCCTGGACGGTGGCGGTTGCGTCCTTTGTGATGGCGGAAATCGACAATGACCGCGCCCTGCCCGTATTGAGGCGAATCGCGCATTTTGGCGAGGAACAGGGCGGAATCGCGGCCACTCTCGCCCTGCTGACGGAAGACGAAGCTCCGGAACAGGCTTATGTCTCGGGCTTTCTCTCGATCATCGGCCTGCTGCCGCTGATTGACATTGCCGCTCTTCAAAATGAATGTCCCGCATGGATTGGCATTTCACCCGTGGCCATTGCGGCCCAGCGCGGACAATTCGGAACTGACTGCGTGGAACTTGCCTGCTGGATCCGACTGATATGGCAGCTTCCCCTGGAATCGCACGAGACCATGCCCGCAACGATCGAAGCGCAACCGGTTCACGGGCCGCCGCCGGTCAACCGTCAGGTCCTCATGATGCCGCAGCGAAGTATGTGAGGGTTAGCCAAAACCTTCACCGCAGAGGCGCAGAGACGCGCAGAGAATCGCAGGAAAACCAAAACCTGAAAAGAGATATTTCAGGTTCCAGGTTTTGGTTTTCCTGCGTTCCTCTGCGATTCCCTGCGTCTCTGCGATGAAGGTTTTGTCTTTGCTGTTGTTCTTTGGTTTACGGCAAACGGTGCCGATTCGCCCCGCGAGCGGCAAAATAAGGCGCTTCTTAATTCCCTTCCGCGCGCTCATTCCCGCGCAATCGGTTGATTGCAATCGCGTTGCGGCATTCCTCACGAATTTTCCCGTTCTGTCGATATGGCCGGCCGCTTGCATGTATCTCGGGCACGAGGTCAATCATGGGAAGTGGCTATTACGCCGCATGTGCCGGACTTATCGCACGAACGGATGCTCTTGAAGTCTCCGCCAACAATCTCGCCAACGTCAACACCACGGGCTACAAGGCCCAGCGGGAGTACTTCAGCTCTCTGGTCTCGGATGCCGCGGCCAATCAAAATCCGCTGAACCGCGCCATGAACGACTACGGCGTTCTGGGCGGCGCGCGCGTCGATGTCGCCGCGGGAAATATGGAGCACACCTCCGGCGAACTCGATCTCGCCGTCGAAGGCGGCGCATTCTTCGAAGTCCAAACGGCCAACGGCAAACGCTACACCCGCGACGGAAACTTCATGCTTTCCGCCAACCGGCAGCTCCAGACCCAGTCGGGCGATGCCGTGCTGAGCGAAGAAGGCCAGCCGATTACGCTGCCCACCGGCGCCGTCGCCGTCAGCAACGACGGCACGATCTCCGTGGATAACAATGTCGTCGCCAAAGTCGGGCTGGCGGACCTGAAGGGATTGCAAATGATCCCCGAAGGCGCCAACAATTTTTCGATCCAGGGGACGGCCAGGCCGTCCACCGATTCCTCCGTGCGCCAGGGGATGCTGGAAAGCTCGAACCTGAGC
>WNFD01010025.1_pt1 | contig 10597 bp, 5 predicted proteins | sample 5400491 | NCBI WGS metagenome assembly WNFD01 (sample SAMN13153343, study PRJNA577476) | soil metagenome | isolation source: 120 cm saprolite under Douglas fir tree site 2 hole 2 replicate 2 | place: USA:California | collected 2015-04-18 | reverse complement strand
CATCACGTCCTTCGCACTCTACGGATTTCCCGAATCGCATGCCGCCAGCTTCGCGCTGATCGCTTATGCCAGCGCTTATTTGAAATGCCATTACCTGGCCGCGTTCACCGCCGCCTTGCTCAATAACCAGCCCATGGGGTTTTACTCTCCGGCCACGATCACCAAAGATGCGCAACGTCACGGTTTGAAAATGCTGCCGGTGGATGTGATGTGTTCGGAATGGATGTGCAGTCTGGAGGCAGTAGCCGGTGGTCAGTGGCCAGTGGCCAGTAAAACCACAGCCGGCGGGACGCCGGCGCTACGCTTGGGATTGCGTTACGTGCGCGGACTGCGCGAGGAGGCAGGCCAGGCTTTGGTGCGCGAACGCATGCAGGCTCCGTTTACTTCTATTCACGATCTTACTCGGCGGGTTCCTGAACTGCGTAAAGATGAACTCACTACGCTGGGGGAGATTGGGGCGCTGAATGCAGTGGCTAGTACCGAGTACCCAGTACCCAGTAAAACCTTTGTCATTCCGACCCCCGAGCGAATGCGAGTGGCGGAGGAATCTCGCAACTCGGTACTAGGTACTCGCTACTCACGACTTCATCGCCGCGATGCGCTCTGGCAGGTGGAACGCGCAGTGCGGGAGGCCGGGCCGCTACTGGAGAAGTTGCCGGAACCGGATTCGCCTTCGCCGCTCCAGCCCATGAACCATGAGGAGCGCCTGGTTGCCGATTTCCATGGCACCGGGCTCACCGTTGGACCGCATCCCATGGCATACCGCCGAGAGTGGCTTAATGCCATGGGTATTCGCCGCGCCAGCGAACTCCGCGATATTCCCAGCGGGAAGCGCCTTCGCATCGGAGGTTGCGTCATCACCCGCCAACGTCCCGGAACCGCGAAAGGCTTTGTTTTTTTAAGTCTGGAAGATGAAACGGGAGTGGCCAATGCGATCATCACTCCTGATCTTTTTCACCGCAACCGCGTGCTGCTGGCTTCAGAACGTTTTTTGGCCATCGAAGGCATCCTGCAGAATCAGGACAATGTGATCTCGGTGAAAGCGGAGCGCGTACTGCCACTGTTCGTTACGAATGCCGAAACGGTCTCGCACGACTTCCACTAAACGTTTTTCGGGCAGCGCGCAAATAGAGAAAAAACTAAAATCAGAATGAGCGCTGAGAACTATCCCCTCACTCTTCCGGCGGGCGATTCTCCGGAGGCGCGAGTGGCAACCTGGAGGCTCCTCGCATGATGTCGCGCTCCTGAGGCGAGAACATACTTCTGAAGCGATCAGAATTGATGATGCGCTCCCGCTGCTCCGGAGGCATGGCGCTCAGGTGGTTGAGGGCCGTTCCGCTGGAGAAATGCTGCAACTGCCGGCGCAACTGCTGTTGCCGCTCCGGGGGTAAACGGCGGAATGCCGGATCGCCCTGCAAGGCGCGTTCCTGCTCCCACGGAGGCACATTCCGGTACCGGCGAAGCCAATCGCCGGCGTGGCCTGGACCCGGATAAAGCGGCTGCGGGCGATACTGATTGTGCGGAGGCGGCGGGTGGTAATTGTTGTCATGCTGCGCCAGGCATGGCGACACTACGGCGGTTGCCACGGCCAACACAGCCGCCGCCATCCATCCTGTCATGAAATGTTCCCGCCGCATTTGTCGGCCCTGAATTCTTCCCTGATGCTGGTTTTCGCCACCAAAATTTCCGCTTCTATTTACGGATTTGCCGTCACATCCTGCTGCACTTCCAGGTCATCCAGCAGATCGAAATCGGCATACAGGTCGAGATTCTTGTCCAGAGCCTGCAAATCGCTCACGGCGGTACCCGGTTCCGTGGATTGGGTTGTCTGAGGTTCGACTACCGCTATTTCGTCATGACGCGGCTTAGATGGAGCACTGCGTTGGGTGAAGAACAGACCCAGGCCAGCTACGACCAGCACTGTGAATGCCGCGGCCAGCACCGGGCGCCGGAACCACGTCAACCATTCCGCCTGCGGTTTGGCCATCTCTTCACGCAGACGCGCCTGGAGACGCACATCGAAATATTGTGACGGATCCGGAGCCTGCCATTCGTCCAGCAACGCCATCGTCTGCCGGAACTCTTCCAGCTTTCCCGCGCACGCCCCGCAACCCGCAAGATGCCCGGTGATCTCCGGCGTTATTCCCATCACGCCGGACGCCATGTCCGGCATCATTTCGCGAATTTCCTCGCACTTCATAGCCGCTCCCCTTAATGTTTCTTCGCCGCCGTCACTTCGCCCAAACAAAGAGTGCATTCCTAGGCAAATCCCTTTAACTGTTCCCGCAAAGTCTCGTATGCCCGAAACAACAACGATTTCGTCGCCGACTCGCTCAACTTCAATACATCGGCAATCTGCTTGTAATCCATTTGCTGATACTTGTGCATGATCACGGCCAGTTTCTGCCGCTCCGGCAGGGCTTCGATCTTGCCGCGGATCGCCGCTAGCCGCTCCCGCCGAACCAAAGCTGCTTCGGCCGTGATGGTAGTATCGGCCACATCCATGGTTGCGCCTGTTTCTTCATCCGGCTCGTCCAGGCTCAGAGTAATTTCGGGCCGCTCCTTGCGCGTGTCGCGCGCGTGATTGACGGCCAGGTTGGTCGCAATACGGTACAACCAGGTGGTAAATTTGGCCGTCGCTTCGTAAGACTGGCGCGAGCGGTACACCCGCAGAAAGACTTCCTGTGCCAAATCTTCCGCCGCGGCGGTGTTGCGTGCCATACGGTACATGAAATTCACGAGTGGCCGCCGATACTTTTGAACCAGAAAATCAAAAGCCAACTGGTCCCCTGCCTTTACCCGCAGCATGACTTCCGCGTCGGTGTAAGGTTCGGCGCCAGCCATCGCAGGTTGCAAAATGTCCGCTCGAGGCAGTCCCAGGCCGGCCAGCAGAACGCTCCGGTCCATGGCGGCAGTACCCACACTGGATCGAACCCCGTTGCGGGCCGAAAGTTGCTCCTTTTCCGGTTCCGGAGAACCTTTGGAAGCTCCCGCAGATGAGGAGGATACGGCGGGGCGCAATGGGCTGGTTTTGTCCGGCATCGAAGGTTACTTTAGGCACAGCGTTGGGGCGACCAGAGCCCCCCCTTTGCCCCTACCGCCGATAGGCTACCACGGCTCGTTCCCCTATCCAAACACGATGGGCATGGATACACTGCGGAAGACCTATAATGCTTCTGGCTGCGTCTTCGAGGGCGGTCAGGTGCAATAAGGTAACTCGGGCCTTGAGCGTGAACTCCAAGTCTTGAGCGTTCTCCCGGCTGCACTCGTTGGTCCCGGTAAACGAGTGTTGCGACAAACCTTAGAGGCGGTTTTGGCATCTTTCGTGCGAGCCATCTAGAGACAGTCGGGCGACTGTGTGACATTCGGGGCGCCTCTGGCGATTCGTCTGCATGGCATCGGTTCGCCTTGGCAGATGGTTAGGAACAAGCATGGCCCAACAGGCAAGCTACTGGTCAGGATGGAACGAGCGTATCTCAGCTCTAGGGAACGTCCCGGCTGTGCTCAAGATTGTATGGGACTCCGGCCCTGCGGTTGTAGTTTTCGGTCTGGTTTCACGCCTATTCTCGTCGCTCCTGCCGGTCGCACTCCTGTGGATTACCAAGCTCATCGTGGACCGTATCGTGCACGCGGTCTCCACTCATCAGCCGGTTCAGCCGGGATTTTGGTGGCTGGTGGCAGCCGAGTTCGCGCTGGCCGTACTAAACAGCATTCTCCTCCGCGGCATCGACTACTCAGACTCGTTGTTGGCGGATAAGTACACACGGTACGTCAGCATTCGAGTCATGAATCATGCCGCGGGACTGGATCTGATCGCCTATGAAGACCCGGTTTTTTACGATCGCCTGGAGCGCGCGCGAGTGCAGGCGACCGACCGCCTGGTGATGATTCAGGCGATTGGCCGCCTGGTGCAACAGTCCATTACCACGATCACTCTTTCGGTATCGATCATGCTGTTCTCTCCCTGGCTGATGCTATTGCTGATCGCTGGGGTACTCCCAGCATTTCTGGGGGAAAGCCATTTTGCCTTTCTGGGATATGCCAAGAATTTCCGCCAAACCACCATGCGCCGCCAGTTGGATTACTTGCGCGTGCTCGGCGGAAGCAAGGAAGCTGCGAAGGAACTGAAGTTGTTTGGGCTGAAGAATTTTCTGTCGGAAAGATTTACCCACTTGTCCGATGAGATCTACGAGCAGAATGTCGCGCTGAACCGCCGCAAGTTGATGGCGGGGGCAGTGCTGTCGATGATCGGGACCATGGGGTACTATTCGGCGTACGTTTTTGTAATTTGGCGTACCGCATCCGGCGCGTTGAGCATTGGCTCGATGACCTTTTTAACGTTAGCGATCCAGCAGGCGAGCAGCAACATTGAACAAATTTTCTCAACGATTGCGGGCATTGGCGACCAGGCACTGTTCTTGACGGATCTATTGGCGTTTTTCGAAATGAAACCGACCATCCAGTCCAAGCCGAATGCGTTGCCAGCGCCGCGACCGATCATGCGCGGCTTCGAATTTCGGAACGTCTCCTTCAGTTATCCGGGAAACTCCCGCCGTATTCTGGACGGCATTAATTTCCAGTTGCATACCGGAGAGCGGCTGGCGCTGATTGGCGAAAACGGTCAGGGAAAGACCACGATCGTAAAGCTGATTACCCGGCTTTACGACCCAACGGAAGGACAAATCCTGCTGGATGGTATTGACCTGCGCGAGTACGACCTGGAAGATCTGCATCGTGAGATCGGCGTCATCTTCCAGGATTTCATGCGCTATGAGATGACCGCCCTGGAAAACATAGCTGTAGGCCGGGTCGAAGCCATGGGTAATCTGGAGCTGCTGAAGAGCGCGGCACAGAAGAGCATGGCCGACCAAACGATCGGGAGATTGCCTCTAGGCTACGACCAGATGCTGGGGCGGCGCTTCGACCAGGGAGTAGATCTTTCCGGCGGAGAATGGCAGAAAGTGGCTCTGGCCCGGGCATATTTACGCGACGCGCAATTGCTGATTCTTGACGAGCCGACCGCGGCGCTGGACGCGCGCAGCGAGTTCGAAGTGTTTCATCGCTTTGCAGAACTCACCGCCGGGAAGATGGCGCTTTTTATTTCGCACCGGTTTTCAACCGTTCGTTCCGCCGACCGCATCCTAGTTCTCGCCAACGGCAAGATTGCTGAGGAGGGTACTCACGATCAACTCGCGAGTCTGGGAGGGCGTTACGCCGAAATGTTCGAGATGCAAGCATCGAGCTACCGCTAGGAAATTCTCAAAATGTCACTGAGTGGTCATCTAGAGCTGTTCGGCGCAGAGGCCCAGAGCCCGCGCCCCACAACGGGTGAAATGATACCGGATACCAGCAATCTGAGTTCGAGCGCTGCAGAACTGGCCCGCAAGCTGATGTGGGTGCCGGACCAACTGACCGATCATACCTTTAGTGATCGTTGCCAGAGACTGGTCGCCGCGATCAAACCTGTGCTGGCGGCGGCCGCCCCCCGTCCCGCGCATGCGGAATCAGAGGATTTACTGCTGTTGCACAGCAATCTTCTCATGCTTGAGGCGGAGCTGGCGGATGCTTGTGGATCCTCTAACGTACCTCAGAAGCATCCGCAGGTTCGCAGTCTCAGCGGCGCTGTCGTTCCCAGAATTGCTGCTGTGGCTGAGGACTATCTTGCGGTCGCCGCTTATAAGTTCGATGTTACAAGCTTCACGGAGTACATAAACGCCTTCCAGGACACTACGGTCCTCAACATGGCGGAGTTGTGGGCGCTGATTCCTGTCCTCAAGCTGGTACTGCTCGAGAAGGTTGCGGAGCGCGGTAAGCGCCTGCTGGACGATTCCGGCGGATCGCATGATTTGCACAGTCCGGTCCGCAGCCTCCGGGAGATCAGACAAACTACATGGAAGATGGTCATCGAGCCGCTGATCCGGTTTGATCGTATTTTGCGCGAGGATCCTGCGGGAGCTTATTCGCGGATGGATTACGAGACACGCGACCTGTACCGGCAAAAGCTGGTAAATATTTCGGACCACTCAGACTGCAGCGAAATGGAAGTCGCCCGAGAAGTGCTGGGATTGGCCCGCGCCGCGCAGAAGCAACCTGGCGCAGACCAACGCGCGACTTTGCGTCGCTCGCATGTGGGCACCTACTTGCTTGAGGAAGGCACTCGTCAACTGGAGCAGCGTGTGGATTTTCGCGCTCCCTTTGCCCAGCGTATGCGCGTTTTTCTGCGCAGCCATCCGGATGAGTTTTACCTGCCTGGCATCGCTGTGCTCACGTTAACGATTGTCCTGGGGGTGGTGCTGCTTTTGACGGACCCGTCTACCCCGCTCGGACTCGTGCTTCTGTCCACTCTGGCAGTGTTGCTGCCCAGTTCGCAGAGTGCTGTCCAAATCATGAACTATCTGGCGACACTTCTGCTGCCCGCACGGATCCTTCCCAAGCTTGATTTTTCTGAAGGCCTTCCCGCGGATTGCGTCAGCATGGTGGCCATTCCCACCCTGCTGTTGAACGAAAAGCAAGTGCGGCACCTGGTCGATGATCTCGAGGTTCGCTTCCTCGGCAATCACGATCCGAATCTTCATTTCATGCTGCTCACCGACCTTCCCGATGCGGCGGAGAAACCGGCGGAGCATAACTCTCTGGTGGACTTGTGTGCGGATTTGATTCGCGAATTGAACGCGAGGTATCGCGGCAAAGAAATGGGGTCGTTCTTCTTGTTACACCGGCACCCCGTCTACAACCCGCGTGAAAGATTGTGGATGGGCTGGGAACGCAAGCGCGGCAAGTTGATGGATCTGAATAATCTTCTGCGCGGCCAGTTTGACAGCTTTCCGGTCAAGGTTGGCGATCTATCCATACTGTCGAGCGTTCGGTTTGTAATTACGCTGGACTCCGATACTGAACTGCCGCGCGGATCGGCGCGACGGATGGTCGGGACTTTAGCGCATCCGTTAAATCAGGCGATCCTTGATCCCGAGCGGGGCGTGGTTGTTACAGGCTATGGCATTCTGCAACCCCGGGTGGGGGTAAGCGTTCAAAGTTCGGCGGCGTCCAGGCTGGCCAGTATTTATTCAGGACAGACTGGTCTCGACATCTACAGCCGTGCCGCCTCCGACGTCTACCAGGACCTGTACGGCGAGGCCATATTTGTCGGGAAGGGCATCTACGAGGTGGAGACGCTCCACCGCGTGCTGGATCGCCGATTCCCACGCAACGCTCTATTGAGCCACGACCTGGTGGAAGGCGCCTATGCCCGCGCGGGCCTGGTCAGCGACATCCAGGTGATTGAGGATTACCCGTCTCACTACAGCGCTCACAATCGGCGCAAGCATCGCTGGCTAAGAGGGGACTGGCAGATCGCCGAATGGCTGCGCCCGCTGGTGCCGGAAGAGTCGGGACACAAAGTTCCCAATCCTCTGTCGGTGGTTTCGCGGTGGAAAATTCTCGACAACCTGCGGCGCAGCATGGTGGAACCTGCCTTATTCCTCCTTTTACTGTTGGGATGGCTTTGTCTGCCGGGCGGGTCGGGGAATTGGACGCTTGCGACTGTCGCGATCCTGTTCTTGCCCGCAATTTGTCAGCTCGCGTTCGGGTTTGTGAACGCTGCTGCGCAGCGGAAACTCACGGTTGCCTTCGATGCCCTGAATGGGTTTCTGAACGAAAGCGTGACTGTGTGGTTGATGGTCACGTTCCTCGCACACCAGGCGTTGTTGTCGATGGATGCGATGGTGCGAACCCTGGTTCGCCGTATGATTACGCGGCAGCGGCTACTGCAGTGGGAAACGGCGGCCCAGGCGGAACTCGCCGGTTACAAGCGTACGGTGCTGGACATTTACCTGAGTTGGACTCCGGCGCTCGCGCTGGGAATATTTTTCTTATTATGGTTTGGACGCCGCAGTGCTGTGCTCGCGGCGTTGCCGATCCTTCTGTTGTGGGCATGCAGCAAGCCGATTTCGCTGTGGCTGAACCGTCCACCTCGATCTCCGCGCAAGCCAGAGTCGGAAAGGGATCGATGGTTGCTCCGCCTGGCCTCGCTCCGAACCTGGCGCTATTTCGCGGAGTTCAGCACGGAAGAGCACCACTGGCTGATTCCCGACAACTTGCAAGAGGAGGAAGACAAGAGTGTTAAGATTGCTCCCCGAATTTCGCCGACAAATCTTGGCTTACTTCTCAATGCCCGCCAGATTGCATGTAAATTCGGCTATTTGACGCTGCCGGAGTTTGCGCAGCAGACGCTTCGAACTTTGACCACGGTGTCGCAACTGCAACGTTATCGCGGCCACCTGCTCAACTGGTATGACACGCAGACGTTGGTCGCGCTTACTCCCAAGTTCGTGTCGAGCGTAGACAGCGGCAACTTGGTAGCTTCTCTCTGGACGCTTCAGCAGGGATGCCTGGAACGCCTGGACCAGCCCTTGCTGCAGCAGGAACTGCGGAATGGTTTTCTCGATCATCTGTATCTTCTGGCGACCGAGCGCGGCCTGCCCCGGCGCAAGTTCGCGGCAATGAAACGCGCTCTCAATCATGGCAACTGGGTGCAGTACCTTCTGGATGTTCCCGATGCCGATCTGAAGGACATCCATCAAACGGCTTCCCGTCCCAAACATGCAAATGTGCGTTGGTTCCAAGAGCAAGCTGAAGAGCGGATCAGGCAAGTGAGTCGCGTGGTGCAACTGTATGCCCCGTGGCTGCTGCCGGAATTCGCGGCTCTGAAAGATGATCCCGTGATGAAGCCGCACGGCAGAGCCGAACGCTTGCCCATACTTGAGCGGATGGCGGACTTCATCGATAAACTTGCGGTCCGCCTGAAGAGCGCGGCAGATTCCACGGAGCCCGGAAGAACGCGGGCCCTTTACTTGCAGTTGCAGGCTTTGTTGCCGGACGCGCGCGCACATGTTTCACGTCTGATAGAAGACCTTAAGAACATCGCCCAGCAAGCCGGCACGCTGGCCGATGAAGTGGGCTTTGAATTTCTTCTGAACCAAAACCGGGGATTGCTCTCGATCGGTTTTGACGTCGAGAAGCAAGAAGTGCACTCCGCATGTTATGACCTGTTGGCGAGCGAATCGCGCATCGCTTTGTTTGTCGCCATCGCTAAAGACGACGTTCCGCAGGAAAGCTGGTTTCAGCTTGGCCGCGCCCATGCCATCGACCAGGGGGTAGCCGGCCTGCTTTCGTGGACAGGAACCATGTTCGAATATCTGATGCCCGCAATCTGGATGCGCATCTATCCCAATACGCTTCTGGAACGTGCGGTGACGGCGGCGGTGCGGGCCCAACGAGCCTACGCCGACGACAAAGGCATTCCATGGGGTATATCCGAGTGCGCCTACTTCGCCAAGGATGACGGCGGCAATTACCAGTACCACGCGTTTGGAGTAGCTCAGCTAGCCATACACAAAGCTGACCAGGACGGACCAGTGGTCTCGCCGTACTCTACATTCATGGCGCTGACGGTCGATTCCACGGCTGCGCTGCGGAACTTGCGCAAGTTGGAACGCAAACATGCGTTGGGAGCGTACGGCTTCTATGAAGCCTTGGATTTTGATCCGAACCGGTGTCGCTCCCGATTTCATCGTTTTGAACTGGTGCGCTGCTGGATGGCCCACCATCAGGGTATGAGCCTGCTTTCAGTTGCGAATTTCCTGCACGAAGAAGTGGTGCAGCGCTGGTTTCACAGCCACCCGCGAGTGCAGGCGACGGAATTGCTGCTCCAGGAAAAACCATCGGGTCACGTCCGCACGCCCAGGCCACGCTCTAACGTAGCCTGAGCGACTCCTCCTTACATGCAAATGCGTACGGTGAATAGTAGTCTCAGGTGAGCACTCTATGCGACGCTGGCAAATTCTCAGTCTCGCCTTCCTCTTGGCATTTTCGGGGAATGGCTCCAATCTCAACGCCCAGCAGGGCCATGCTTCGGATGCGCTTGTAATTGATGCAACGGCGCCCAGACACCCGCTTCCCCACTTTTGGGAAAAAATGTTTGGCTCGGGACGAGCGATATTGAGCCTGCGGGAGAGCTATCGCTCCGATTTAAAGTCCGTGAAGCAGATCACGGACTTCAGCTACGTTCGCTTCCATGCCATTTTCCACGACGAAGTGGGCATTTATAGCGAGGATGACCAAGGGCGACCAGTCTACAACTTCTCCTACATCGATCAGATTTACGATGGTTTGCTGGCAAATGGAGTCCGGCCTTTTGTGGAGATCAGTTTTATGCCCTACAAGCTGGCGGCCGGCAATCTGCTTCACCCCTTCTGGTATAAGCCCAATGTCTCTCCGCCAAAGGACTGGAACCGCTGGGATGATCTGGTCGCCGCATTTACCCACCATTTGGTGGATCGCTACGGCATCGATGAAGTTGCGCAATGGTATTTCGAAGTATGGAATGAGCCCAATATTGATTTTTGGGCGGGACAGCCCAAACAGGATACTTACTGGGAACTGTATGACCACACCGCGGTCGCGATTAAGAAAATAAATCCGCGGCTGCGAGTGGGCGGGCCAGCTACCGCGCAAGCCGCGTGGGTTGACGCGCTGATCCGCCACTGTGCCGATAAACATATCCCGGTAGATTACGTTTCAACTCATGTCTATGCCAACG
>WNFD01021962.1_pt1 | contig 10599 bp, 5 predicted proteins | sample 5400491 | NCBI WGS metagenome assembly WNFD01 (sample SAMN13153343, study PRJNA577476) | soil metagenome | isolation source: 120 cm saprolite under Douglas fir tree site 2 hole 2 replicate 2 | place: USA:California | collected 2015-04-18 | reverse complement strand
GACGATCCCCAGTTCTTGCCCTCATTTCACTTCCTGCTTGGCGATATGTCCAGCTCACCTGGTCCCTCTAACGACCCACTTGATCCAGTCCCCCAGAGCGCTGGCACTAATGCAGTGCCCGATTCTTCACAACCAGTCGACAGTCAAAGTACACCTGATATCTTATACTTCTTCACCGAAGTCGAATTCTCTACCACCACCAATGATAAAGAAAAGCTGCAGAGAGTCTGCAAACTATGCATGTGCGTATGGACTTTCTAAACTGATTCTCACATTCTAACAAACCAGCAGGGACGTTCATGGTGCTGATAAGGCCAATATCCCAAACAATGTACCAAACTACTTCTATGCAAAGGCTACTGGAGACTCAACCCTTCGGAGGCATCTCCTCAAACTATACCCCAGCGACTACAACAATGTGATCACACATGGAAGTCATGAATGGGACAAGTAGATATTATGATGCATGGGTAACACTAGACATGATCGTTCACAGGTTGACAGATCTTTGTATCTACAATGGTGAGCTGTAACTATGCATGTTGACAGGATGATTTGTTTGCCAATGAAGACTATTATTGCATTTCCTGCCCCATTACCTCCCCTACCAATTTGTCATGGTCACAATTTGGAGTGTAGCAGTCAGCATGAGCGTGACAAGAACTTGACAAGGGCAACTTTATGATTAAGAGAATTATGATTTTTGGTTCGTTTAACCTCAAAGACATAGACATAGTATGAGAACTAAGATGTGTAAAGTAAAAATGGTGACAATGTTGTATATTTGGTGGAGTGCCAAAAGTGGGTAGGCGCTGGTGAGAGCCTGAATGCCAACTGACTGTTGATTGTGTTGATGCATGGCATGTGCAAAGTTCTTTGTCTCCACCCATGCTTAATATCGACAATGATGACAATGATGACACGCCCTTAAAATCCACAACAAGTATCTGAGAAACAACCTGTTCCCCTATAACTAGGTTTCGTGCATGTTGGTGGCCATTTCAGAGTAGGAAGACTGCTCGGTTCTGGTGGTTCTGGTGTGCTCAACTCTGACTTGAGCTCGATACACCTTTCTAAACCTTCTAGGGAGCATCTATCTAGGGAAAGATATCAAGATGGGAGTTGAGATTGCTCTGAAGATTGGGTGAGCAGAGCACTCACCTTCAAAGCTCAATCATGAATACAATATGTACACGGCGCTTGCTGGCAGCCTAGGCATTGCTGAAGTATGCTGGTATGGCAAAGAAGGCATATATGAAGTTATTGCCCTCAAATATCTTGGAACCTCTCTTGATGATTTGATCTGCGAGCATTAGCTTGGCATCAGGAAGACATTCTTGTACACCTTCCAAATGGTACATCTGTTTATGCAAAAAAGGATCCTACTGATCACTCTCTCGACTGCGCAGCTTTCAGTGATCAAATCATTACATACTTGACACTATATCCATCATGACATCAAACCAGGAAACTTTATGGTTCGAGCTGATAACCTTCCTCTTACTGTTTTCCTCATCAACTTCGGCTTGGCATGGCAATTCTGCAATCCTGCAACCTATTTACACACCCCATTCTCTATGAATCAGTCAATTATAGGTACTCTTCCATTCATGTCTATCAATGGCCAACAAGGATATACACAATCATGTCGCGATGACCTGGAGTCCCTCATCTATACCATCGTTTATGTGGCACATGGTGACTTACCTTAGACCGGAAGCTCCATACATAGTAATTATGAGGCAGTCCTGCAGATGAAACTATTGATTACAGTAGAAGAGTTGTGCAAAGGTTTACCTGCCTCCTTCTGTAACTTCATCAGCCATGTCTATTCCCTTGACTTCGACAGGAAGCTGGACTATCAATACCTTCACTCCATTCTCTCACAGGTCTCCGAGTCCAAAACCAAGATTGACCAGCCCAGCAATGTCTTACCCCCCGCCCACTCCCATACTTCGCTGTCCACTTGTTCCCATCCTTCGCCATCCACTTGCTTCCATATTTTGCTGTCCACTCACTCCCCTGCCTCACCTTCAGTTCACCCCCCTTTCAATGCACACTGTGCACCTGTATTCAGCAATGAGAAGTAAGCAACCCCATGCTGCATGACATTAACTGGTTCTAACTATGTTGTATAGCCTTTGCTCTTTAACTCAATTGTCTCTATACTTTTTTCGCACATCCACTCAAGCAAGGAGGTTCAGGAAATAGTATCTTATTGCATCTTGTCTTTTAGGTGTACGGAGTTATGTAGGACTGATTCTGTTGTAGTTTGTTGGTGTACCACAGTCCATAGACTGAAGTTATTGACTGAACTGCTTGTGCTACTCTGAACCAAATCTTATGTACATGGCCTCACTCACTACTGTCCTCTAACTTCATACATAAAAGGCTCTGCAATAAAATAGGTGTTAATTCCCCCTCAGGTTTCAGTTATAACTGGCCTAGGTGAGCATGTGCAAGCCAGCTAAGCCATTGTCTAGCCGGATATTTTGACCAGCTCAGCTTGGCCCAGCTCAATGAATCAGTGCCCGCAGCTCAGCTCGGTCCATAATGTCAATCAGGCTGGCTGATGTGGTGTGGCTTCGGCTCAGCCCAGCTCAAGGAGCTGCCACAACACTAGCCCTAGTACCATCACTGGTTGAATGAATTGCCTGCTGAAATGCACCACAGGCGTGCCCTGGGGAAGGTGTCTGCCCCAGTATGTCCCTTATCTCTTGCCCCCTGTACTTGTGACTCAGAATGGCATTGTGAACCCCACAACGTGTGCTTCATACATGACTTGTGCTTCTGCCCTGGCTCTGGTAGCTTCCCCTCTGTAAAGCCCCCTCATACATTGCTATTGTCTCCCCCTTTCTAGTCCCTGCGCTTTAGGTCAGCAGGTAACCGCTTATTGTCTCCCTTATCACCTTATTGTCTTGAGATTCTATTGTCCGGCATAGCTAGCTTGTACGCTATTGTCTAGACTCCTTATTGTTGTGACACCTCTATTGTTTAGTTGGGTTCTTATTGTGATTACCTACGCTTACTACTGGTAGTATAAATAGTGTACTCATTTCCCCTGTATAACCTAAGTAAAGTCTTTTGTGTCTATCCAACACTTTTGGCTTGAACTTTCAGATAAGCCTCTGTGGCGACTCTGAGTCTTCATGACCACTCCCCCTTCTCTCCTGCTTAAGCCTTAGTGGCACTCTCCACGACTCTAACTGCATATCAGTTAGCTTGAAGTCTTTCCTGAGTGGGGTTGCTGTCTAGTGGTAACACTTATGTATCTGAAACACAAGAACACAAGAAGGTGTGAGTCACAACTGAAATGTGAGAAGTACTGTTCTACAGTATGAGTCAGAGGAAGTGAGTCAGAGATAATTAGGTAAAAAGAAAAAGAAGAGTCCAGATCATAACAATATAGTCCTAATGCAACAAACAATGAGTGGGATAATGAATGACTGGATGAAACACCTACCTGTCCAATAAGATAACCAAGTAGATGGACCCATCTGGCCAACATAACCTCTCGGGACAATTGGTCATTCCACCAGACAACAAAATCAGAAAAGAGATTATGAGGATCTGGCATGATCATCAAAGAGGGGGACATCTGGGACAAGATGAAACAGTCTGAAAAGTACAATGTGAATACTTATAGCCAAGAGCTTGCCAATGGATCAACCAATATATCAAGGGGTGCGCAACCTGCCAATAAAACAAGAACCTAACACACTGACTACATATACCCCTCTTCAAAATCACAGTACCAGAAAATGCACCCCCCTTCACACAAATTATGATGGACCTGATCATAGGGCTCCCAAAAAGTCGAGGCCATGATGCAATCCTAACTATAGTTGATTATGGGTGCAGCAGGGGTGCGATATTCCTCCCATGCCTAACTACCATCACAGGACCCCAAATTGCTCAGCTATACTATCAACATGTATACCCATGGTTCAGACTCTCACAAAGACCCATATCAGACCAAGATCCAAGGTTTATGTTCCATTTCAGTAAAGCCTTAGCAAAGGAATTAGGAATCACATGAAACCTCTCGACAGCTTACCACCCACAGACCAACGGTCTTACAGAAAGAAAGAACCAATGGGTGGAACAATACCTCCACCTTATTATAGCCAATCAAGAAGACTGGGCAATGGCATTACTGATCACCACCCTAGTACACAATAACACGAAGAATGGAACAATGGGCTTCTCCCTGAATGAACTTCTGATTGGAAGGGAACCTCCAACCATAATATCTCAAGGGGAAGGCACCCAAAACCTGCTCACAGAACAAAGGGTTAAAAAATTAAGGCAACAGCAAATACTCACCACCCAGGCCCTCAATAAGGTGGCAGAGAAGTTGAGACTGACAGAAACTAAGTGGAGCCTGTGGCAAAAAGTCTGGCTAGAAGCTAAGAATCTAGCCCTCCCATATGGAACAATAAAGCTGGCCCCCAAACATTATGGACCCTTCAAAATATTGAAGGTGCTATCTCCAGTCACATACAAACTGGAGCTTCCATTCCAGTGGACAATACACCCCATGTTTCACACATCACTACTAACCCCATATGTCAAAACGATGGAACATGGTGAGAACTTCTTGAGACCACCACCTAACCTCATTAACAATGATGAACAATATGAAGTCAAGACCATTTGCAGCCACAGATGTCATAGGAGGAGAAAACAATTACAATATCTCATAAAGTGGACGGGATACCTGGAAAGCAACAATATGTGGGAACCAGTCAAAAACATCCAGGCCCCATCACTCATAAAACAATACCACAAGCACCGCCCTCTCAAGTCTATAAAAACCAATTGAATGCAGAAGATACCACAGCAGTCAAACTGGGTCGCCGATGCCCCTGCTTCTGTCCTAAACCTAAGAAACCTGTTATCCCCCACCTTGACCTTGCTACCCTCCTCCACTCATACCCATATACAACCTATAAACTTGCCATTTTCCAACAAGGGAAACAAAGACACATCACCTATAAACACCAAACCTAGCACACCTGTTTTTGCAAAGAATACAACTGCCCCAGTCACTGTGCCTAAATGTCCATTAACCTATCTAATGAATCCCTAGCCTCATCCCGCTGCTCGTCCATCTCAAGTGAAGATGACAATCTCCTAGGACTTGTCACTGTCCCAGAAGAACACCTCCCCACCTTTGCCAAAGCAGCTGCCACCAACCTACCCCACACCACCATCAATACAGAAGCCAAGCCCCCATCATTCTGCCTCACTGTTGCCAACCAAGAGGCCAAACAAGAATATCCCCCAATCTCCCCTCACATGGCAGAAGTACTTCTCCAAACACACCCCAACATCAACAACACTATCCATGCAGTTGCATTTGGACTCATCACCACCATACATCAATGCACCCTAGCCACTAGTCAGAAACTTGACCAGTCCTAAACCCACAAACAACAACTACAAACCCAAATCGTGTCACACAACCTGAATATCACCAGTCTCCAAGGACAATTGGGGACCATCAACATCCTGGCAGGTTTCAAGCCAAACCTTGGCAATGTCACTAACACTGTACTGCTTAGCACTAGAGAGCGAGTCATTCCACAGTTTGTCTGACACTTAGGATCCAGGGAGGTGGAGATGGTGGCAGGGAGGGAAGGAAACAAACTGGTCTATGTGGCCCAACTTTTTCTTAAACCAGATTGCTCATTACTCACCACTGACCCTGTATGCCTCTGGTTCAGTGATCTCCTTACATCCCTGGGAGACAAGTTTAACACACTCACATGCACCACATATAACTTACCTAACTGGGCTGCTCATGCAGAAGTCATGCAGTATCACTGCATTAATGAAGAATGCCACAAAATCGAGGAACAGCTGGCCAAACTTAGGGCCCGCTTATCTATCAACAATGAGGCCCTTGACACATGCAGGTTTCAAATTGAGGCAAGTAGCATCCCCCATCAACTATGGAACCTATAGGGTCATTCCAATTTTCCCATGAAACCAAGGCAAGCAGATGGGGCAATGCACAGGGGGACACCCATGCAGCCCTGGGCTAGGGGTCCCAGTCTGACAAGAGGGTAATGTCACTGCCTAAGACTGCCTTACTGGTCTTCTAAATGGTATTGCTGGTATCGCCAAGAAGTGGCTCATCACATGTATGTTTCTGTTATTGGTTCTCTTATATCACATCTATCTCTGCTCCATATACCTCACTTTGGGTCAGAGGAGGAGCTATATGTTTCTATTGTTCTGTATCTCTGTGTCCCCACTCATCATCCTTGATGGATAGCTCTTATTGTCTCGGCTCATAGGTGCTCCAGCTATTGTTAGCTATAGTACAGCCCTTGCTATTGTCTTGTCCTCACTATTGTCTAGTTATCCCCATTGATACAACCTTATTATCTCTATTGTCCATATGTGCTGACTGCCCCACTATAGGCATAGTATAAGTAGCACTCTGTCTTGTCTGTATTCGCTAAGTAGAGTCTCTTGTGCAATCTAGTGCATTGTACTCTCACTCCTTAGGGCCTTTCATGTGCATCACCTAAGGCAAATACCTCTAGGAGTTTCCCCTCATCTCCTGCTTCACCTCAAAGTGATTCTACTTATGCATCAAGTAGCTTACAGAGTCGTCTAATACAGGTTGCCATCTTGGTGGTAACACCTTGTCTCTACCTTGCATAACTACACACACCTATGTCAGGCTATCTTGTGTCCCACTCGGAACATAACAACAACAGGGCCATACACCATAGAGAGTAATAACCACTGGTCCATGGTGAGAGAGCCCCCCAACAGAACTCCAATATGTTACTGCTAGATGGCAACCCCACTAGGTAAGGGACTCAAAGCTAACTGATGCGCAGTTAGAGTCGTGTAGAGCCAAGAATGCCACTAAGGTAGAGTAGAGAAGAGGGAAGAGGTGCCACTAAGGCTATCTAAATATTAGAGCTCAGGTGTTAGGATTACATAAAAGACTCTACTTAGTTTGTATAGGGAGAAGTTGTATGCTATTTATACTACTCAGTAGCAAGCATAGGTAATCACAATAAGAGGCAGCAAGACAATAGAGGTGCGACAATAATAAGTAGTCTGAACAATAGTGTATAAGCTAGCTACATCAGATAATAGAGTCTTGGAACAATAATGATGCGAGAGAACAATAAATGTTCACCTGCTGACCTAAAGTGTAGGGACTAGGAAAGGAAAGACAATAGCGACATACAAGGGGGCTTGATAGGAGGGAAACTACTACAGTGCAAGGCAGACTTTTCCAACCTCTCTATAGGGGTCTAAATATTGAGAGTCCAGCTAAGCAGCCAAATCTGGGAAGGAAAGTGGGTAAAAGATACCAATTCTGAAGTTTTTGTATTTTGGGTGCTTGTTTCAATTTTGGATTGGTTATAGTAGCTAAGCGCCTGCCTAAAAGTGGACTAAATTGAGATATAAAGTATGCAAAAACTTGTGCTAGCGTCAATCGATCATTAAGTGTTCATTTACTGTAATATAATTGGCCCTAATCAATTACATGAGGCATTGCAGGTAGATAATGCTTACTGCATATTAAGCTGCTTATGCAAATAGGAAATACAAATCTCACAGGAGGGTGGGCCTCTCAAGCGATATTATTACTTCCCTTGCTATAGAAGACTCTTCTAAAACTTCATAAATACTCATATTTTTCATTTACACACTCACACAGTGATTTTAAGCATAGGAATCAGGCTATTTCATATTTTGTTTCAATTTTGTGTCTAAAATATGGGCGCCAAAGAAAAAAAAAAGTAACAAATAACTTTTATTCAACTTCTAAATGCAATCAAAATGCACCTTGTTTCATGGAAAACAAATGAGTTTTGAGGGAGAAGTAGCTAGAACAAATCTGGGTGGCTGAGAGGTTGGAAATTTGTGCCTTGCACTGTAGAACTGGGACAGAGGCATGAGTCATGTATAAAACAGGTGTTGTGGGGCTCACAATGCCACTCTAAATCACAAGAACAATGACGAGACAATAGATGGCATATAGCATAATGTTTCTTGTTCTGGACAAGGCATCTTCGATGCATTTCTTTGGCTAATGTGGTCAACTAGCAATAGTACTAGGGGACCTCCTGCATGAGTAGTTTGTCCACATGCTCAGGTGGTAACAAATATCTGTTGGGAGTTTACCACAGGACATGGGTACAATAAACTAAGAAGTCAAAGTTAGTAAAGTGGGGAACAGAATCAGAACATTACATCTGTGAGCAATGTATAAAGCACCTCTAACTCATGGTTAGGGTAAAGGATCTTATGTTGGACCCAGATACTATAGAAATAGGTCTTAATGAGGCCTGTTTGACATTGACATCAGCACATGGCAACAGTGTAAGGGAAAGACCACATACTAAAAAAGAGATTGTGCATCGGATCAATGACAATCTGCTCTATTAAACTAAAGTATAGAAGGCGGGATAGTTGCATATAGTGTAAAAGCACAAAGCAAGCTCTGCACCTTACAGAGTTCAAAGGGGGTAGATTGCCAAGCACAGATATAAAGATCTAAGCCTAGCAGAGAGAGGGTAAGGAATGTGGGGGTTGAGCAAGGGAGGAGGAAGAAACAGTGGCATCTGATAGAAAGTAATAAAGGTGGCCTGTGTGGCCTGCTCTCTCATTGGAGCATGTCACAGCTGACGAGGCAAAGATAAAAGGGAAAAGGGGGATACTGTGCAAACATCCTGGTCTGTGTCACTAGCTCTTGACGAGCCTGGTGCATCTGTATTTAAGTGGAAGTCTATAGTCTAGGACAGAATAGGCTAAGTAAAGAATAAAAAGGAAACTAATAAGGTGCTATAAGGAGATATCTACAAAAGGTAAGGTATCCATTCTACAGGACACGGCACACACTGATGAAGTGTTTGGCCCATTTCCGAGCCCAGCACACCTCCTCCCCTTACAAGTGGGATATGTGGCTCTTCATAAAGTTCTTGCAAGCTGTGGTCATGTTTAGCTTGTAATATTCCTCACTGAGTCAGCAATGTTCTTCATTCGTCCAAGGGTGAAATGCTGTAGGGAGTAAGATTGTAATACACTAAGCAGAGAGGAATGATGTGCCCCCTTCTTGGAAAGCAGTGGGTTTCTCCTTATTATGCAAAGTTATCCAACAGAGGGTACAAAAGAGGGTATGGGAGTGTGATGCAATGCCCCCAATTTTATGTGCAGCAGGTTTGTCACAGATAGCAGCCACAAGAATGACATGCATAAGATGACCTGATATGATCAACACATCAAATGGAATGTGGTTGCCAACAGCACACCTTCTAGTTGGGACTCTGTTGGGACCATAATCCTGTCTTTTCATAACCATAGCAAGTCTGATACAATTGGATGTAGGAACCGCTGGATTTCATCCAGGCCCTGCTCTTTTGGGCCTAGGAGGATGCTCATGCATAACAAATTTGATGTGTGGTATCTGGAAAATCAATGGGTGGTACAAGAAATACAGTAAAAAGACATACCAATACTTAGGAGGGAAGTTACAAATTAAGAACAAGGTGGGACATAAGGAGTGTGATGGCACAATGTTGCTGTATATGTAAGAAAACCTGGTGCCAGCTTGCATTAGTTAGGAGCAAGGTATGTGTCATATGTACCAATTGACCCTAAGATTAACACCTATCTGAAGTTCTCCTGCTGGTCCATTCATCTTATGAGGTAGATTTGAAAAAAAAAGGGAGCCATCTGGTGCCCTAAGCTTGAGGCAATAGACATCTCTGTCAAAGATATTGCAGTATTTGCCTAAGTTTTGTGGTTTCTTTCTCCATTTATCAAGAAGTGCTTCAATGCTGGGAACCTTGAGGAGAGACTTGATTTGAGCCAACAAAGGGAGATATGGATACTTAGTGATAGGATGCTTTGCAGCACACAAACTGCCTCGCCTTGTGTGATCTGGCAAAAAAAGGGGGACTTTGCAATTTGTACACATGTCTTGTGCATATTTGGACAGGGCACATTAGGAAAAGTTGAAAATACTTTTTTGTACTTTTTTATACTTTTTTAACTTTTTTTTAACTTTTTTAACTTTTGTATAAAAAAGTAAAAAAAAGTAAGGTTTTTCAACTTTTTCTTTTTAACTTTTTTTAACTTTTTTTTAACTTTTTATAACTTTTTTGTGAAAAAAGTAAAAAAAGTAAAAAAAAAGTATTTTCAACTTTTCCTAATGCAGAAGGGTAAACATCTTGGCACTTTGGGCAGACTGTGAGCCATTGGATGCAAGAGTCAACGCTAAGGGCACATGTGGCAGACTGAAGCATAATGAAGGGTAGCATGATACCCAGATTAAGAAACATAAGGAGATAGGCAAGGAAGGCTAGTAATGTGTTGCATGCAATGTGTGGGAGATTAAATTGCAAATGCAGCCAGGAGACTATCATGTAGATAACCAGAAGGTAGTGTGGGACTTCCTGGTGATTAGGCATATATGGTCTAGAGTTATACTTGACCACAAATGGGTCAGGGCTGTCCTTATTAGCATTAGAGATGGGAGGGCCAGGAAATGCAACCTCTTTATGAGGATCCTTCTCCAGTTCTTCAGAACCTCTAAACAATACACCACAGGATCAGGCT
>WNFD01007754.1_pt1 | contig 10599 bp, 13 predicted proteins | sample 5400491 | NCBI WGS metagenome assembly WNFD01 (sample SAMN13153343, study PRJNA577476) | soil metagenome | isolation source: 120 cm saprolite under Douglas fir tree site 2 hole 2 replicate 2 | place: USA:California | collected 2015-04-18 | reverse complement strand
CTTTCAAAGATTAGTTCGTGAAGCCGTCCCGACGAAAAGGTCTTCTTCCAACAATATTGGAAGACTTGATCAGTGCGCGTAAGCGCGCGAAGGCTGATTTGAAGAAGGAAACAGACCCTTTCAAGCGTGCCGTGTTGGATGGCCGCCAGCTTGCCCTGAAGGTAGGTTTACTTGTTTGACGCGACTTGTGTTGCAACTTATTCATGCCCATGCAGGTCAGTGCAAACTCAGTTCATGGTTTTACCGGAGCAACGATTGGAAAACTCCCTTGTCTAGCCATTTCATCGAGTGTGACAGCATACGGTCGACAGATGATCGAGAAGACGAAAGCGGTGCGTACCCTCGAACATGGATGGAGAAATCCCTCATATGCCTTTCTTTGATCTGTACAGGAAGTCGAGGATGAGTACTGTGTCGCTAACGGCCATACACATAATGCGGAGGTCATATACGGTGATACGGATTCAGTTATGGTTAGATTTGGGCCAACCGACCTGGACAACGTGATGACAATGGGTACAAAGCACGGCGTTTTCACACATCCAAATTGGTCTCACGTCCATTTTAGGAAGCGAGGCTGCAGAGTTCGTAACCAAGAAGTTTGTTAAGCCCATCAAACTGGAGTTCGTAAAGGTTTACTATCCCTACCTATTCATCAACAAAAAACGTTATGCCGGACTGTACGGGACCAAACCAGAAAAGTTTGACAAAATGGACTCAAAGGGCATCGAGGTGGGTTGCCCCGACGTGATGCGAACGCCGGGAACTGATGGAATGATTCAGACAGTCCGCCGAGACAACTGCCGGCTTGTATCGACGGTCATTGAGACGTCTTCACAAGATGTTGATCGATCGGGATGTGAAGGGTGCCGAAGAGTGCGTTCTGTTGGGGTGGAATGATGCCCTTTCAACCTGGTTGACTATACGTGCCAGGTACGCCAAGCAAATGATATCTGATCTCCTGCAAAGCAAAGTAGACATGTCGCAGTTGGTGATCACGAAAGCGCTGGCGGAATCCGGTAGGCACAATCACCGTAAAATCGGGCGATGCTGTTGGCTAATTCGACATGGAGATTACACGGGCAAATAAGCACATGTACACACGTAGAGCTCGCTGAAAGAATGAAACAGCGAGACACAGGTACGTGCAAATTAAAGTTCCATCAACAACAGTCCTGATTTCGGTCCCGAGACTCTGCACCGGCCCTCGGTGATCGAGTGGCATGCGTGATAGTTAAGTGGATCAAAGGTAATACCTCAAAGATATTCCCCGCAGCCTCCGGTCTTACCTACTAGTTGTAGGAGCCGCTGCCTATGAGAAGTCCGAGGACCCGATTTATGTCTTGGAGAATAATATTCCCATCGGTACGAAAAACTATTTGGAGAACGAGCTCTCGAAGCCGCTAATGCGCATCTTTGAGCCGATTTTGGGCGAAAAAGCTGCCTCTCTACGTGCACCGGATTTGTACTTCCTCTTGATGTATCAACTGCTGAGTTTCTATAATATTCTCTGGAGGGCACACGAGGACAATTCAGTTGCAACTCCAACAGTTGGCGGACTCATGAAATTTGCTGTGAAGACCGTTACATGTTTAGGCTGCAAAACGCCTCTCCGAGAAAACAACAGCGTCAGCAGTGCGTACCGCTTACGCCGCCCATACAACACTAAGTCATCCTCGTCTCCTGACAGATGGGGCAGTCTGCGATAATTTAATTGCCGACCAAGGATCAATGAGTTATACCAAAAACAAGTACGCCCCTCTTTTTGGCCTTATTATCCGCCGGCTGATGCATCGCAGGTAACTACAACATCGGAAACTCAGGTAAAGTTCGCAAGATTATGGACGCAATGTCAACGGTGCTAGGGATCTCTTCATCAGGTAAGACGAATTAAGGCAGTTCAGGGAAACCGGGTGATGACGCCAGGTTTCCAGGACGTCCTGTGCACAAGCAAGGACTGTCCGATCTTTTACATGCGAAAAAAGGCCCAGAAAGACGTAGAGGACGCCGTTGCCATGCTGGAGAGATTTGATCATGAGCTCTGGTAGTAATTAGATACCCCCCATACGTTGCATTGTCTCCACGTGCACGCACTGCCCTCTTTGTATATTAGGACATACAGCGCTGGTGAGGTCATAGCATTGCCTTTAACACACGAGGCCATTCATTCTTCACGTGACATTGTGTGTGCGAGTCTACATCTGGCCCAACTGTCAATGTCAAGGAAGACACTGTGTGATCAAAATCAAATTTCCCGTATCATATTCTAGTCTATGAGTTCTATGACAAGCTGCTCTATCAAATTATCAAGAAATAGGTACGGTATGTTAGGTATGTAAGGCACCTGAAGTACCCTGTCTAAACGCCAAAGTGATAGAGGAAGCACGGTTCTGTCAAGAATTATCTAGTCTGATCCGATCATATGACGACTCGATTCATCAACTGGAGAATTGGCATCCAACTTCCCGCAGACACTTGGACGACGCCAATCAGAATCACTTCGTCGAAGGTGATGTTATCAGGTGCCACCCTCCACTTCGAGTTCGAGTGCGGGTTGTGGACATGAACACGTTCGCAGTCCTAAATATAGTTGGATCTCCGAGTTCACGGTCACCATCGGGATAAAACTTACGGCTAAGAATTGGCGCACACGGCTCGCTACATTCCTGACAAACCTCTCGAGGGTCACGGGATTCTTTTCGGGAGTCTGATCTTTTAGTTGGACCTGCTTTTCAGAGGTCACATAGCCTGGCCACTACGACATGAACGGTAAGTGATGGGCGCGCGTGCAAGGGGCGAGTACATACACCGATGCGGATCTTGGTTGTGGCCTTCAAGCCAAACGGCGCCGGGTGACGTGCTCCACGCAGGAACATCTGTCCTTCGACGGCGTTTGCGATAGGTACGCCTAGGGTCCCATTTTCCTGGATGAAGAACAAGGGCATCTGTAATGGCGCTTGCTCGACGTAGCGGCGCAAATCTCCCTGGCCCTGAGGGAACCAAAGTTGCTGAGGCACAACGGTACCACCAGGTTGAATCCTGTAGTCAAGAAGCCAAGCAAGATCTCCGTTAAAACTAAGCGGGGGCGAAGTCAAATCTGGGAGCAAAGGCTGGTTCCAAACGAAGAATGCGGCGCCTTGATAAAGGAATGTCTGAACCGTTTGCGGATCTATTTTGAACAGAATGGCTAAATAGTTCTTTGCACCTAAGGGGGTGAACGTGTAGGCAATGTAGCTATCAATAAGAAACTGCATCTGCAAAAGGCCACGTTTAGAGGGGAAAATAGATGGGGGTCGATGATGCGCACCTTGCGTGTATGAGATTTTGATTTATAAGAGTAGGATTGGGTGGGGAGATTCTGATGCAGAGGAGCCTTGAGCCGTGGTGTTCAAATACTGTCGCTGTGATGACTCGCCAGTGCTCGCATTTCAGCGCAGCCTCTCTATGGCGGCAAAAGCACATTCAAAACACGAATAATTTCATGCGGAACGTAGGACTAGAATTGTAGTGGCAAACCCCAACACTCCAGCTGCATCCACGGAGTTGGCACAGCAACAGTGTCGAACAGTGTCCGGCGCTGAGCCCTGAGACATGCCATACTGAGGCAAACACAGAGGGAGGAGTAAGACAATTTCCCAAGGTAGCCCAATATAGACCGACCAGGTCCAGTGTACTGGAGTGCGGGACAAGCATGAGAGGGCTCAGTCGGACATATATTCCATCGGCGAAACAAGACCCGTACGGTTGTAGGACTGGAAAGGACGCTAATCGGCGAGAAAGCCATACAAGTTGTGGTGTCTTCTGAAGGCGGGTTCATCCCCAAACCGGAACTCGTGATTATTGCCACGGCGTCCATTCCTTCTCGTGATCAGGTGGCGCCCGAAAAGATTAGGTGAATGGCCGGTGAATGGGACAGGCAACCGGGTGACACCGCAGTGAAGCAGTCGAGTCGAGGTCGGGAGCCAGGATGACAATTGGATTAGCGCCTTGGGGACTCGGTGGTTCGGATTCCCAGTCTCAACGCCTGTGACTACGGTTCTTTCTGCGCACGTGAATGATGATATTAGCTGCGCTGGACCGGCCTTTCTTACTGGTAGTAGATAAAGGCTCTTACAACCCCGACCGTATGTGCCACATTGGACAAACATACAGTCGGCTGCACCGCGAGACACGAGGAGCGAGGGATCCTTGTGTGCAGAAACCCGGAAAGAGGCGCCTCGGATAAAGTTCTACCGTACATGAGGCCTGAGGCATAATCCAAGGACCAGTGGCCCAGCGATGTGAGCGATGCCATGATAGTATTAGAACCTATTGCTGATCAGTCCCATTACTCAGGTTTGGAGGATTCGGCCGACGAGGAGTGAGACAGACGGGAGGTAGGCTGCGATGGTGCCTCTGTCTCGGCGGATCATTTCGCTTCTCGCTTCACGTCACAAGTTTGCCCAGGGCCAGAGCGCCACAGATTCCCACACCTTTTTCTGGAGGCATTTAAGTTTAATTTTTTTCCGTATGAACGTGAAGCGGCATACTATTGTGCAAACGTATTTTCACTACAGTTGTATCGTGTATCACAATGACATAGCTGATCCCATCTTGGCAGCAACGATTCAAATAACAACAGTCGGTTACCACACGATTGGCCAGTCACGCAGTCAGACAGCCAAGTTTGGCATGCCACTTTCGTGCCTACGATGAGTGGTCCGGGCTTTGGCACGCCCAACAGACCGTACGTTAATTCCGGATCTTTTTCTAGCAACGCCGCGATGGTAGGCTGAGTCAGTGAGATGAGCGGTGGTCGACAACGTTGTAATGCCTCGGTTTTTGGCACCTGATAACTGTGAATAACCGCTAACAATACTTCAATATCTTTCACTATCCATACTTGGAATTACATACAGCCCGACGGGCCAGGTCAGCCTCCAAGAGGAAACCAACAGTTCTACTGTACAGAATGTTGAAATGTTCCCATGGATGGACAGGGAAATAAAGGTGCACGCACAAGACCCCGTTGGGCCCGGAGTTCATGCGCGTAGTGTCATGGATACCAAAAATAGATGTTATCAGACAGCAAACAAGGTCAACGACGATAGTTCTGTGATGTGATGATATCAGTGAGTAACCACGAACAAGAGAGGAAATACATACAATGATGATGTATACATGCAACATGAGTTAGAATCACGTCACAAGGTATGGAAACGTACACAACGGGAAGTGGATTTGTGAAGGTACCAATGTATCGTTCAATCTTGCGACAGACGTATTTAAACAGTACAACGAAAATGAGGCTCTTTTGGCCATGTGAACGACGTGGGTGATAGTCCGGAAGCTCGGGTCACTAAGCTGTGGACTTACGGAATTTCATTTCTCCCTCCGATTCATTCCCGAGATGTATCCCAAAAGCAGCGTTTGTTCAACTACCTGTCCATTAACCACGTCTCTGGTAAAGCACTCCTATGTAGCATATCCTACGTATGCTAAGTCACTGTCAGTTAGTTTAGTTTGTTGGACAGCGCTCCAGTTCGAACAATAAGGAGTGTTCTTTGAAATTCTCAACAAGTGGTTCCCCTGGAACGTGAGAACTTTTCGCGTACTACGAGTGATCATGTGAGCGACGGCTAACCAGATCGAGGCGACGGTGGCGGACTGGTGGGCGGCAGACTGGCGGCAGATCAGTTGTCACGGGCCGATCCTCACCGGTTTGGATCGTCGCAAGGGAATCCCGTACTGCCGTTCTCGTACTGTAGCCTCGCAAGCCAGGCGTTCGCAGACCTCCTTACTTAAACAGTCGGAGATGGGAGACAATCGGAGTCGCAACACTGTGAGTCGGACTTTGGAAAAGAGGAGGTCTCTAGAACTGCGAACACTCTTACAATTTAAAGTCCGCCTGTCCTGAGTATGAACTTTAAACGTAGTCGGAGTCGGAGTGTGAAGAAGAACGGCTGGTTCCGAGCCTACCGTTCTCGTGCTACAATTATATTCGACATCGCCGAGGCTAGAAAGCGCTAGGTCAAGCTCACCAATCGGCTCCGGCTGGCATGTCACACATCGCCCTGAGGTGTCCTGATATGATGGATGACTTCTGCTAGTGTCTCTGTTCATCTTGGTTGACTGTCATCGTCGGCAATCGAACGGCATGACTTACCTGTTATCCATCGTCGATGTCTTTGCTGTTCTATTGTTCCTCACCGCTGTACGGGCAATCCGTGACCATCAAAGACGCGGAGGACTACCCTATCCCCCGGGGCCACGACCCTTACCGATCCTTGGCAATATTCTCGATATTCCAAAGAAGTTTTCCTGGCTCGCCTATTCTAAACTCTCGAAAAAATATGGTACGTACACACACTCCTTGACAAAAAGTTCTCTTCTGACATGAATATTAGGGAATATCTTGTCGTTCCAAGTTTTTGGGAAGGTTATCATCGTATTGAACACTGCCGAGGTTGCCAGGGAACTCCTTGAAGAGCGCTCAGCGATTTATTCTGACCGTCCTGTGCTCCCAATTTATGAGATGTGCGTACATGAACTTTACACGCATGATTTCAATTCGGCTCACAACAATCAGGATGGAATGGCAGTGGTCCCTGGCAGGATCAAGGAGCAACAGCTATTGGCGTGCAGGACGCAGGATGATTGACCGTAGCCTTCGCCCTGTCGCCACAGCCTCATATCGCCCAATGATACAGGCGAGGGCACACGTATGCCTCGCCCGGTTACTGGAAAACCCACACCAGTGGGAGGATCATATCGACCTGTCCGTAACATTTCTCTCCAACTGGCATCAGTTCCTGAATTATTTAGCACATGTTCAGCCTTCAAGGGGAGTTGATCCTTGCTGTTACATATGGATATCAAGTGCACGGGTGCAATGATAGAATGTTGTACGCTCCCAAAAGGAGGAACAAGTTCATCGTTGAAGAGAACCTCCTGGGTACTTTACCCATCAACCACATTCCTCTCTGTATGTATTTTTTGTTTCTTGTGCATCGAGAACGTGATTGGCTTAGCACCTACCCTTCAGTACGCCATATTCCCGAATGGCTACCATGGTTTAGCTACAAGAAAATAATACGTGTCGGTCGCGAACTGGGAAAGCAAGTCAAATATCCTCCAATTCAATTCGTAAAGGAAAGTATGGTAAGTAATTATTTATTTTGATAAATCGATATCTCAAAATGGCTCGCAAAACATGTTGCAGCTCAACGGCACTGCAATTCCCTCGCTTGCTCTCGAGAATCTTCAGGAGTTGGAGGACCAGAACCTCAGTGGATCTGATCACAGTAAGGCGGAGGAAGTGATTGCTGGTGCTCTAGCTTCCATGTATAATGGTTCGTACCCATTATCACGCATCAATCTGGCTTAAATGGTTCTCCAAAGCTGGTGTTGATACTGTAAGTCAATGGACAAGTACATTCAAACTCGTAGATGTGTTGGAACATTAACATCCTAGACTGTTGGTGTCACGAGGTGGTTTCTCGTGGCAATGTTGCTCTCTCCTGAGATACAGAAGAGGGCACAGGCAGAACTTGATTCTGTGACTGGGCGAGAGCGACTTCCAACTTTTGATGACCGTCCGAAGTTACCATTTGTTGATGCGGTATGCAAGGAGAGTTTTAGATGGTATCCTGTCGCCCCTACTGGTGCGTTTCCTCAATCACCACTCACACGACTTGGAGGTATCTGAGCAGCATCATGTCTTCGTCTTTCGCACTGGTAGGTGTCCCACATACAGTCATGAGAGATGATATCTATAAAGGATTCTTCATACCGAAGGGTAGGTCCTGTTTCCTGAATAAAATCTGCTTAATGTTTGCCAATCCATGCATTCTCAGGCACGGTGGTGATAGGAAATATATGGTGGGTTACTTGTCTGTGCTGATGGAGAAATTTGAACTGTTTTCAGGTCAATCTTACATGACCCTGCCCTCTATCCCGAACCAGATGTGTTCAAACCGGAGCGATTCCTGAATCCAGATGGAAGCTTGCGTGACGATCCTGTCCTGATGTCGGTATTCGGGTTTGGGAGGCGGATCTGTCCTGGAAGGCACTTTGCCGACACAATATTGTTCATTTCAATCGCGTCTCTGTTTTCGGTTTTCAACATCGAAAGAGGAGGGGAGGGTGGGGATAAGCTCTCTGATTACACATACGGAGACAGGATCGCGAGGTATTTGTTTGATCGTTTCCTAAACACTTCGGGCTTGACAGTCCTTCCTAGTTTTCTGGATCCATTTCCGTGTTCTTTTATCCCTAGAGATAGCAAGGCACGAGAACTTATTCTTGCTGATATCATGTCGTCTTGATTTATGGTGGTGATCAGTTCTCTCTCAAACATCCTACTGATGACATATGTCTGCCATGTTTTTTGATGTATGTATGCATGATCTTCGCATTCGTTTTGCGGTGTATATCCATTAATCAACAGTCATTTGGACCCTACTATCAGTTGGTGTAAGATAATGCCGTTGTCATGCAAGGCCGAAGACTTCACGTTGCTGCAAGGTGGACGTGCATGTTGGGCTCAGAATGAGCACTTCGGAGCGCCCACACCACCGATCCGACTCTGAGCCTTGATCATATTTGCTGCTTTCTCTTCAAGTTCCTCCCTCATTCCCGACATGATCGACTGCGCGGCGTCTGTGCGCGCCAAACACCCCACTCTTTGATTACTTACTACCAATACATTCCGTACGCCCTCTCTTCCTTGTCTGCCCCCTTTTATGTCTCTCTCCACCTTCCCTACTATTTAGTTTGCTATTCCCACTTTCGTTCCCTTGTTAGTCTCGCCATGCAAGTGTTCAATTGTCTCCAGCACTCGCCATAATGTCCTGTCTCCTCTCCTCTCTTTAGCCATGATGACTATTAGCTTATATAGCAAGCGAAGCAGTGGTAGTAGAAGGACGCACCCACTCGTTTAAAAAAAACCCACTCTGCCCGCATACGGGCAGCAGAATCGATTGAATCCGTCCGAGTCGAGTCGATAATAACTGTCAGTCACCCCGTGCCAGTGCCAGTGAAACTGAGGTGCTGTGCCGTCACGTGCCTCATGTCTTCGGAGGTCCGTTTTGTGTGTCAGTCTCTCTCGTTCCTCATTCTCCCCTTCCTTCCTCCTTACCTTCGTCTCCTTCCTTCCTCCTCGAATCCAGCAGCACGGTGACAGTCATGCTACATCATGACTCGCGATGCCACGGTGGTTTGATTACAATTTACAAGCAGACCAATAGCCCGAACTTGAAGAATCCGATCGAAAGACATGGTTGTAAAGTGAGTGCCGCCGCTACCAGCAGAACCATTCGCAACTGCTTGCCTTAGCCGTCTAGCCCTCCCACGCGCGTGCACTCGTCTGAGCACTTCGACCTTCGCCACCTCGCGTCCAGCCTTTCTCAACTCGCTGATCCCCACATACCCTTCCTTGCTCCCTCACCTGTCCTTGCTTCCCACTCCGCCGCTTCGTTCCCTCCTTCCACGTGGGAAAAACCATTATTTTACTCGCCGCGTGCTGATCCCTACCCTTGATGTCGCGGCTGCGCCTCCCTTCCGTCCTGCGCATTCATCATGTCGGTCCCGGTAGCTTTCACACCTGCATTGACACCATTCGCGGCTTCTGTCTCAACCACGGGTGACCTCCGCATGCTACCCAAGAAAGCATGGCGCGCAGCTCGCTGGATGTTTACGATATATTTCCTAGTCCAACTTTCCCGACTGGGCGAAAGTCATCGTCATTGCTCGCTAGGTTTTCGTGGCTCTGGAGAGGTGCTGTGCAAAGCCCAGTGAGCGAGCGTACATCTCACGGCACAGTCTGATCGATTCTGCCGCGTCCAATATCGCAGGCGCTGATGGTTACATGACCAACGCCGTTGCTGACTCGGAACTCCATTGCTGGACCAACTTCTCATTCCACGTTCAGCGTAGTTGTACTCGCTGAGCAATGGTTCTTCTATGCCAGTGATCTCCCATGGCGCCTCTCGTGATATGCTGTTCTCAGTCACTGATGCATCCTTCATTCAACCTTGCAACAACAGACGTGTTTTTCAAAACCAGACTCTTGGCTGTGTGATCAAGGTGGGTCATAGTCCGGAAGCTCAAGAGAAGATCACCGGGTTGTAGACTTCTGGAATTTCGTTTCTCCCTTAGGCCTGAGATGTTTCCGCAAAAGCGGCGTTTGTTCAAATACCTATTCGTTAACCATGTCTCTGGTAAAAGCACTGCTATGTAGCATGATATCCGACGTATGTAAGTGACCTTAGTTTAGTTGTTGGACAACGCTCCGGTTTGAATAACAACAACATTCCAGATGAAGGAATGGGTGTGAGAACTTTTGTGGACGGATGAGTACGATGATGGTCATGTGAGTGAGCGCCAGCCAACCAGATCGAGAGGAAGGAGTGGCAACGGCGCAGATCCCTACCAATTTGGATCGTCATGGGTCCTGTGATGCGCCATTTGGCCATTCTCGTGTCTCCGAGCTCAGGCTCGTGCTAATCCCGGCAATTCTGGCTCTGCGAATGGGGAAAAATGCTACATACATTAGCATCAAGTCGGCCTCGGGCATCACCGTACCAGTGTAGCTCGTATAAATATGGGCATCGACTTCTT
>WNFD01007753.1_pt1 | contig 10599 bp, 9 predicted proteins | sample 5400491 | NCBI WGS metagenome assembly WNFD01 (sample SAMN13153343, study PRJNA577476) | soil metagenome | isolation source: 120 cm saprolite under Douglas fir tree site 2 hole 2 replicate 2 | place: USA:California | collected 2015-04-18 | reverse complement strand
CAGGATCTTCGCCGAAGGAGCGCGTGTTGATGATGGGATTGGCGGGGTTGCTGTTGACGTCCGCGTCTGGCGCAAAAATCCACGGAACGCCCGCCGCCTTCGCTTCGAGCGCCGTAATCTTACCCATCGTGTAGGCATCTTCAGGGCGGCCGGTTGCAGCCACAGCCATGGCATGTGGGAACGACGCGCCTTCGTCGATGCGCATGGACGTGCCGCGTTCGAAATCCGCGGCCATCAACAGCGGCACCTTGGCGTGGCTTTGAAGCGTGTTGACCAGGACGGCTGTCGGGTACACTTGGCTGCGCTCGATGCCCAGCGGCGAACCTTGCGTCTGGATGGCGAACGAGCCGATATGTTTTTCCTCGACGTCGCGGAGAAGGTCCTTATACTCGAGGCTTTCGGCGGAGAGGAAACCTCCGTAGCACCAGACGGCAAACATCTGCCCGATTTTTTCGTCGAGCGTCATTTTCTTGAGGGTTTGCGCGACCCAGCGTTCCCCCTCGGAAGAAAGATTCGTCCGGGTAGGCGCAGCGGATGTGCGCGGAGTCTTCTGTGTGCGGCCCGTGGTAGCCATCAAAATTCTGGCGGGCTCCAAGTAGAGCCCGCACCCGAAAAGGGTGAGCAGCAGGAGCCAGCGACTCAATGTTCGCATCGCGTAGATTCCAGAATTGACGCCTGCATGTCGTGAATATATATAGCACTCGGCTGGGTTCGAGACAAACGCGATTGTAACCACAGATGGACACAGATAAACACTGATGAAAGAAAGAAAAAGACTCTTCACGCGTGGAAATTGCGAATGACTATCAGTAGCTTGATTAGACGGCCGGACAAATCCGCACGTGCGACCGTTGGAGTGTTTCTGTCATTGGTCTTTTCCGTATCAGTGTTTATCTGTGTGCATCTGTGGTTCCAAAAAGCCGTTCAAGGGTCGCCCCGCGATGACCACGTGCTTACCGGAATTGATGTGCTTGAGGCGCGGAAGTTCGCGCCATTGGCCGGGAAGCGCGTCGGGCTGATCACAAACCAGACTGGAGTTGATCGCAAGCACCGAAGCACGATTGATCTGCTTGCGCATGCGCCGGGGGTGAAGTTGGTGGCCCTGTTCAGCCCCGAGCACGGGATTCGCGGCGCCGCGGACGAGCGCGTCTCCTCCGCAACGGACGCGCCTACGGGACTGCCGGTTTACAGCCTCTACGGAGATGACGTGCGCCCGACAGACGCGATGCTTACAGGCCTGGACGCTCTGGTTTTCGATATTCAGGATGCCGGGGTGCGCTTCTATACGTACATCACGACGATGGGGTACACGATGGAGGCCGCGGCGAAGCATCATCTCGCCTACTACGTCCTCGACCGCCCCGATCCTCTGGGAGGCGAGCGCATCGAGGGCCCGATGCTCGACCGGGAGCGCACAAATTTCGTCGGCTATTTTCCTATGCCCGTGCGGATGGCCATGACGCTCGGGGAAATGGCACGGATGTTCAACGCGGAAAACAAGATCGGATGTGACCTGCACGTCATCCCGATGCAGAATTGGCGCCGCCGCGATTGGTTTGACGGCACCGGTTTGCCGTGGGTGAGTCCCTCGCCGAATCTGCGTTCGTTCCGCGCGGAGATTTTGTATCCCGGCTTGGAGATCTTGCAGGCTGGCGGCGTATCCGTGGGGCGGGGCACGGACCGGCCGTTTGAACGAATCGGCGCGCCGTGGATCCGCAGGGGCGCGTTCGTCGAAGAAATGAACCGGCGGGCCGTCCCGGGCGTACGTTTCGTAGCGGATCGATTCACGCCGGATACCGGCTTGTACAAAGGCGAAATGTGCGAGGGCGCAAGAGTTGTGGTGACCGGTCGCGCGTCATTCGAGTCCATGCGAATGGGGATCGAATTTGCATTTGCGCTTGGCAGACTCTATCCCAGCAAGTTTGATGTGACGAAAATGGTCGCCCTCGTGGGAAATGCAGAGACCATCGGAAAACTGAAAGCGGGCGACGCCCCCGCCGCGATCGTTGCGAGCTGGAGTGAGGAGTTGGAAACCTTCCGCAAGATGCGCGCGAAATACCTGCTGTACCAATGAACCGCATTTCTCACCGCGATGCGAGAATGTGGATTGGTGGCCCACACTTTGCCGCGGAGTGCGGGCTTTAGTGGCGCCAGCGTCCCGCTGGCGATTCTTGCATTTCGATTGCGGCGTAAAACCGCCGGCGAGACGCCGGCGCCACCAACCCGCGCTCCCCGGGCAAGATAGGGCAAGAGCAGGGTTCATGCACATCCGCTGCGAGAAATCCAGGCTAAGTCCGGCATCCACAAATTCTACTTATCATGAAAGATTGCTTTCGGAATCGAAGCGTGGACTCCTTTGTTCCCGTCCACAAGCTGGGTGATGCTGAGGTCGGCAGCGACGCTGGAAAGCATGTATGCGTCGTCCCGGCTGAGGTGCTTTTCGCTCACCAGAAAATCGATCATCTCGCGCACTGCCATTTTCGTGGTCTCGTTCAGGTCTTCGTTAAATCCCATGGTGATGTAATGGGACGGAGTCTCGGCGCGCGGCCAGCGGAGATGCAGGTCTTTGCGCACGATCAGTTGGAATGTGCCGATCAGCGAGGTTTCCATCGCGGTGATGTCAACCTCGCCGTTGCCTTGGCCGGCGTGGCCGTCGCCTACCAGCAATAACCCGCCTGGAGTGTGCACGGGGAGAAAAAGCGTCGTACCGGCCACCAGCTCTTTATTGTCCATATTGCCCCCGTGAATCCACGGGGGTCCGCTGCTGATCCTGCCTGTCACCTCTGGGGGCGCCACGCCAATGCTTCCGAAAAAGGGCCGCAACGGAATCTCGATTCCTTCGCTGAAACGCGCGACTCCGCGCTTCTCGTCCAGAGGAATAATCTTCGAACGAGCATAGGGAAAATCGTCGGGCAAGAAGCCCGAGCCGGGACTGAAACGATTGTATGCGTAAGGAACCGCGAGCCGAATGGACAGAATTCGAATCTCGAGGACGTCACCGGGCTGGGAGCCTTCCACGTAAATGGGACCGGTGAGGATATGGGCGCCGGGGCCCTTGATGGTCACTTCTTTAAAAATGTCTCGAAAAGACTGCTCGACTTGTTCGGGCGGCAAGCCAGCCGCCTCCAGTACCGCGGGGGTTCTACCTGCGGGGAGCGTCTGGACTTCGACCGTGTCGCCGGATTGAACGCGCAATGCTGGGGGCGTGCTGGCATCGTAGTATCCCCAGGCTATGGTTTTCGGCGTGGGTTTCAGGGAGTAGGACTTGGGCCCTTGAGTCTGCTGCGCACCAATCGCCGAACCTGCACAAGCAATTGCGGACGCTCCAAGCAGGGCGAGAACGTATCGATCGAGTTTCCTCATGGGGTTTCCTCTCAACAGAGCTGTGGGCAAGAAATTTCCTGCGAACGGCTGGAGTGTAACGCAACTGAGCGCTGTGTCGATGAAGAATAACGCTGGAAGGCTCGCCCGAAGGAGTCCCTGCCTGAAATGCAGGCTAGGAATGAACACGGCGACGTCAGGCGTGGTAAATTGCACGGCATGAAGATTTGTTCCTTGCTGCCGTCGGCGACGGAGATCCTATTCGCACTGGGACTGGGCGACCAGATCGCCGGAGTCAGCCATGAATGCGATTTTCCGCCGGAGGCGCGCAGCAAACCTGTTGTGATCGTGTCGCGCATTTCGCACACGGAGAGCGCCGCAGCCGTTGACCGCCAGGTCCGCGAATTTCTCGAACGCGGAGAAAGCCTCTATAGTGTGGACTTGGCCGCCCTGGGCGCGATCGAGCCGGATCTGATCATCACGCAGGACCTTTGCCACGTGTGTGCCGCCACGCCGGACGATCTGGGCGCGGCGCTCGCGCATCTTTCCCGTCAACTTGGGGCCCGCCAGCCACAGGTCGTCACACTCAATCCGCATTCGCTTGCTGATGTGTGCGCGGACATTCGCGCCGTTGCGCAAGCGACAGGGCGCTCCGAGCAAGCAACCGCCGTTATCGCGAAATTCGAACGCGATGTTGCGCAAGTGGAACGAGCTGTTGCCGGGCTTGCACGCCCGCGCGTTGTTTGCCTCGAATGGCTCGATCCGCCCTACGTTGCGGGACACTGGGTGCCGGAGATGGTGGCGCGCGCTGGCGGGAAGGACGCGCTGGGCCGCGCCGGCGAACCGTCGTTCCGCGTCGAGTGGGAGACGATCCTCGCCGCGCAACCCGAGGTGATCGTGATCATGCCGTGCGGCTATGGCCTCGAACAAGCCGCGAAAGAGTTCCGTGACTTGACCCTGCCGAAAGGTTGGCACGGCTTGCCTGCGGTACGGAATGGCCGCGTGTTTCTGGTGGAAGCGTCCGGATATTTCTCCCGCCCTGGGCCCAGGCTCGCTGCCGGGGTGGCAATCCTCGCGGATGCTATTCACTTAGGACAACAGGCAAGCCTCACACCCTCCGGCGCAGGATTGGTTCTTGCACGTGTCGCTGCCGCGGGAGCCTGACGGCGTCTCACGGACTGCCGGGAAGCTTTTTCTGCCAGCTGCGATAGAAAAACAAGCCGGACACGATCAGCGCGAGGCCGATGGAGGAACGCAGGGGCCGCGCAAGCCACAGAGTGACCGTCAGCGCTGTAGCTCCCGCAACAAACACCACAGGCACCCACGGATAGCCCCAGGATCGGTAAGACCGTGGCAGGTTGGGTTCCGTGCGCCGCAGGCGCATCATGGAAACAACAGCAAGGCCGTAGAAAATCCACGTGGCGAAGATAAATAACGATGTCAGTTCTTCGAACGATCCTGTCAGCGCGAAAACGCTGGCGAGGACGCATTCGAACACAAGGGCGCCCCCCGGCGTTCGAAATGTCGGATGAATGGCCGCAGTCTTGCGGAAAAAGATGCCGTCGCGGGCCATGGCGTAGGGCACTCGCGCCCCGGAAAGGGTGGATGCATTGAGTGTGCCGAGCGCGGAAACAGCCATCGCGACTGTGACCCAGAGGGCCGCGCCGCGGCCGGACACGCTTGCGACGACATCCGAGGCGACATGCTCTGATTGCGCGACCTCTGCAAACGGCAGAACCCAGTGCGAGGCTGCGCTGAACAGCGTGAAGATCACGCTGCAAAATAGAACGCCTAGAATCAAGGCGCGGGGGATGTTGCGCTGCGGATCCGCGACTTCCGATCCCACGAGGTTCAGATCCTCCCAGCCGTCGTAGGCCCACAGAGACGCCGCGAGAGCTCCAAAAAACCCTGTGAGGGTAGCCGCACCGTACCTGGTGGGCAAGAAGGGATGAAATCCCGCGCCGCCGGGCCGTGCCAGCGCGAATGCAAGAACGATAATTGCGGCGACCGAGGTAACTTTGATGATTGTGAGAAGGACCTGCACGCGTCCTCCGACGCGCACACCGAGATAGTTGACGAATGTCAGCGCTACGAGCGCGACAACGGCGAGTGGTTGCGCCCAAGTGAAAACGAATGTGTATGACTCACGCGAGGACGGCACGGTAATATGCCACGCAAAAATAGGCGCGGCGACCGTCGGGACCAAAAATCCGCAAAATCGAAGCAGCCCGGCGGCAATCGAAGCCATCGAGGCGGGACGCCCGACGATGGAATGCATCCATCCGAACAGGAATCCCCAAACGGGTCCGAAACCCCGCCGCAAATAGGCATATTCACCGCCTGCCTCGGGGATCGCCGCTCCGAGTTCGGCGAAGGAGAGCGCGCCGAAGAGCGAAAGAATCCCGCCAACGATCCATGCGGCGAAAACAATGAGGACCGAGCCGGCATCGGCGGCCATTTCGGCGGGTTTGAGGAAAATGCCCGTCCCGATCATCGTGCCGACGACGATCGCAGCTGACGTCCACGGTCCCAGGCCGCGAACAAGTTCGAGATTCTTGACGTTGCTCATCGTGCTTCCTGATTTGCGCCTGAGGAGAAGCTCGCAAAACTGGCCAGCGTGCCCGTCAGAAAAGTGAGGCCCGCGCCGGCCACAACGTACCAAGTCCATAACAGCGCTGTGTAGAAGTGAATGTAGAGCATGGCACTAAGTCCCACAAACATGCCGGTCAAAACTCCAGCCGGAGTAGCGCGCGGCAGCAGGAATGCCAGCAGAAAGAGTCCCAGCAAGCTGCCGAAGGTGATCGAAGCAATAGTCAATCCGGCTTCAAGCATGGGTCCCCACTCGAGCGTGCCGAGTACGACGAGAAGGACGCCCCAAAATAATGTCATCCAGCGTGAAAGGCGGAGGAAGCGCTCGGGATGGCCGCCACCCGGAATCGATGGTCCGCGCAATTCCCGGAAATCAACGACGCTCGACGCGGCGAGGGAATTGAGCGAGCCGCTGGCGTTGGACATGGCGACGGCGAAGATCGCGGCAATGACCAAGCCGCGTAATCCCGGAGGCATCGCGGTGACAATAAAATCGGGAAAAACCCAATCGTAACTTTGGCCGGTGCGCATGGCAGGCGCGCCGTGCCAGGCGTACAGCATGACGCCCAGCACCAGGAACAACACGAACTGGAAAAGAATGATGACGCCGCTGGCGAGGAGCGCGATCTTGCTTTCCCGTTCAGACTTCGCGGCGAGCAGGCGCTGCACGATGGTCTGGTCGGTGCCATGGCTCGCCATCGTAAGAAATCCTCCCCCGATCACGCCCGACCAGAATGTGTATGTCTTCGCGGGATTCACCAGGCTGAAGGAGAAATCGAAGGCGCGGAATTTGCTTGTTGCAGCCGCTGCGTGTACGACCGTGCCCCATCCTCCGGGAATCGTGTGGAGCAGCAAAAAGAACGCGGCGATCGATCCGGAAAAGTAGAGAATGAACTGCACGACGTCAGTCCAGATCACGGCCTTCATGCCCCCTTCGAATGTATAGACGAGCACAAGCGCCATGATCAGAATGACCGAAGTGCGTTGCTCCGTGCCGAACGCAGTCTTCACGACGAGTGCAATGGCGGCGATGCGCACGCCTTCCGCAAGAGCGCGAGTCAATAGGAACGTGGAAGCCGCGACCGCCTTTACCCTTGCACCAAACCGTCTTTCCATGAGTTGGTAGGCCGTATAATATTCCCCACGGAAGAAGTGCGGCAGGAACACCAGAACGATGACGACCCGGCCCACCAGGTACCCGAGCACCAGTTGCAGGAACGTGATATTCCCGGAGAAAGCCAGCGCGGGCGTGCCAATGATCGTGAGCGTCGAGGTTTCCGTGGCGACAATCGAAATCGCCAGCGCCCACCAAGGCGCCGTGCGGCCGCCCAGGAAGTAGTCCCGCACGGTATGCTGGCCCTGGCGGAAGGCGATTCCGAACAGAGTCACGCCGATCAGATAGGCTGCAAGGATGGCGAGGTCCAGGGAAGTCAGGCGCATGAGAAGAGCGGGGCGATCATATTGGGGCATCCAGGCGGCGTCAAGCGCTCCGCCGGTAACTGTCAAACCTCTTTTAAAATGTCCCCTTCCTTACCTCGTTAGAAATGTCCCCTTTTTGTGGTTTGGCATTTGCTTTTTCTTGCTTTGTTCTGTTTCGGGTTGCGGACGGAGCGGAACCCTGCGCCGCGGGTTGTGCGGCGCGTTTAGGGTGTAGCGCAGGCCGCAACCCGAAACAGCGGCGATGGCTTCAGCTCTGCCAACACTCGCGGCGCCGTACTGAAGATTTCCTTCCAAGGAAGCTTTCTTCCGCGATATTCAATCTCGACCCTTCCATCCTGCCACTCACAGACCACCACCTTGCCTTGCGCCGGTGCGTACTTCCGACTCTGCGCCTGCACCTGAAACAACCGATTGTCGTATCGCACCACCCAATCGTTGCTGATGATCCGTTCGCTCTCCAGCCGGAACACCTCCCGCAACTGTGCCGCGTTCGGTGCCCGTCGGTGATAATCTTCCGCCTCCGCTGCCGCCCACCGGAACCGCCCGTTGTGCTCTGGCAGATATTCCTGCTGCAAATACACATTCGCCTGCTCGTGCGTCCCAATCTTCTTCCGCCTCATCTTCTTGATCAACCGATCCTGATGCGTGCCATGGTTGCGCTCCACTCGCCCTTTCGCCTGCGGCGATCCCGCCGCGATGATCTCGATCCCCAACTTCCCGCACATCCGCCCGAATTGCGTGACGGGCTCCTCGCCCCGCAACTGTTCCCGCTTTGTGGGCGCGCGTTTATACAGATTTTTCCAGTCCACATACAACCCCTGCGGCACTCCGTTCTTTTCGATCCACGCCCGCAGTGTGTTGGCCGCCGCCCAGATCGTCTCCTCCTCGCCCAGCCGCAATTCCACCTCACTGGTCGCATCGTCGGTCATGTTCATCATGCATCCGCCCGGACCGCGCTCCTCCAACCAGTCGTGAAAACTTCCATCCATCTGCACCAACTCCCCAAAGTGCCGCCGTCGTTCTCGCCGCTGCCGATACGGTTTCCGCTTCCGCCGCCGACTCCACAGCCCTTCGGCTAGCATCCACCGCCGCAGCGTCTCCGCGTCGATCCGCATCCCGTCTTCGCTCCCTAAATGTTCGGCCGCCAGCGTCGGCCCAAATCGCTCTCCTTCGCCCTCCCCATACTTCTCCCGCACCAGCTTCATCACCCGTCGGCGAAATCTCGCCGGCTTGGCTCGCGCGCTCTCTCGTCCCGCATTGCCATGCTTCAGCCCTTTGGCCCCTTCCTCCCGATATCTCTTCCACAACCGCTTCGCCTGCCGGTAACTCACCCCCACCAAGCTCGCCGCATCCACCACCTTCAACTCTTTGCTCTTCACTCGCGCCAGCACTTCTACCCGTCGCAGTTCCCTCTGGCTCATCCCGATTCTCCCCATCCGGCCTCCTTCCGAGGCCGTTCATTAGGGGACATTTCTAACGAGGAGAAAAGGGGACATTATCATCGAGGTTCAACAGTCCAGAAAAGCTTTCAGAGCTTGACAAACCCTTGCCTGATAACCGGGTAGCAAGAATGGCGCAACGTCACAATTCAGACGTTAGCCTAGGGTCAAACTTAAATGACACTGGTTTTCGGATTTGCAGCTTTGGAAAGTCCGGGTGGTGGGGATTCAAAAGGAAGTTATCTTCGAACGGAACAATAACGCTGGGCACCTGCAAAACTGCCGAAGCGGCCGCCGCGACCCAAGCGTCTCCGATTGCTCTTATACTCTTTGGTGGAGGATACGCGGCCCAGTTCTTCGGCAAGGAAGACGCCTCGATCCGCACGATCATATTCGAATCGATATACACAGGAATGGCAACGTAGTGCTCCAACAACTGCGGCGAGTCGAGGTGTACGAGGATCTCCAAGGCAGCCAGAGACTGGGATTGCGCTAGGTACACAACCGCCACGCCCTTCGAGTTCCACCTGCCTCCGTAGCGTCGCGCACCCTCTCCATCGAAAGCCGCTCTTGCTAGCCTCCGCTTGACGATTCGCCAAGCGACGATGCTCAAGCAAATACCCCTTGTTCCAATTTTCCGATCAAATCCTCCACTTGCCGGGCGCCAATTTCCGTGCGCGCATATGCGAGGGGGGCTGCGTAAGAGAGCGCTCTTTTCGGACTCTTTAGCCAGGCGACCGCCGCTTTCACGTCCCCTTCAAACAGACTAACCGCCTGCTCGAAGACGTGCGAGAGCCGCAGAAGTTTTTCGGACTCCTCAGAAGAAAGCCGCCCCGTGACTCTTCGTCGGGCGAGAGTCCGTTCCGGGACTTGCATCGTAGCCCCTATCTCCGAAATAGAAATGCCGCTTTCGGAAGAAAGCGTTTCCAGCGCTCTGTAATGGAGCCCCGTCTGGACCTTCCGGATCAGAGCGGCCGTTTCAAGCGCAGGCAAGCCCAAACTCGCGCCAAGAGATAGATAGCGTTTCGCCGGACGCGCGCCAACGACTCCCCGCGCTGAATTCCGCTTGTGGCCCGCACGATGCCTCATACGAAACGCAGGATATCATCGTTCTGCCATTATGTCAATAATTTTCTGCCATTTGGCAGATCACTCTCGTTCGCGGAGGGATCTACACGTCCAAGGATTGAACCTTGCAGGGAGATACAGAACAATCGTCGAAATCCATTTTGATGCGGGTGTCGGGCGATGGGAGCGGTAGGTTCAGATTAGCACGGCGCGAACCATGCATTTCACTTCTGCCGCCTGGCCTTGCCACGCCGCCGGACGCCTGCAGGATTTCCGAGACTCTTTTCTCTCTTGAAGTGAAGCATGGCGTGCCGTAGAAGCCCATTCGCCTTGGTCTGGTAACCACGGCCGTCGGCTTTGAGCCAGTCGATGACGTCGGAATCCAGCCGCATGGTGACGGGCCTCTTTGCCGGTCGATAGAACTTCCCTATTTCGGCTCCGCTCCAATCAAGGACCGGAGGCGCATTCGAAAAATCAAGGTCTTCGTCTCTTTTTGCGGCGATGGCTCGGATGCCTCGCTTCTGCGCCTTCGTGAGCTTCCTCATAGGCTCTCCTTTCGTGCGACTCGGCGGCGCGAGCCGAGATGATGCGAATGACTTCTTCGTTGTGCTACTCATGGAGGGTATGAACAACCAATAGAACCGAACCCGGCCCAATGGCCCCAACCGTAATCCAGCGTTCCTCATCGTCAAATGCGGAATCACGTTGTGTAATAGAGTAGGGATCGTCGAAACCCAGAGCG
>WNFD01010447.1_pt1 | contig 10600 bp, 16 predicted proteins | sample 5400491 | NCBI WGS metagenome assembly WNFD01 (sample SAMN13153343, study PRJNA577476) | soil metagenome | isolation source: 120 cm saprolite under Douglas fir tree site 2 hole 2 replicate 2 | place: USA:California | collected 2015-04-18 | reverse complement strand
GGGTCACCTTCCATGTCCCAATTGTACCCTGTACGATAATGCCGGAATGGATGAGGGCCGCAAGCGGTGTTAGCAATTTTAGTGGCCCGTCACCTCAGAGAGCGATTACAAGTCTGAACAGGGCATACAGCGACGTGATTCCGATATCATTCTTGATCGCCATATGATTGTGGAAGGAGGAAACTGCTAATACTACCGCAGATCAAGGGGAAGGAGAGTAGCACTTCCAGTCCTATCCCGAATCCTGAAATCCCGCAAAAACCGGCCTGGCCCAGCCTTCAAGCCCCTTGACCCAGCCTATGTAGCTGGTACCGTATTCTCATTCTTAGCTGAAGCGATGACGCTATGCCTCCTGTCTTCCAATACGGCTCAAACTGCGATGAGGCGCGCTTGAATGTCCCCGAGCGTCTGGCTGGAGATACTCTGTACCTCGGGCGCGCTCAGACCCTCGACGAATATGACATTGCCTTCGACGTCTGGAGCCAGACGAACGCTTGCGCGGCGAGCAACTTGGTCCTTGTGGCAGGCAGTGGTCGGAGATCCTGGGGTATCCTGTATGAAATCCCGGCCGACCTGATTCGAGTTAGACGGCCCGATGGCCGCAGAACCCTAGCCCAAATTGAGGGCAGCCGCTATGAGGAAAGGCCAATCCGCGTTCGTAACGCCGATGGCGTGGGAGTCACGGTGACGACGTTCCTCGTTAAGGCCGATGAGCAACGATCCGGCCTCTGGACGAGCTTCGAATATGTCCAGCACATCGTCAGGGGGCTCCGCACTCATGAGGTCTCAGAGGAATATGTTCAACGCGTGATCGATATCGCCATCCAGACCAATAACCGCGCTGCCCAAGCCGTCACCGAACAGATCCAACTGATTGAGATGGAACTTGCGATCAGCGCCCATATAGCTTTCATTTGGCTTGTTTGTTTTGACGGGCTCAAACGACAGGTTGATGCTTTGCCGTCATCTGCTCTCAGGTCCATGCCTTTGGAGAGCGTGGAGGAAAACGAGGAACGGAGATAGCTTCCTGGTGAAGTAAGAAGGTGCTCCACATCTTTCAAGTAGGTCGGCAGACTGATGCGGACGGGCTTCTTATGGCTGTCTGTGTCTCCAGTCCTGGGGTGAACCGTCGCCAGCCAATCTTCGTCGGCAGTGTCTTAAATTGAAAAAGTCGAATGGGTATGCCACGACTTGCTGAGGATGCATCATGAAATGTGATCGGTCGGGACGGGCGAGGCAAGTTATGCCCGGCTTCCATCCGTGCTTGTATAAACAGTCAGCGGGGCAGATTGAGCCCCGCTTGATGCGCAAAGTGCCTTACTTGTGAGAAGTAAAGACACGCTCTGAATCGCCTGCGGTTGCCAATCCTTGATCGACTACCACGAAGTGAGACGTGTTCCCCGACTGAGACACAATGAATTGCGTGTGAATGTCTGGCTGGCCCGGGATCACGATTGTCGCAGACCCAGTGCAGTCTGGGTTCACTGTGTATGTACCACTGCCGGCGCGCCAGCCCGGGACGATGTTGCCGTTTACGCCGACTGCGTCAACTTGCGTGAAATTCCCCTCACCGTCATTCGTAGACTTCACAATGCCGGCAAGAGTTAGAACAGTTCCGTTCGGAAGAAAAATCTGTCCGTGAAGACTATTGGCGTAGGTGCCCTTGATAGTCATGTTGTTGCAACCGCTGGCATGAGCTATCAGGGTTGACGATGCAGCCAGAGCGAGAGTGACCAGGAACAGCGAAGTGCGGAATTTCATGTTGCCTCCAATTGTTTTTAGTTTCAGGTTTTGACCGGAATCTCCTTTTTGGTTCAAGAACGGCACAGATCATACACCCATCCCGCTGTTCGCCGACAGTGTGAAACAATTTTCATACGGACCGCCCCAACGGTCCGAGATCCGGACCCGCACCGCCGAAATTGCCCGATATTCCGCCACTTTTGCAACACCTCTCTTTCCCCCAACCCGCGCGGTAGACGAATTCCGCTGCTGACTTGCCCGCCATCCATCTATCCCGTCGGTACCGGCAGTAGCGCGATCCGGAGCGAAGCGAGCACTCCTCTGTACGAGACCGTGTGACCACACGAATCGTTGGTTTCGCCGTAGGACGTTGCTGCTCGTGTCGCCACATCAAGTTGTTAGACCGTAGTCTCACGCAGTTCTGGGTATCGTCGTAGACCGGGTGAGCCACTGTGCTACCCTTCCCGAGTGATGCTACTGACTTATTTGCGGCGTGTCTTACTCTTCTTCCGCGCCGCCGGACGGTGGGGCATAGGTCTGATGACGGGCGGTGTCGCTGCATACTCTGTTGCTGCCTATGAGCATGTCGCGGGTCATTCACTCTCCGCATTCGTATGGGTCACGCTCGGTGCCATTCTCTTCATGGCTGGAGCGTTCTTCGCATGGAACGAACAGTTCACCAAGGCAATACTTGCTGGCAATCCTGAAATCCTCATCGAGTACGACAAAAGAGCGATGCAAGTCGCCGCTCCCGCTCTCATCATCAAGAGTCTCGGAGGCGGAAATGCCTATAGGCTGAAGATTCGGGACATCAAGTGTGGAGACGCAGTTGCAATTTTTGATGAGATTCAACATCTGGAGAATAGGCAGGTTTGTGAAGCGATAGCGACGTTCAAAAACTTTGAACTGCTCACGCCTTTCTTTAAGGACAACTTCGCGGCTTTTCTCAGAACGGCAGAAAACAACGCTGGCGTGATGGAAGCGATTGAACAGGAATTAGCCCCACAAATTATCAGGGTGGTCGTGGACTACTCCAATGTGTCCGACATGCGTTTCACGGCAGAGTTCGAAATTCGGTCTACCTACGCATGGGAAGAAGCACACGTATTTTTCATGCAAAGATATTTCAATCCTGAATGACTCGAAACGAAAGCTAAACGCGTTGAGATGAGTTGAATGTCGGGAGCTGCCTAACGTTCTGGGCAGGCTTTCGGACGCAGGAAGTTGTGACGTGGTAATCGTAGCAGGGTTCGCAGAATGATTCGCCGCAGCACTCCAGCCGACAGTCTGAGCAGATCGCAGCCCCACAGTCAGCACAATTGGCGACTGCACGTTTGCCGCACGGTGTCCCGATGTCACTATCACTGGCGACGTATTCAATCTGGCAGTTCATGATTCCAAATCCGCACAAGCCAATTCACAAGAATGCCAACCCGGGACAGGCTCACTGTGCCGTTCCCGTTCGAACAGCTTCTCCCGCCCTTCCATCTGCGTGTAAGCCCGATTCTTAATCTTGAACCATGTCGTCCGCTGCGGCTCTGTGATGTACGGACTAGAGCGGTGCTTTGCGACGATTCCTTCCAAATCCATCTTGCAGACGCGCTCAAACAAAGCCGTGCCATGTTGCTCAACGTGTTCGACGTATCGCATTCTGGACGCGGGAACCTTCAACAGCAGACGCCTGAGTTCTTGCTTGCGGTCTATCAATCTTTCCGACCGCAAATCCCTGCCATCACACATCAGCAAATCAAATGCATAGAAACACGGCTCGCCCCGATGAAAGAGTAGGTCACGGAACTGCGGTCGTCCACGCCTGTCCAGACAGACAATTTCCCCATCGAGCACCGTCTTGCCGTCACCCGGCGCAGTCAGTGCCTTCCGAAGTTCTGTAAACGAATTGAACGGATGCCCGTTGCGGGAGGTGAGTTGACAGCGACCGTTCTGAATGACGGCGAGTGAGCGGAACCCGTCGTACTTCAACTCGAAGACCCACTCAGGGTGGTCGAACGGCACAGGTCTGCGAGATAACGGCATGGGCTGGAATACCATGCAGAAAGCGTATCAAGGGCGAGAGCGAAAGTAGGGCGAATGGATTAAGTGTAGTAGCTTGAACTCGATCTTGCGGACAACCTTGGCGAGACCCCACGTATCGGACACAGACTGGTATCCGAGTTCGGGGGATTTTGAGTGTAATCGCGATGTTACAACAATCACCGTATGGACAGGCCCGGCGAGACTGCATTAAATTGTTCGACTTCGGAGGTGCAGCCGATGCGTTCTCTCTTAATTGCTGCGACGTTGTTCGTCAGTACCGCTCTATCGACAGCCGCCAGTGGTCCCTTTCTCCAAGTGAAACAAACCCTCGAGAATGGAAGTGTGCAGTTCATCGGAAAGAACATTTCACATCAACCGATCGTCGCGTACGTCGTTGTTGCCGAGCGGCCAAATCATCGTTCGGTGTGGCACGGCGTTTACAGTGGTCACGATTCGCTTCCTGTAGGCCAAACTGTCAAATTGGGAGAAATATCTGCCGGTTCGGCTGCAGACAAGTTCGACGCATCCGTTGATTACGTCCGCCTCGCGGACGGAACCACGTGGGGGAAGATCACCACAGACGAGGCGAAGGAAATTGCTGCTCGTTTCCAGCAACACTGAGGGACGGAAGCGAGTCCGTCATCAACTGACGTAAACAGGCGTTTACGCTCAGAACCCGGTTGTTGATGAAATGGCGATTTAGTAATAGCTAGCCCCCGTCGGGGCGGCTCCCGGTTCGTAAAATACTGTAGGCCCGATGTATGTATAATCAGGCCGCTCTTGAAGTCCAAAAAAGAGATTCCGCTTCACTCGTGGAAGGAAAACCCTATTCAACCCGATCACGGGAGGATTCGATGAAGTACATGATCAGCTGGAACGAACGCCCACAGGGTTCGCCCGCCGAATACGAGAAGGCTCAGACGCGAATCCTCGAGGTTTTTGGGCAGTGGAAGGCGCCCGCCAATTTTAAGATCGAGTTCTTCGTGATACGCGTGGGCGATTGGGGAGGATATTTGCTGGTGGATTGCGACGACCCATTGACGCTCCATAAATTTTGTTCGATGCTGCCTGCCTTCACCTTCGAGGTGCGTTCCGTAGTTCCGGTCGCGGACGCCGTCCGTGCCGAACTCGAAGTCATGGCTTGGCGCGACGGACTCAAAATCAAGTGACATTCCAGCGCATCCCAAGAAAACGGCACTCAGTCTGAGTGCCGTTTTTGCGCTTATTTTTCTTGGTACTTCTCCTTCCACCTTCTGCTTCGCGGGAAACCTTGAATGGTGAACATATCGCCTTTTAACTGTTGAAATCAGGCGATCACTCTCATTGACACTACCCGCACGCCGCACGGCCGCGCGCCGCTCGTCGATCGCGCGATTACTCATCAGTTAACAGTATTTACTCGAACGTTACGGTGGCCCCCGTTTTTCCCGTGCTGTCCACTACCCCGGCATTCTGTTGACTTGCCCCATCAGCGTACCTAATATGGCAACCCTGAGTTCCCACGCTTCGCTATGATCGGTCAAACCATCTCGCACTACCGCATCGTGGAGAAGCTCGGCGGTGGCGGGATGGGAGTGGTCTACAAGGCCGAGGACACGCGGCTGCACCGCTTCGTCGCCCTGAAGTTCCTTCCTCCGGAAGTTGCGCGAGACCCTCAGGCACTAGCCCGTTTCCAGCGCGAGGCCCAAGCCGCTTCTGCCCTGAATCATCCGAATATCTGCACAATTCACGACATCGGCGAGCAGGATGGGCAGACGTTCATCGCGATGGAGTTTCTGGACGGAGTGACGCTGAAGCACTTGATCGGCAACCGCCCCATGGACGTGGAGAAGCTGCTTCCTCTCGCCATCGAGGTGTCTGACGCTCTCGACGCGGCGCACTCCCAGGGCATTGTGCATCGGGACATCAAGCCAGCGAACGTTTTCGTCACTAAGCGTGGACACGCCAAAATCCTCGACTTTGGATTAGCAAAGGTGACTTCGGTCGCCGGCGGAGTACTGGGACCGGCAGGGCTGACAGAGCAGGCAACTGCGGTCAGTGAGGAGCACCTCACCAGTCCCGGCACCGCGCTGGGTACGATCTCCTACATGTCGCCGGAACAGGTGCGGGGCAAAGATCTGGATGCGCGCACGGACTTGTTTTCGTTCGGGGTGGTACTGTACGAGATGGCTACGGGAATGCTGCCATTTCGCGGTGACACGTCAGGCCTGATCTTCAACGCAATTCTGGAACGGGCGCCCGTCTCTCCCGTACGCATTAATCCCGATCTGCCGCCGCGGCTGGAAGATATCTTGAACCGGGCGCTGGAGAAAGACCGGGAGTTGCGTTATCAGCACGCTTCCGAGATGCGTTCGGAGCTATTGCGCCTGAAGCGCGACACAGAGTCGGGCCGGGCAGCCGCGTTTACGACCCCGGCGGATGTCGCTGAAGACCGCGCGGGGACGAGTGCTTCCGCCCGTCCAACTCAGCCCCCGACCGACGTGGCGCGGAGCGTCCCCGCCCGTTCGACTCAATCCCAAGCCGATTTGGGCAAGGGCGTTTTCGCCCGTCCTGCGGCCTATGGAAAAATCGCTGGACTTGCCGCGCTTGTCATCGTTGGCGTGATAGCTCTTGTGTTGTGGCAAGCCCGGCGCCATGCCGCCTCTCCGGTCAGTTCCGCCAACCCGACCACAGTCGCGGTCCTTCCGTTTCAAAATCTCGGTCCTGACAAGGAAACAGACTTTCTCCGTCTAGCTTTGCCCGACGAAATCGCCACTGCCCTCAGCTACGTGCATTCCTTGTCCATTCGGCCTTTCGCCACCACCAGCAAGTACAGCGGCCCCGGTCTGGACCTGCAGCAGGCCGGCCGCGAGATGCGAGTGACCGACATCGTAACCGGCCACTACCTCAAGGAAGGCGGCCAGTTGCAGGTCACCCTGGAAGCCGTCGATGTGGAGAACAACCGCACCGTATGGCGCGACACTTTGACTGTCGCGGCTTTGGATATGATCGTCATGCATAGCCAGATCACCGCCAAAGTGCGGCAGGGTTTGGTGCCCGCGCTCGGCGCGACAAGCTCCGGGGAAAGCGGTACTCGTCCGAAAGACGAAGAAGCCTACGACCTGTACTTGCGGAGCGTCTCCGTACCGCATGATGCCGGTCCGAACAAGGAAGCCATCGCCATGCTGGAACGATCAGTGGGCATGGATCCGAGCTACGCGCCCGCGTGGTCTGCCTTAGGCACGCGTTACTACTACGACGCGTCCTACTCGACCGGCGGCGAACCGATGTTTCAACGCTCCAACACGGCCTTGGAACGAGCAGTGGCTCTCGATCCGAACCTCATTAGTGCGGTTGTCGGGTTGATTGTAAACCGCACAGAAAGAGGCGAGTTGGCCAAGTCTCTGAGCGACGCGAATGCTCTGGTCAAGCGGCAGCCGGAGAGTGCCCAAGCTCATTTCGCTCTCAGTTATGTTCTCCGCTACACCGGGATGCTGGAGGAATCGGCGCGCCAGTGCGAGACCGCCCTCGCGTTGGATCCCGGAGATTACCTATTCCGCTCCTGCGCGTGGGCTCTTGCGCCACTAGGCAGGACCGAGAGAGCTATGGACTTCGTCCGATTGGATGCCGGTTCAGAATGGGCGGCGAGCGCGGCGCCGTTTATCCTCATGCGTGAAGGCAAGATGGAGGAAGCAAGGGAGAGCGTGAAGAAGATGTCGCTCAACGACCCTGACCGCAAATTTCTGGAAGCGTGTCTCGAGCCCCGACAGCAGGAATTGAGCAGAATCGCCAGCCAGCAGGAAACCACTGCACTGGCGAACCCAGACCCCGAAAACAGTTATTTCGAGGCGGCCTCCATGGCCATGTGCGGCCAGAGCAAGGTTGCTCTCCGCCTTCTTAAGAGCGCCATCGAAGGGCACTATTGCGCCTACGCCGCCCTCCAGGCCGATCCAGCGCTCGTGAAGCTGCGCCAGACTCCCGAGTTCCCCCAGTTGCTGTCGGCCGCCAAAGAATGCCAGGAGAGCTTTCAAGGTGGGCGAAATTAAGCTGGGCGAGGCGCCTGTCGCTACACAGTATGCAATCTGCTTCTCAATAGCTCGGTGAATAGCTGAAAGCGGACACGATATAGTTACGGGTGCCGGGGGTTGCGAGTCCTCCCCATACGGTCGAATTGGTGCCCCAAAAATTGAAGATGAAGTAGGCAGCCGTGCTAGGGATGTCGTGCGTATGGACGGCTACCAGGGTTCCATCGATGTAGTAATCGATCTACAGCGGTTTCCATACCACCTTTATGACGTGCGGACTGGTCCCAACGTAACAGCATGTGGGGCTGGATTCGTTATTACTCGTGCCCACCCAGTTTGTCATCCAGAATGTGTTCGGCAGGTTGCCTTCCTGCTCGACATCTATTTCTGTCGTGTTGTTGCCGTAATACAGGAATCCGGCACTTACCCGTCCGCGTACCTGCACCGGAACATACTCTGTCCACTGGAACGTGCCGTACAGGAAGCGACTTAAGGTTCGCGCCTCGCCGCTTACTCTGCTGCCCGAAGACGTCTGCGTCAACGTGAGACCGATACCGGAGCTCAGCGGTGAGACATTCGGTCGAGAGATCCACTCGCCTTATCAGCGCCCGGCGGAATCGGGCTGAGCGAATGGGCCTCCATTCTGAGGAAGGCGAGCCGCGCTCTTTGGGCGTCTGGCGGCGGCGGGCCTTTGGCTCTGAGGCCGCGATCAGACCCACGGATAACTCCATGTCCACACGTGTGGACATGGCCGCTTCAAATGATCTTTTGTTTTCGTTGCGACACCAAGGAAACGATTCGGCGAACGCTAGTGGCGAGCCAGAATGATGACCGTTTGACCTTTCCGAATCGCGAAGGCCTGGAAAGGGCGGCCGAGGAGTACCACCACATAGGGCCACTCGATGCGATCCTTGGTGGGCACGATGCTTGCCCCCTTCGCACTCACGCCCATCTTACTGGCGGCTTTCTGCTGCTCCGCCTTTTTCTTCACGTCCTTCGGCTACGTGGCCTGTGTGGATTTGCGAAATTCGATTAGAAGCTCTTCGGCGTCGGCCAGACTCAGGACGCTGCCCCACATCCACTTGGCGTCGCCGGCTCCGCGAAATGCCTTTAGAAGCTCGAGCGCATGGGAAACCATGATGACGTCGTCACCCGTCGAGAGATTGGGCATGGAGAATTTGCGCTTCCACCAGTTCTCGATAAACGCTCTCTCCTTACTCACCGTTTTTCTCCTGGCCTTGGACTCCGCGGTTAAGGCGTTAGGTCCTGCTAAGCCCCCTCTTCGATCGCGAAGTCGGCTCAGGCTCCCACCGCATCCGCTGTCAGCCAGGCCAAAGCTTCCTCGCGGGTTTTGAAAGTCAGCAGTTCCCGCCGGGAGAAGCTTTTTAGTTCGTCGTAGAACGAGGCGGGGAGGTCCTCTATTCCGAGCAAGGCCGACTTCCTAATAAAAGGCTTGTCGAAGACTGCGGTTTCCTTCATGGTCCGAAGCGCATCCCGATCAAACGCAGCTCCCGTGAAATCTGTAAGGACCAGGACCGAACCACGTGGGTTCACGGTCACATAGTCGGGAACTGCGCGAGCAATCTCTTCGACTTCGTTGGCCGAGCAGTTTGAGAAGTCTACCAAGAGAACCCTTTTACCCTGGTGATCGATGAATCGGATACGTTCTTCCATGGCGCAAAACTCGGCGCTCAGCGTTTAAACCTGTCGTCGCGGTCTTGTTTCTGCCCATATTCGATGTCAATCCGACGCAGTTCCCTGAGATCAGTCTTCTTGTTGGGTCGCCAGCTGTCGCGAAAGACGAATGTGCGTAAGACTAAGAATAGGACTCCCGCGCAGAATAGGCCCCCCACGATGTAAGCAATTACCCGCGCAGTCATTACTCCTCGCTTTCCCGCACGTGCTTACGCTCCTTAGCCTCGCGAGCTCTAGCCTCGGCCGTCGGCTTCAACGCTTTGATGATCGCATGGACTCGATCAATTGTGGCGGCACGGATTCAGTGCCTCAAAACGTAATAGCCGACGAGAACGCCCAGGGCGTATGTGGGAAGATTGTAAAGGATGCCCTTCAGTCCTTTGGAAGTTTCTAGGCCGGCCAGAGTGTTGATGATTCCCTGAATTATTCCGGCCAGCAGTCCGAAAGCGATGAACACCGCCGCACTCTTCACAGAGAGGCCTTCTTCCTCTTCTAAACCTTCTGATGTTTCGTTGTGATGGGTAGTACTCCGACTGCAGCTGCGGCCTCATTCCTTGCGCTCTCACGACGTCGAGAACTTGAAGGGCCGAAGTGCAACTATTGAAATCGGTGAAATTCACCCCCAGGCGATCTACAACTGCCATCATTTCGCGAAACTTGCGTCGACTCATCGGTGTTGAGCCTACCGACCCGGAGCATTCGGTACAGGCGCTTGCCCTGCCGTTCCATTTCCAAGACAACGGAGGTCAACTCTCTCATGGCTGGCTGCCCCATCTTTGCTGACCTGCTTTCCTGCGTCGCTTTTCGTGAATCCAAACGTTCTTTAGTCCTTGCCGCCCGGGATCGACCCGGCATCTGACCCAAAACACGGCTGCGAACCGCATGAGCGGACTCATGGTAGGCCGTGCTTTCGTGCCTGCGTCTCGGTCGCTTCATTGCAATTCCTGCGTCATGGGTTGCGGACTACCTTAAGGCCGTACCAGTTCATGCGGTTTCCAAGTGATGTTGTTGACTTCCCGCCCCAACATGGCTGAGGCCATGTTCTCAGCCGCTCTCTGGGCAGTTTCCAAGTTTATAAGGCTCGCCGGACCCGCAATAGAAGCTTCCCATCCTGCTTCCGTCTT
>WNFD01007752.1_pt1 | contig 10600 bp, 9 predicted proteins | sample 5400491 | NCBI WGS metagenome assembly WNFD01 (sample SAMN13153343, study PRJNA577476) | soil metagenome | isolation source: 120 cm saprolite under Douglas fir tree site 2 hole 2 replicate 2 | place: USA:California | collected 2015-04-18 | reverse complement strand
AAGTGCGCGCCAACGTCCTGCTGATTTCGCAATCGTCCTCGCAAAACGATATCTGCTTCATCGTTTCCACCGTGGATGCTCAGCGAACGGTGGACGCGCTGCGCAAAGAGTTTGCGCAGGACCTGGCGCACCACAAGGTGGAGCACATCACCGTGGATTCGAACATCGCAATCGTGGCCGTCGTGGGAGAGAACATGCGCGGGACCCCGGGAATCGCTGGCAGAACTTTCAACGCGCTGGGGCGTGAAAACGTGAATCTGATCGCCATTGCCCAGGGATCTTCGGAATCCAACATTTCCTTTGTCATCGACGAGAAAGCCGTCAAAACCGCTCTCAACACAACGCATCGCGAGTTCGGCCTGGGCGCATCCCCGAGTTGAGGGTGAAAACCAAGGAATGGTAGGCCCGTGGGGACTCGAACCCCAGACCTCTACCGTGTCAAAGGGCCGTGATCATGTACTTCCAACAACTTAAAAAGCGTTTTGGACCGCCTTAGTACGTGAAAACACGGCCAAGCCGGAGTTGTTACAGGTGAAATTACAGGTGAGAATCCCGCTCGCGAACTAGAACGGTAGGGAGTTCTTCCTGACGAGGAGGCTATTGCTTTTTCCCTGATGCTGAAGCGTTGGCAGATCCGGTTGCAGTGAGGTTTTTGTATTCGGCTTTGGCTTGGCGGAGTATTGGGATACTTGGGTCCGCGTCTTTCCAGGTCGTGAAGAACTCATCGTAGGCCTTGCGGCATTTCTCGCGCTCCCCTTCCCCGGCAAAGGCTCGCGCCAAACCGAGTTGCGTCAGCGGCGCGTACACCGCCCACCACCCCCCTCCACGGTGATCGATGATCTTCTCGAACTCCGCGGCAGCTTTGGCGTGCTCTCCTGCAGCCAGATAAGCTTGCGCACGTCGATATGGAACGTCCGTTGTCTGCTCGTATGGCTCCGCTTGGGCTAGCAAATCCGCAGCCTTAACGGCGTTTCCGCGTTGGCGCTCGATGATCGAACGAATCAGCGGCAGATGAACTTTCTGTTCAATCGTATCCTCGGGACCCATCCGATCCAGTTTCACGGCCAACGCTTCCGCCTGCGTCAGGTCGCCGGCATCCCCGAATGCATCGGCACAACGCCAGAGCTCGCCAGTGCTGTCCTTGTCTAGCTCTCCAGCTTGGCGGCAGACCATGCGCGCCACGCCATAGTTTCCTAGGAAGGATTCAAGCTGGCCACGCAGAGCAAGCTCATTGGCAACGTTTTCCATTTCGTTCGCATGGCTCTGCTGATTGACCAGCGCCTCACTCAGCGAACGGAACTTACCGAGGTCTCCGCGAAGGAATGCGAACTGCACCTGTAACTCAAGCCAGTGAATATCATCGGCTGCGAATCCGTTGGCAAGGCGCTCCATCGTTGCGGCATCGTTCTCGAAAAAGGCGATTCGGTACAGCACATCTCTTTGATATGGGTTCAGGGAACCAATCTGCCGCCAGCGCTCCAGTAATCTTTTGGCCTCGTCCAGGCGGTCCAAAGACATGAGCGCCTGGCTGGCATTGGAGTAGTACTGAGCAGAGGGCACAGGAGAATGGTCGATTGCCCAATTGAACTTCTGCAATGCCTCTTCCGCTCTGCCAAGCATTGCGTAATTGATCCCCAACCGGTTGGCAGCAAACACGCTGCGTGGATACACTTGCTGGTACAAAACAAGTACGGCGGTTTCCTTCTCCAGGTTGCCCGTTATATAGGCATGATAAAGCGCGGTCGTCTGGAAATTCTCTTCTTGTGTGAGCCGCGCATCCTTTAGCTCGTAGGCCTTGGCAAAATTCTTTCTGGCAGCTTGATCGTCGCTGATGCTGAAATAGGCACTGCCCAGCACGCCGTAAGCGGAACAGAATTGTGGGTCCAGCTCGACGGCTCTTTCAAAAAACGGAATGGCTTCACGTTGCTTGCCGGATCGAAATAAGGTTTGTCCCGTTCTGTACGCTTGTAACGCCTCGAGTGAGCTTGTGGTTGCAAGATCGAGAGGAGCGTCGTACTTTTCGAGAGAGCTCAGGCTTTCGCCCAATTGACGTCGCAGCCGCGAACCTGCCTTGCCCAGAGCCGCAATCACTTGCTCCTTGTTCTCCGCTTGTTCTTGCCATCGAGCGATGGACTCTTGGCTCCGTGCGTCAATCGCTTCCAGGATGATCAGGTACTTGCTCCCGAAGGCAGCAATCTCCGGCACGATCACCGCCTTGAGTCCTTGTCGCTTACAGATCTCGATACCCAGTTCCTGCGTCACTCGCTCGCTTGGTTCGTGGCGCATCATGCGCATCGTCCGGCGGACGTCTGCGTCCGGGAGCACGCTCAAAAACGGTGACTCTGTCAGCTTGACTTCAAGGGCTTTGTCCAAAGAGTTGTCGAAGATTGGATCGCCTGTCTTGTTGACGAAGCTCGCCAGCAAGATCACGTCGGTTCCGGTCAGCGTTTGTCGGGCGAAAAAGGCGCGCCATGTAGCCAGGGCCGCAACAATGAGGAAGGCTGCGACCCCAGCCGCAACGGCAATGCGGCGCTTGTTCCAACGTTCAGTCGTTGGACGTAAGGGGAGAACTGGCGCGAGATGTATTTCGACGGCGGCCGATGCAGGCAAGTCGCCGTTTTCGACGTGAGCGATGAAGCGGTAGCCGCGGCGGGGCAGGGTCTCGATGTAGCGGGGTTCCTCGGCTGAATCGTTAAGCACGTCGCGCAGCTTCTTGATGGCGCTGTTCAGACCGGTATCGAAGTCAACAAAAGTGTCCGCAGGCCAGAGTTTCTGATGGAGTTCCTCCCGCGTAACCACGTCACCGGGATGTTCCAGCAAAAGCGTAAGCACCTGGAAGGGTTGGTCCTGAAGCTTCAGGCGGATGCCATGCTTGTACACCTCGCCCGAACGTAAGTCCACTTCGAAGGCGCCGAAGTGCGTCCTGCGGTTTCGGGCAGTAGCTTCCATAGCAGGCTTCCGAGCTTGCCGGCAGTGTAACACCAATTGCAGGGAGCCGGAATGTGTGTCGGACCAAATGCGTGTTTCCTGCAACTCCCCTGAATTCAAAGAGCTGCACGATCAGAACCAAAACACCTACAGGCCATACCTCCACCATTGCGCCGAAAGCCACTTCGCGCCAATGTTGGCGGGCATAACGCCAGTGGCCTTGGGGGAATCGTGAAAAACATCTCCCCGCTCGTACTTACTCTTTCTGGTCTTTGCTTCCTCAGCGGTTGCGGTGGTGGCGGTGCCGCACCGCCTCCTGTAACGATCTCCAACCCGCCACCTACTACCCCTACCATTACCATCAACAATACAGCTCCGCCTAATGGTGGACTGAACCTGCCGTTCGACTTCCAATTCACCGTTGCCAATGGTCTTCCACCATTCACCTGGATGGAAACCGGTGCGTTGCCTGCCGGCCTGGCCTTTAGCCCCCAAGGAGATCTTTCCGGCACCCCGACAGCGTCTGGCTCGTTCCCGATCACCGTCCGTGTTCAGGATTCGCTTGGCCAGTCCGCCGCTCCCCTAGCCGTCACCATCCAAATTTTCCTGCACGGGTTTCAGGCCACCGGAGACATGGGAACAGGGCGCGTGTCGCACACGGCCACCTTGCTCACCAACGGGAAAGTGCTCGTCGCAGGTGGATCCAACAATTCGGGCAATCTCGCGACGGCGGAGCTCTTCGACCCTGCGACCGGAACTTTCACTGCCATAGGTACCATGACCACCGCGCGCTGGTCGTACACGGCCACCTTGCTCGCTCATGGCCCAGCGTCCACCAACGGCAAAGTGCTCTTAGCGGGGGGGCCCGGCGGCAACACGGCGGAACTATTCGATCCCGACACCGGAACTTTCGCAGCCACCGGCTCAATGACTGGGCCGCGGTCCGAGCATACCGCCACCTTGCTTAACAACGGCAAAGTGCTCTTGGCAGGGGGAGGGGGGGCCCCCCTCACAGCGGAACTATTCGATCCCGCCAGCGGAACCTTCACAGCCACCGGCGCAATGACCCAGTTTCGCGTCGCACCCACCGCGACCTTGCTGAACGACGGAACAGTGTTGATCACCGGCGGCTATGACGCCAACCTGGACTCGTTCGCCACAGCCGAACTGTTCAACCCTGCGACCGGAACCTTCACGGCAACCGCTGGCGCCATGACCGCAGCGCGGTCTGAGCACATCGCCACCTTGCTCAATAGCGGGAAGGTGCTGGTGACCGGAGGAATTGATTCAAATGGAGATATACTCGCGAGCGCGGAGCTTTTCGATCCAACAACGGGCTCTTTTTCACCGACTGGTGCCCTGGGCTCAGTACACGCTTTTCACACTGCTACTTTGCTCAATGACGGCACTGTGCTTGTAGCCGGAGGATTTTTCTTCCCCAACCCCCCCGGTGACGGCTCCGCAAGTGCCGAAGTATTCGATCCCACAACCAATAAGTTCACTCCTACGGGCTCTCTGGGAACCGCGCGCTATCTTCACACTGCTACGCGACTGAATAATGGCCAGGTGCTTATCACAGGAGGACTACTTAAAACTAATCCTTCCCTGGTCCTCAATTCCGCGGAACTGTACAAATAGCGCTCGCCAAGGAATCCGCCCGCTTCTACCTCGGCGCTTCGCACCTGTAACGCGCGTCGCATATCTGTCGCGCTGGACGGAACGCAGGGGAACAATGACTCGTTTAGACCGGTGATCAATGCCCACGGACGCTTCGTCGTCTTCATTTGTGCGGCGAAGTTGGGGCCAGGAACTCTGCGGCTGTCTAATGCTATCTATCTTGCATTTCACTAAGGAGGAAAACACGCGCATCGAGATCGGTCGTTGGCTTTCCTGGATCAGAGTTCCAAATGGTTCGGTGTAGACGAGCTTCCAAGGGCCGCGACCGCGAGTCGAGGGCGTATGCCCACGCAGATGTTCGGACAATCGCCGATCGAGATCGTCGGTCGAACCAACATAAAATCTGCCAGAGGATTCACTCTGCAGAATGTAGAGGAAATACATCGTCGGAGTATGGTAGGCCCGTGGGGACTCGAACCCCAGACCTCTACCGTGTCAAGGTAGCGCTCTAACCAACTGAGCTACGGGCCTAGAATCCGTAAAGTTTAGCACGGCTGGCACATCAAACGCAGTGGCTGGAGCCATTCAATCGAACTCTTTTCAAATTCCCCGCGACGAACTAGGCTCCCGGCGAGAAATCAGTCGGTGTGGTAGTGTGTCCGAGAAGAGCCCGGAAGAGCATGCCGATTAAAACGATCATCGAACCGTTTCGAATCAAAAGCATCGAGGCCATCCGCCGCACCACGCGGGAAGAACGCCAGAAACTGATGGAGGCCGCCGGCTACAATCTTTTTCTCGTCCCTTCGGAAGCGATTCTGATCGATTTGCTGACGGATTCGGGAACCGCGGCGATGTCCACGGAACAGTGGGCGGCGATGATGCGCGGCGATGAATCGTACGCCGGGTCGCCGAGCTTCGCGCGATTTCGCGATTCCGTGCAGGGCATTTTTGGTTTCCGGCACGTGATTCCCACGCACCAGGGCCGCGCCGCGGAACGCATTTTGTTCAATGTGATGTGCAAGAAAGGCGACGCCGTCCCGAACAACACGCATTTCGACACCACGCGGGCGAATTGCGAATTTGTCGGAGCGCAGGCGCTGGATCTTCCCATCCCGGAAGCGAAGGAGCCCGCGCGCGTCCATCCCTTCAAAGGGAACATGGACACGGCGCTTTTGGCGGAGACCATCGAACGCCAAGGCGCGAGGAAAATTCCTTTGGTGATGCTGACGGTGACCAATAATTCCGGAGGCGGCCAGCCCGTTTCGATGGAAAATATCCGCGCGGTGAAATCCATCTGCAAGAAGCACGGGATTCCACTGTACATCGATGCGTGCCGCTTCGCGGAAAATGCCTACTTCATCAAATTGCGCGAGCCGGGCTACGCGAAGAAAACTCCGCGCGAGATTGCCAGAGAGATGTTTTCGCATGCCGATGGTTGCACCATGTCCGCGAAGAAAGACGGCATGGCGAACATCGGCGGATTCCTCTGCACCAACGACGATCGGCTGGCGCAACAGGAGAAAGACCTGCTGATTTTGACCGAAGGGTTTCCGACTTACGGCGGACTGGCCGGGCGCGACCTGGAAGCGATTGCCGTCGGATTGAACGAGGCGCTGGAGGAGGAATACCTGAAATACCGGATCGCATCCACGGCGTTTCTCGGTAATCACATCGCGAGTGAAGGCGTGCCCATCGTGCAGCCGCCGGGGGGACATGCCATTTACATCGATGCCCGCTCATTTCTGCCGCATATTTCGCCGGAGCAGTTTCCCGGCGTGGCGCTGGCGAATGAGCTTTATCTGGAAGGGGGGATTCGCTCGGTGGAGATTGGAACGCTGATGTTCGGCGAACACGCCACAATGGATCTGGTGCGGCTGGCGATTCCGCGGCGAGCGTACACGCAGAGCCACATCGAGTACGTCGTGGAAGTGATTCTGGACGTTTGGCGGAAACGGGAGCAGATCCTTGGCTACGAAATAACAGAGCAGGCGAAATTCCTGAGGCACTTCTCAGCAAAGCTGAAGCCGATCCCCTGCTGATGACGCCATGCAAATAACAATGGATCCGAAATTGAAAGCGAAATGCCCGCGCACGGCGCTCGGTTGCGTGACGGCGCGTGTGGAGGCAGCCGCGTCGCCCGCCGCCCTGCTTCAAGAAATGAAGACGCGGGAAAACGAAATTCAGAAATTGCCCTTTCCCCGTGGCGTGCTGGAATCGCCGCAAGTGGAAGCGACGCGCAAAGCGTACAAGGCGCTGGGAAAAGATCCGGCGCGCTACCGCGGTTCTGCGGAAGCGCTGTTGCGGCGCGTGGTGGCTGGAAAAGGCTTGCCGCAAATCAACGCCGTCGTGGACGCGATCAATCTCGTATCCGTGGATAGCCGCCTGCCGATCGGTCTGTATGACCTCGGGCACATCGTCGGCGAAATTGTTTTTCGCGCGGGACGCGCAGGTGAAACCTACAAGGGCATCGGCAAGTACGATTTGAATCTTGAAGGATTGCCGTTGTTTGCCGATACCGTTGGCCCACACGGGAGCGCCACGAGCGATTCGGAACGAACGATGGTGACAGAAGCGACGAAGCAGGTGCTGGCGGTCATCATTTCCTTTAGCGGCGCAGAAGGACTGGAGCGCTGGGCGCAGAGAATGTCCGCGCTGCTGACGCAGTACGCTGCGGGACAAGAAGTGGAAATTCGACTAATCCAGTGACGTAATCGCTCTGGTTCGCCGCGTTTCGGCGAGCCGATGCTTCTTGAAGCTGCGCCATTCATCGGGTTTACAATGGGCGCGGTTGACGCCTGTTGCGCTCGATCCAAACGCTTGGAAGACTGAGAACCGATCCAATTCCAGCGGAAGAGGTGGCCGATGGCCTGCAATCCCGAAGTGTTGAAACATGTTCCGCTGTTTGCACTGCTCGACCAAGAAGAGACGGCGGTGCTGGCGGCGCAAGTGGAACTGAAGAATTTCGCTCCGCGGCAACGTATCTACAAGATGGGTGATCCGAGCGGGCAAGCTTACGTGATGGTCTCCGGAAAAGTTCGCGTGACAACGGTGGACGAAGACCAGCAAGAGGTCGTTGTGGATGAGCCGGCTCACGGCGAGTTCTTTGGCTTCGCGTCGATGCTGGAGCAGACGCCTCATCAAACCAACGCGACGGCCGTTGAGGACACACAGTGCCTGGAAGTCAGCCGGGGAGACATCGCGACGCTGCTGCAACGCAAGCCGCATGCGGGAATGGACATGTTGACGGTGCTGGGGCGGCAGTTCCACGCGTCGCAGCAGCTTGTACGGCTTCGCGCGATGCGCAATGCGAACGAAGTGATCGAAGCCAAATCGACCCTGTCCGAGCGCATCGCGGACTCCATGGTGCAATTCGGAGGATCCTGGACGTTCATCATTGGTTTTCTCATTCTGAGCAGCATCTACACGGCGATCAACGTGTGGCTGCGGCGAGCGGCGTGGGATCCGTATCCATTTATCCTGCTGAATCTCATTTTGTCCTTGCTGGCAGCGATTCAGGCGCCGGTCATCATGATGAGCCAGAACCGCCAGGACCGGAAAGATCGCGTGCGCAGCGAACTGGATTACGCCGTGAATCGGCGCGCCGAATCCGAGATTCAGGGGCTGGCGCGGAAGCTGAATCTGCTGGGGGACCAGCTGGGGGATCTCGAAGACTTGCTGCGGGGAAAACCGCCGGGCGGGACGAGCGGAGTGCCACACTCCTGAGTTTGAGCTAAGGAAGTGTGAGCTCTTCCGCGAGGGTCGGAATCGGCGGTTGGCCGGAAGACACACGAGTCGGCGATGGTTTAGGATGCGAGGGGTACCCCCACCCCCGGTTGTACTTGAGGAAATTAGCGAGGGCCTCCTCTAGCTCGCACCTATTGAAGTCGTTCCAGAATGGGAATTGTTGGTGTACACCCCGGCAGTTTTCGTAAGAGCGGCGAGGAAAGGAGTTACGGGATACGGAAAATGAAAGAGTGTGTAACCGCCTGAAAACAAAGAGCGGAATTTGATGACTTTCGGACGCGATCTGCGGACCAGAAGGTAACTGGGCTGGGCGCAATGATAGTAGAGGAGTTAGAAGGACCGCGTGGCGGGCGAGCATTGTGGCAGGGCACAAAAGAATCGTGCCGAATCAACTAAATCATTATAGCATATTGGTACCGTATGTCATGAATAACCTTAAGTGGTTTGATTTCTATGGGATGGCGAATTGCCTGTTGAGTTGGCATCGAGAAAATGGCCGAATGCAGCCCTGTTTCGGGAGGAGTGCTGTGTTACGGGGGCAGACGGAAGCGTCCGGGCAGGGAGCAAACTATGCGGCGAGGCGGCCGACAACGCCAGCGGAGGAAGTTACGCTGGGCTGGAATTACTTCAGAGTTGCCGACGACACGTCCGGAACCAGTTCGATTTCAAACCACCACTGCTTCAGATGGGCCTGAGGCCAGCGTTGGTGTCTAATCCCCGCCTTGTATTCGGAAGGATCCTTCCACGAGAAGCTCATGGAATGGAACCGTGGGCATTGAACTGACCGTCAGCACGGCTGTGGCCCCCGGCCCGCCTCTATGTACCACGAATGTGAACGAGACGTTGGTGCCTGCACCCAAGCCGGTGATGGTCGAGGTACCGGTCAGAGTCGCAGTATTGCCGCTTACAGTCAGGCCGGTAACTTGTCCAACCACGTTCATGACATTGACAGTGAATTGGCCGCTCTTCGTCCCGGTGCCGGCCTCCGGCGCGAGCGCCAGGCAATCGAACGAGCCGGTCACGCCGCCGCTGGTCCTTTCCCCGTGAAAGGCTACCGTCGTGAGGACGGGGACGAAGGAGGGCGCTCCTGTCCCGCCGTGGATCAGCGTGGTTCCAGCACCCTCGACCATGATTCCATCATCCGATTCATGCCCGGAGATTGAACGCGGGAAAATTGCCATCAACAATCCAATTCCCCCAATCACAATTAGCAGACCGACGGCATATCGCTTTATAAGTGTAGACGGTTCTCGCACATTCTCCTCCTGTGTCAGTCAGTAGATATCAAGCTTCTTCTAAATTGTACGTGCTGCTCTTTCATCTGGCTCCCGAAGGCTTATGGACGGGCCTTCGGCTTTCGATTCTCCCCCAAATGACGGGGTACACTTCCACAATCGGATTAGAGAAGAGTTGCCGACCATACAGCCCGGATCAGCAAAGGCCGGACCCCATCCGCATAATTTCGGCATACCATAGGCAAGGGGAACAAGGCATGGATGAGCGGCAGGGCTGACTCTGTTTTTTCCCGTAGCGACTACCGTTGGAGTAACGGAATGCCGCGACGCCATTAGCCCTACTGCCGTCATCGATCCGGTCAATGAAGCTCCCGGTCTGAACTTCAGGCTGCAAGAGAGAGAAGTCAGCAGTTTGAAAATCAGAGCCCACCTCACCCGCTTAGGGTCTCAGGCTCCGCGGTCGATGCTTACGCCCTGGATGCTCAAGTGGGTGATGCCCACGCCAGGAGTTGGAGGCTGGAAAGTGCCGTACGCCGGCGTGTCCAGAAGCTGCCAACCTTCATCCTCACCGGTCAACAAGGGTACGGCACCGACGTTACAGATCAGCTTCAGGGTCAGCCCCGAGCCGAGCACGTCGAAGTTTGCCAGAACGGTCAGGATCGCAGGCTGAATGGTGCCAAAGAAGCCAAGGCCTTTTGTGTCGTAACTCACGAACCCCGTGGCCTCCCAGAAACCTGAGGCGATCAGGGGCTTGGGTGTAGGTTTGGCCTGATCGAAAAGAGTGAAGTTGCCGCCCCCCTTCACCCATCCTGCGTCGGGGTCGAATGTCCCAGCCCCGTCCATCCCGATCCGCGGGAGGACACCTGATTTGGTGACCGGGGCCTGACTGAATGAGACGAACACGTAAATCCTGTGCCCGTTCTGGGCCTGGGCGTTGGGGCTAAGTAGCAGGGCCGGAACCGACGCTGCAGCGAGGGAACCGAGACCTGCGGCCTTCAGAAAGTTTCTTCGGGGTGTCTGCTCTTTCATGGTCGTGCCTCCTGTGGAAACGGGCTAACTTCGATCAAGCCAGTGCA
>WNFD01020907.1_pt1 | contig 10603 bp, 14 predicted proteins | sample 5400491 | NCBI WGS metagenome assembly WNFD01 (sample SAMN13153343, study PRJNA577476) | soil metagenome | isolation source: 120 cm saprolite under Douglas fir tree site 2 hole 2 replicate 2 | place: USA:California | collected 2015-04-18 | reverse complement strand
CGCCTCGAGCACTTCCTCGCGCTCGATGCCCTTTTCGCGGGCGACCATGTCGGCCACCTGCAGCATCTCCAGGCGCGGGATATCGGCAGTCGTTGCCATGCTATGTTCCTCTCTTGCGATTCGACTAATGAGCTTGAGCTGCGCCCTGCTGGGCGAGCCGGTGTTCTTCGATCAACGCGTCGGTCATCTCGAGCTTGGCCCGGGTGACGGCCGACAGCGGCACGTCGGTCTCCTGGCCGTCGTCGAGGCGCAGCTTCACCACATCGCCCTCGAGTCCGAGCAGCGTGCCCTTGAAGCGGCGGCGGCCCTCGATCGGTTCGGCCGTCTCCAGCCGGGCGAGGTGGCCTGCCCAGCGGGCATAGTCCTTGGGTCGGGTCAGCGGCCGGTCGATGCCGGGCGAACTCACTTCCAGCGTGTACGAACTGGGGATCGGATCCTCGACATCAAGCACGGCCGAGAGCGCGCGCGCGACGGTGGCACAGCCCTCGACATCCATCGCCCGGCCGTCGGCCGGTTCGACCATGATCTGCAAGGTGCCGCCGCCCTTGCTCATGGAGACGCGAACCAGCTCGTAGCCCATGCCGACGATGGTCGGGGCGACGATGTCTTCGATTCTGCGCAGCAATTCGGTCACGCGGGCCTGTTTTCTCGACGTTTTGGGTCGCGGGCGTTTCACAAATGAAAAGAGCGGGTTTTCGGCCCACTCTTTTTCTTTGGTTCGTCCCGCGAACCCGATGAGGATGGCGCGGATATAGGCGGAGTCCTGCCAACTGGCAAGAGAATCCGGCGCATTTCCAAGCCTTCCTGGCGGGCCGTCGTCAGTAATTCTTTCGCACCGGCAAGGGCCGGCCGGGAAAACGCGCAACAAGGCGTCGCCTTAAGCAGAAAATAGTTGTACTTCAATCACTTAGTCGATTCAGGCTGCCCGCTCCAGGATGTCGAGCGCCGACAGCCGTGGCAGGGCGAAATCGAGGAAAGTCCGCACGCGGGGCGGCATCAGGCGCGCCGTCGGCACCACGAGCTGAACCGGGATCGACGGCCGCTCGAACCGCCGCAGGAGGCGCACCAGCGAGCCTTGGGCGAGCTCGGCCGCCACCTGATAGGACAGGACCGACAGAACGCCGTGGCCGTCGCGCGCCGCGGCGATGGCGGCCTCGGCGCGATCGATCTGGAAACGCGCCGCCACCCGCACCGTAAGGTCCCGCTTGTCGCGATCGAGGAAGCGCCAATCGGCGCTGTTGGCTCGATTGACGAACAGAACGATGTCGTGATGGACGAGATCCTGCGGCCGCCGCGGCGTGCCCTTGCGGGCGAGGTAACCGGGACTGGCGACGAACACCCGGCGCACCGTTCCGACACGACGCGCGACCAGGCTCGAATCGTCGAGATGGGCGATGCGGAGCGCGACATCGATGCCCTCCTCGATCAGGTCGACGGGGCGGTCGGCGAGCGACAGGGCGACCGAGACCTCGGGATAGGCTGCGAGATAGGCCAGCGCGATCGGTGCCATATGCCGGCGGCCGAACAGCAGCGGCGCGGAGATGCGCAGCAGCCCGCGCGGCGCGGCGGCTTCGCCTGCGGTATCGCGCATGGCGTTCTCGAAATCGGCCAGCAACAGCCGCGCATGCGCCGCCAGACGGCGGCCGGCATCGGTAAGCGCCAGCCGCCGCGTGTTGCGCTCCAGCAGGCGAACGCCCAGCCGCCGTTCGAGCTCGTTCAGGCGACGCGTGACCGACGGCGGCGAACGGCGCGTGCGACGCGCGGCGCCCGCCAGGCTGCCGGCATCGACGATCGACAGATAAAGGGCGAGGTCGTCGAGGCGATCCATGCGACCTTCCATTAACTGGAATGATGCCTTGCTGTTTACCCTCATTCTTCACCTCGTGCATGGACGGTATCTCACCCCCATGGTCCCTCGCCGACACCTCCTGCTGGGCTCCGTCGCTCTCGCCACCCTCCCGACCGCGCGCGCCGAGCCTGCGCGCGCCGAGGGGCCCGCGCGCTACAAGGCCATTGCCTTCGATGGCTTTCCCATCATCGACCCGCGGCCGGTCGCCTTGCGCGCCGAGGCGCTCTTCCCCGGCCGTGGCGCCTGGCTGATGGAGGCCTGGCGCACTCGTCAGTTCGAGTACACATGGTTGCGCACGCTCTCCGGTCGCTATGCCGACTTCTGGCAGGTCACGCAGGACGCGCTGGTGGTCGCCGCGGCGGCGAGCCAGCTCGATCTCACGCCCAACCTGCGGGACGGCCTGATGCGGACGTTCCTCGAGCTCAAGGCCTGGCCGGACGTGGCGCCGGCGCTCGGTGCGTTGAAGGCCCGCGGCGTGCGGATGGCGTTCCTGGCCAATCCCACGGTCGAGATGCTCGAGGCACCGATGCGCAATTCGGGGCTCGAGGGTTTGCTGGAGGCGCCGCTCAGCACCGATCGCGTGCAGGCCTACAAGCCCGATCCGCGCGCCTACCAGATGGGGCTCGACGCCTTCGGCCTGAAACGCGAAGAAATCGTCTTCGCCGCCTCCGCGTCATGGGACGCCGCCGGCGCCAAGGCGTTCGGCTATCCGTCCTTCTGGGTCAACCGTGCGAACCTGCCGGTCGAGGCGCTGGGCGCTGCGCCGGATGCGATCGGTTCGGGCATGGCCGACCTGGTGGCGTTCGTCATGGGCTAGCGGCGGACCAGCCGCAGGAACCACCGGCCTGTGGCCGGCCAGCATCTTTCGCTCGTAGCTCGCCGCAGACAAGGGACGATTCTTCGAACGCCACACGATGGCGCGCTTGCGCGTTCTCTCAGCGTTCCTGAAGCTGCTCCCAGCTGGCAACCCGTCCACCTGGCACGCTCCAGCCGGCGAGATCTTGAGAACGTGAGGTAAATCCAATCATGAGCGAGCCGGAATTGGGGCGCCTTATCGGATCCGGCCGGGAGGCCGAGGTGTTCGAGTATGGTCGGACGATCCTGAAGCTCTACAGGTCCGAAGTCCCCAAGCGGTCGGCCTTCCGCGAGGCCGCCATTCTTGCGATCGTCGAATCGTTGGAAGTGCCGGCGCCCCGGGCGCTAGGCGTTCGGCAGATCGGAGAGCGATGGGGCGTGATCATGAGCCGGGTCGAGGGAACCAGCTTTGCCGACGCGCTATTCGCCCAGCCGGCGTTGATGCCTGACTACATGAAAGAAATGGCCCGCTTGCAGCTTGCGGTCCATGGGCATGCGGCCACATTGCTGTCGAACCTCAAGGCCCGGCTGCTTGGCAATATCCGGAAGGCGGCGGTTCTAGGGTCCGCCCGTCAAAGCGCCCTGTTGGACCGGCTGGCTGACATGCCCGATGGCGACCGGCTCTGTCATGGCGATTTCCATCCCCTCAATATCCTGGGGACACTGGGTAGCGCCTCCATCGTCGACTGGCTGGACGCGACCCGCGGCGAGCCGGCGGCCGATGCTTGCCGTTCCTACCTGCTGATCAGGCATTTGGATCCGACGTGGGCATCGACCTATCTCGACGCCTACGCGGCCGAAAGCGGCGCGTCGCCCGGCAACATCCTTGACTGGCTTCCGCTCGTTGCAGGCGCGCGCCTCGCCGAAGATGTGCCGAGCGAGGCAGAGGCGCTGATGGCGATGGTCGACGATGCGCGATGAGGAGCCCTCGACGACCCGCGTGGTTGCAGAAGTGCAGACCCGTTTGTGCCGACGGGCCTGCGCAGGCGATGCGCCTGCTCCGCTGGGAGCGCGTGTTCGCCGATGGATGCCGCTTGAGCAGATCTTGAAGAGTCGGGTTCCAGGAGACCTGGCGAAGTTCGTCATGGGCTAGCGACGGGCGAGCCGCAGGAAGACAGGTTTGCCAGCCAACATTTTTTTCTCATAGCGCGTCGCCGGCCAGTCCGCCGGCCGGCCGCGCCAGTCGGCCGGGCGTTCGGCCAGCCAGTCGAAGGCCGGATGGGTGCAGGCGTGCTCGATCATCCAGGGCAGGTAGCTCGGATCGTCGGTCGCGAGCCGAAGCTCCGCGCCGGGAAGCATCAGGCCCGCCAGGATGTCGAGGGTCTCGCGCTGCACGAAGCGCCGCTTGTGATGCCGGGTCTTGGGCCACGGATCGGGGAACAGCACGAAGGCACGCGACAGCGAGCGGGGCGGCAGGGCGGCCATCACCAAGCGCGCATCGTCGGTAAACAGCCGGACGTTGGCGACGCCAGCGCGCTCGATATGGGCGAGGCACTTGGCGACGCCGTTGAGATAGGGTTCGCAGCCGATCAGGCCGACGCCCGGATGCTGCTCGGCCTGCCAGACGAGGTGCTCGCCCGCACCAAAGCCGATCTCGAGCCAGATGCCGTCGGGCGGCAGGCTGCCGCCGAAGGCCTGGGCGAGATCGATCTTCCTGGCCGCATCCGCCGGCAGTGCCAGCAAAAGACGGGGCAGCAGCGTGTCGAGCAGAGACTGCTGCCCGGCCCGCAGTTTCTTGCCCCGACGACGACCATGCAGTGTGCGTCGACGGGCGTCGTCCATGAAGCGGCGCCTACATCACCACGTCGATCAGGTACGGACCCTTTTGCGACATGGCGTAGGTGAGATGCTTGGTGAGCTCTTCGAGGTTGTTCGCCTTGCCGCACGGCACTCCCATGCTCTTGGACATCATCGAGAAGTCGAGCGTCGGGCGGTCGAGCGTCAGCATGTCGATGGCGCGCGGGCCGGGATTGGCGGCGCCGACATCGGCGAGCTGGCTGTAGAGGATGTTGTAGGAGCGGTTGGAGAAGATCATGACGCAGACATCGAGATTCTCGCGCGCCATCGTCCACAACGCCTGGATGGTGTACATCGCGCTGCCGTCGCCGATCATGCAGATGACCTTGCGATCGGGGCAGGCGACGGCGGCGCCGACGGCGACGGGCGCCCCGAAGCCGATCGAACCGCCCATATTGTTCAGCCAGTCGTGCGGCGGGGCGCCGGCGCTGTAAGGGAAGAAGCCACGGCCCGTGGTCACCGATTCGTCGACCACGATCGCGCCCTCGGGCATCGTCGCACCGAGCGCCTGGCCCAGCCCCTCGAGCGTGAACTTGCCGGTCGGACGATCGGGCCGGCTCGGCTGGGCAACGCCTGCGGGCTTTTCGTTCAAGGCGCCGAGCTCGGCTGCCAGCGCCTCGAGCGAGGCCAGCGGATCGCCGTCGACCGGGCAGAGCGTCGAGATCTCGCAATCCTCGGGCGACAGCACGCTGGGCTTGCCGGGATAGGCGAAGAAGGCATAGGGCGCCTTGGCGCCGCACAGCACCATCTGCTTGGTGCCCTTGAGCTGCGCCTGGGCGTTCTCGATCACGAAGTGCAAACGCAGCACCGGCACGCGGCCGGCGCCACGCTCGATGCGCGCCGTGCCGCCGGCGCCCTGCACCTTGCAGCCGGTCTTGGCGGCGATCTTGCCGGCGAGTTCGAGGCCGCGCGCACGCAAGGCGCGGCCGCCGATGAACAGCATCGACGACTGGCCGCTCTTCAGCGCCTTGGCCGCCGCGACCACCGCCTCGTTGGCGGGCTTCTGCGGCTGCGGCGTCTCGGGCGTCTCGGCGGCGCCCTCCGCCTCGGTCCACGCCGTGTCGGCGGGCAGGATCAGGGTGGCGATCTGGCCGGGCGCCACGCGCGCGGCCTGGATGGCGGCAGCCCCGTCGGTCGCCACGGTCTTGGCGGTGGGCGAGGTCTTGACCCAATGCGAGAATGGCCGGGCGATGCCTTCGATGTCGGCGGTGAGCGGCGTGTCGTACTTGATGTGATAGAGCGCGTGCTCGCCCACGATATTGACGATGCCCGAGCCCGCCTTCTTGGCGTTGTGCAGGTTGGCGGCGGCATTGGCGAGACCGGGGCCGAGATGCAGCAAGGTCGAAGCCGGCTTGTCGGTCATGCGGTAGTAGCCGTCGGCGGCGCCGCTGCACACACCTTCGAACAGGCCGAGCACGCAGCGCATGCCCTCGACCCGATCGAGCGCGCCGACGAAATGCATCTCCGAGGTGCCAGGATTGGCGAAGCAGACCTCGACGCCACCTTTCACCAAGGTCCGAACCAGACTTTCCGCTCCGTTCATCGCCGCCCCCGAACTTTTAGGAATGTGCATTAGGAATGTGTGGGGGCACCCTAGGCCAGTGGCCGGACGAACCCAAGTCTTTGCGGATTCCAAGATAATTCCAGAGAGCGAACGTTCTCTCTTTATTCTCAATGATTTATTCAGTATACTTGAACCAATATTGCAGTTCTTAAGAACGAAAGTCATTGATCCATGAGCCATTCGGTCCCCTCCGAGAGCTCGGCTGTCGATACGACCTTCATCGTCGGCGCCGATCTGGTCCAATTCGACCGTCCCGAACTTCCGATCTATCAGACGCCCGAATCCAGGTGGGCCGAAGCCTGCTTCGACGAGGCGCCGTACGGTGCGCCGCTCGATCGTCTGTTCGGCGAGCCGGGCGACCTGCATATCGATAGCGTCGTGCGCGACGAGTCGCAGGCGGCCCTCACGCCATTGCCGAGCGACGACCCGCTGGTCGTTCTGGCTGCCCTGTCCGACGGGTTGATGCTGCCGGCCCCGGAGCCGGCGGCGGAGATCGCGACGGCCGGCAACTTCGGCGCCGACTCCCATCCCATCGTTCACCTGCACGATGGCTGGAGCTGGGACATCGCCGGCGCCGACTGGACGTTCGACTTCCACGCCTGAGTTCTTCGCTGGGCGCGCGCCACTCCAGTGGCGCGTCTTCTCATGCTCATTGGGACCGCGAAGACATGATCGCGCGACTGGAGTCGCGCGCCCCCAGCGATGACTAAGCGGCGTCGCCCAGCTCCAGCTGCACCAGGTTCACCCAGTAGGCCGCGCCGGTCGTCAGGATCGCGTCGTTGAAATCGTAGAGCGGCGAATGCACATGGTGGCAGCCGCCCTCCTCGCCGCCGCCATTGCCGATCATGATGTAGGCGCCGGGCTTCTTCTCCAGCATGAAGGCGAAATCCTCGGCGCCGGTGATCGGCGGCGTGTTGGGCTCGACATTCTCGCGGCCCACGGTGAGCGCCGCGGCTTCGACGGCGAGCGTCGTCTGCTCGGCTGAATTGACCAGCGGCGGATAGCGCCGGAAGTACTGATAGTCGGCGTCGCAGCCGGCCGACTGGGCGATGCCGGCCGCCACCTCGCCCAGCCGGCGCTGCAGCAGGTCGCGAACGTCGCGCGAGAAGCTGCGCGCGGTGCCGCGGATCAGCACCTCCGAGGGAATGACGTTGGGCGAACCGAAGGTGCCGGCCTGGAGATGGCCGACGCTCAGCACGGCCGCCTGGCTGGGCGGCACGTTGCGGCCGACGATGCCTTGGACCGCGACGATGAACTGGCCGGCGACGAAGGTCGGATCGGTGCCCTGGTGGGGCATGGCGCCGTGGCCGCCGGTGCCCTTGAACTTGACCTGCCAGCTGTCGGACGCCGCCAGCATCGGGCCGGAGCGGATGGCGAAGCTGCCGGCCGGGATGCCCGGCATGTTGTGCATGCCGTAGACGGTGTCGCAGTTGAACTTGTCGAACAGGCCTTCCTCGATCATGACCCGCGCACCGCCTTCGCCCTCCTCGGCGGGCTGGAAGATGAAGTGGATGGTACCGGCGAAGTCCGGCGCCGCCGCCAGGTGCTTGGCGGCGCCCAGCAGCATGGTGGTGTGGCCGTCATGGCCGCAGGCATGCATCTTGTTGGCGTTCACCGAAGCGTAGTCGAAGTCGTTCTTTTCCTGCAGGTGCAGCGCATCCATGTCGGCGCGCAGGCCGATCGTCTTCTGGCCAGGTCGCTTGCCCTTGAGCGTGCCGACCACGCCAGTCTTGGCCAGGCCGCGATGCACCTCGATGCCCCACGATGTGAGCTTGTCGGCCACGATTTGCGAGGTGCGCTGTTCCTCGAAGGCGGTTTCGGGGTGGCGATGGATGTCGCGGCGGATGGCGGTCAGGTCGGCGTGATCGCCGGCCAAAAGATCTGATGTGAATCGGGTCATGGTCTTCCTTCCGTAGGCGGCGAGACTAGCCGCCCGCCGCGGCGCGCGTCGAGCACCGCGTCACGGCGCCCGCGTCAATCGCAGTGCCAGCAGACCGGTCGAGAGCCCTCGTCGGAGAGCTCGTCGTCGAACTCGGTGGCCTCGACTTCCTGCCGCCTGATCGTCTCGTTCATGTCCCGCTCCTGTCGGCTGTGCGCGCTCTTGCAGCACAAGGTCGTGCGATCGGCAGACGACCAGTCGAAAGCAACCGAGAGCGTGTCACCGATCCCTTACGCCGCCGCAAACGTCTTGTCGGCAGGCCCGCCGTCAGGGCCCGCGGCGGCTATACTTGCAGGCCTGCACAAGCGGCGCCTTGAACACTTTCGATACATTCTCCCAGCGCTACCTGCGCGAGTGGGACAAGCGGGCGACGGTGCGAACGCAGCAACGCTACCGCCTGCCCGCGGAAATCGACGTCGGGCGCCTGTTCCCCCTCGACTTCCAACCAATCGCCAAGGGCGAGATAGCCGTGCACGAGGTGCTGGTGCGCACGCTCTACAAATTCCAGGGCGAGATCGCGCACCTGGAAATGGCGATCGTCGGCGATCTTTGCGGCAAGCTCGCCGGCGGCGCGTTCGGCTTCCCGCTGCCGGCCTCGGTGCGGCAGGTGGCGCTGACCATCGGCGTCGACGAATTCTATCATTCCTACCTCGCGCGTGAATTCATCGCCGACCTCAGCCAGCGCACCGGCATCGATCCGGGCCCGCTGCCGGGATGGACCTATTCGCTGGCGACCGCGCTCGCCGCTGTGCGTCGCGACGCCGATCCGGCGATCCTGGGCGAAGCCGAGATCAGGGGTGCTTTGCTTCGCCGAGAACTTCGTGGCCGAGGAGCTGTTCGGCCTGGTAAAGAACACGCCGAAGGACACGGCTTTTCATGTCGCACTGCGCGAGCGTCTGGTCGACGAAGGGCGACACCAGATCTTTTTTCAGATGCTGATGCGCCATATCTGGCAGGAGATCGACGAGCCGACCCGCCTGGCGCTTGGCCGGCTGCTGCCGGGCTTCCTGGACGCCCTCATCCTCGACAGGGACTCGTGGCGGGAGTTCGACCTCGCCATCCTCGGCCGGCTCGGCTTCGACCGGACGCGGAGTCGCGAGATCTCGCGCGAGTCCTACGTCGCTGCATATGGCGAGCAGAAGACTCCCAAGAGCGCCATGTTCGCGATCAAGAGACTGTTCAATCTGGTGAGGGTAGCGCGCATCGACGCACATGAACCGACCCGCGAGGCCTTTATCCGGTCGGGCTGGATCGACGATCAAACGCCGGTCGGCCAGGGCAGCGGAGACTAGCCGCCGCGCATCGCCCGGACCAGCTCGCGCGCTGCTGGCGGGCGGCGGCGTAAGGCGCACGAAAGCTTCACTCAAGCGGCATTAGGTAGCAACGGCGCAGGGCCGAAGGCCACTGTGCGGACGCATTTCCATGCCACCTATGCCGTCCCCTCAGCCCGGTTCTCACGGCCGGGCGCCTCCTTCGTCTTTCGACAGAAAATTTAGACGGAGACATCCGTGTCCAACTCCAAGATCGTTCACCGCAAGAAGACCATGACCATCAGTGAAAGTGCACTGCTGGCCGTCGCCCGCATCGTCGGAAATCAGCAGGACATCCTGCAAAAGTGGCTCCGCCGCCGGGATGCGCGGCATCAACACCGCAGTCCCGCAGCCAGCGGCTATCCGACGCTTATAAGGCACTAGCCGGGTAAAGCGGTCGCCGCGTCGGGTGCGGCAACCGCCACAATGCCCATTGAACGCCGCAACGGGGTTCAAGAGCGCGCGAGAAAGGCTCACTTCGTGCGAAGTAACCTGCCGCCGCGCGATTGGGTCGCGACCGGCCATATAAACGCCTGCCATTTGAATGATATGTAGGCCGCTAGGATTTGGCTTCCTGCCGAGCGATAATGGGCTTTCCGAGGAGATATGGTCATGTTGCTGACGGCGGTTCTGATTCCGGCGCCGGAGGGTGGATACACCGCAACCAATCCGGAGACTGGCTCGACCTCGCAAGGAGAGACAATCGAGGAAGCCGTGGCCAATCTGCGCGAAGCCACGGAACTCTATCTTGAGGAATTCCCGCTTTCGTCCAGTGGCCGGTCACTCATCACGGCTTTCGAGGTCGCTGTGAATGCCTAGCCTCCCGCGCGTTTCGGGGCGTGAGGCCATCCACGCCCTCGAAAAGCTCGGTTTTGTCGTGAGACGTCAGCGCGGGAGCCACGTCATCCTGCGACGCGGGGCGACCGGGTGTGTCGTTCCAGACCACAAGGAACTGAAGGACGGCACCTTGAACGGCGTGCTGAAACAGGCCGGTGTTTCCAGGGACGAGTTCCTGGCCGCCCTCGGCTCGTGAGTGAGCCATACAAGCGCCTGTCGCCTGAACGACGCCTGGGCTAGACTGAAAGCCGGTCCACGGTGGGTCGCAGGGAAGGACGCTTCGCATGACCTACAGACTATGGTGGACCGTCGGTTACACCTGCAGTTCGGAACGCGAGTTCCTCGCCGCCAAGCATCGGCTGCTGCCCGCGACCTACGAGATGCTGGACGATGCCCTGCGCCGCGCCAGCCAGGTCGGCCGGGCCGGCGGCGTGGCCTGGCTGATCGAGGGC
>WNFD01020352.1_pt1 | contig 10605 bp, 10 predicted proteins | sample 5400491 | NCBI WGS metagenome assembly WNFD01 (sample SAMN13153343, study PRJNA577476) | soil metagenome | isolation source: 120 cm saprolite under Douglas fir tree site 2 hole 2 replicate 2 | place: USA:California | collected 2015-04-18 | reverse complement strand
CTGAGTCTCAGGCATCGCCTGGAGCGCAATCGCCTTCTGCTTTGGCTGATTTTCTTGAGCTTCCCGCTGCCCTTCATTGCGACCCTTACCGGCTGGTTCACAGCCGAAGTGGGCCGCCAGCCTTGGGTGGTCTATGGAGTATTGCGAACAGCGGACGCCATGACGCCGTTCTTGACGACGCGTGCGGCGACGATCTCGCTCGTCGTCTTCTGCGCGGTCTACACCTTCATCTTTTCCTTCGGGACGTTTTACATTTACCGGCTGCTTCGCGCCGGCCCTGCCGCGCACCTGATCGGGACGCCTTCCGCGGCCGTCCCCAATCGGCCGATGTCGCTGGCTAGCGAGGCGCCGACAGGCGGGCACGTCTACGCGGGCGCCGGAGAATAGCTATGGTCATGTTCTGGGTCTCGCTTCTGGCCGTCAGCATTCTGCTCTACGTCCTGCTCGATGGGTTCGATCTTGGAATTGGCATGTTGGTGGCCCTGCCGAACAGTGAGGGCAAGAGAGACGCTATGCTGAGTGCCGTTTCGCCTATTTGGGACGGCAATGAAACGTGGCTCGTGGTGACTGGCGTTATTTTGTGGGGCGCGTTTCCAATTGCCTATGCGACTCTCTTGTCGGCGTTTTATTTGCCGCTTCTTATCATGCTGGCCGGGCTGATCCTTCGCGGCGTGGCGTTCGAGTATCGCCACAGGGCGGAGCGGACACGGTGGATCTGGAATATGAGCTTTATCTGCGGATCGTTTGCTGCAGCATTCATCCAGGGTTTGACAGTTGGCGCGCTTGTCGAAGGCCTGCCGATAACGAACGGCCAATACACGGGTGGGGACTTTGGCTGGCTCAGCCCTTTCGCAGTGCTCTGCGGCCTCGGGCTGTGCCTCGGTTACACACTTTTAGGCGCCTGTTGGCTGGTCAAGAAATGTGAAGGTGACCTCCGGGCGACAGCCTACCGCCTCATACCTTATCTGTCGGTCGGGCTGCTCATATTTCTTATCGTCGTCTTTATCTATTCGCTGGCCGAAAATCTTCAGGTGATGGGGAGATGGATGGAGCGGCCGTATCTGTTCGTCTTTCCCATGATCGCCGCGGTGGCGGCAGTCGTGCTCGCGGTTAGTGTTCGATACCGCCAAGACGATCTGCCCTTTCCCATGGTCGTATTGATCTTCGTGTCGGCCTTTGGCGCGTTGGCCATCTCGTTCTGGCCGTACATGATCCCCTTCGTCCTGACCATCAATGAAGCGGCAGCGCCGCAGTCGAGTCTTGCATTTATGTTCTGGGAAGGACTTTTTGTCTTTCCGCTTATGCTTCTGTCCACGTTCGTCAGCTACACCGTCTTTCGAGGCAAGGTACCATCGACGCCGCAGATCCATCATTGATATTCGCATCGGGGGGCTACGCATGAGCGACGTACGAGCACGCAGTGCAATTGCGGTTCCGCGGCCGATCCCCGTCGTGTTGAGCTTGGTCGCCGGCTACGTAGATAGCTGCACCTACTTGGGTCTGTTCGGCGTGTTCGTGGCGCAAGTGACGGGAAGTTTCGTTCTTGCCGGAACGCTATTCGTCAAGACCGAGCCGGGGGCGCTTGCGAAACTTCTAGCCATTCCGTTTTTCTTCGTTGCAGGCATGGCTGTAACGGTGCTTGTCCATTCAATGCGAGGCCGTCCGCGCGCCACTTTGGCTTGGAGCCTAGTGGTCGAATGCCTGTTATTGACGGGCTTCCTGGTTTCTTCTTGGGCCGGCGCGCCCTTCCGAGGCCCAGACACGCCGGGTGCGATCACCGCGCTGCTATTTGGCATGGCCGCGATGGGCGTACAAAGCGCGCTGGTGCGCCTGCTGATGCGGGACGTAGCCTCGACCAATGTGATGACCACGAATACGACGCTGCTCGCAATCAACGCGGCCGAAATACTCCTCGGCTGGATCGAGCGACGCAAAGCCGGTTCGATGGGCAGTTTGAAACCAAACTACGTTCCGCACAACGAATTTGTGGCGCTAGTCCCAATCGGGCTTGGCTTCTTCGTCGGTACCGCACTTGGCGCCATCGCATACATCAATGTGGGGCTGCCCTGCGTATTGTTGGCGATTTTTCCGGTCGGGAGTTTGGCGTTGTGGTACATGCGCCGCTCGTAAAGCGAGGCTGACAGGCCTTTACCGCGGCGCTTAAGTCTTGCGGACGCTTAGACGCATTCCTCGTTTAAGGACGACTTCGAGACAAAGCCCGGTGTTTGCATCGGAAGTGCCCAGCAATGGGCTCATGCTTACGGGAAAGACTTAGGACGCGCGCCGACGCGACAGCAGCCATCGCGATTAAACTCCAATTTAGTGTTCTAAACCCAAATTTAATGGCCGTCCCCAATCTGCGGTCTATCTTTTTCCCATACTTGCAGAGCGGAGGAGCCGCCATGGACGAGAACGAAAGCGATCATTTTCAGGTCGGACGACGTGCGGTGTTGATGACCGGAGCCGCTGCGGCCGTCGTTGGGCTTACTGGGCTCTCGCAAGCCGCATCAGGTTCTGGTTTGTCCGATTCCGAGAAAGTACCGGCTCCGGTGACGGTGGAACTCCAGGTAAACGGCTGCTCCCGTCTTTTGGCGCTTGATCCGCGCACGACGCTCCTGGACGCATTGCGCGAACATCTCGTGCTGACGGGATCCAAGAAGGGATGCGATCATGGCCAATGCGGCGCCTGCACGGTGCTGCTGGACGGGCGCCGTATCAACTCCTGCCTGACGCTCGCCGTGATGCATGACGGCCAAGCCATCACGACGATCGAGGGTTTGGCTGATGGCGAGGCGCTGCATCCTTTACAGGCCGCCTTTGTCGCGCACGATGGTTTTCAGTGTGGGTATTGCACCTCGGGGCAGATTTGTTCTGCGGTCGGAATGCTCGGCGAAGCCCAGACGGGCATGCCGAGCTATGTGACTGAGAACCTGGCAAAAGCCCAATCCGAACTCACCGATGTCGAAATCCGAGAACGGATGAGCGGCAATATCTGTCGCTGCGCTGCTTATCCAAACATCGTGGCGGCAATCAAACAAGCAGCTGGAATACAATCATGAAATCTTTCACTTATGTACGCGCCGACTCGCCGGCTCAGGCCGCTGCTGCACTGGCCGAACCTGGAGCTAAAGTGATTGCCGGCGGAACGAATCTGCTCGACTTGATGAAGCTGCAAATCGAGACCCCGAGCAAACTCGTCGATATCAACCGTCTTCCTCTAGACAAGGTCGAGGAGACCGCCGAGGGGGGGCTGCGTATTGGTGCGATGGTGCGAAACAGCGACCTTGCGGCCGATCCTCGCGTGCGCCAGCGCTATGGGGTCTTAAGTCGAGCTCTGCTGGCAGGTGCGAGCGCACAATTGCGGAACAAGGCCACCACCGGTGGCAATCTGTTGCAGAAAACGCGCTGTTATTATTTCTACGATGTTACCAAGCCGTGCAACAAGCGCAATCCAGGTTCGGGCTGCGCAGCGCTCGCCGGCTTCAACCGAATTCACGCCGTCCTCGGTACTAGCGACCACTGCATAGCCAGCCATCCTTCCGATATGGCGGTGGCGATGCGAGCACTCGATGCCCGGGTCGAGACTGTCGATGCCAGTGGCAGTAACCGCACCATTCCGATCGCAGAGTTCCATCGTCTTCCAGGAGACACGCCGCAGATCGAGACGGCGCTCACGCCCGGCGAGATCATCACGGCCGTTACGCTGCCGCCACCGCCGCGCGGCTTGCAAATTTACCGAAAGGTTCGCGATAGGGCCTCTTATGCTTTCGCTCTTGTTTCTGTTGCCGCCATCGTAGAGGCCTCTGGCGGGCGAATTCACTCGGCGCGCCTGGCATTTGGCGGGTTGGCACCTAAACCCTGGCGCGTACCCCAGGCAGAGGAGAGACTCTCCGGCGCATCTGCAAATGGGGACACCTTCAACGCCGTTGCAACGGCCGTGCTGGACGGAGCCCGCTCGCATGGCAGCAATGATTTCAAGATTCCGCTAACCCGACGAACCGTGCGCGCAGTTCTTGCTCAAGCCACGGGGACCTGAAGGAGACCGCCCATGGAAATGAATACGCCCGTCGGCGCGAATGCGCTCGATAACGACGCGCAAGGTCTTGTCGGCAAGCCGCTTGATCGCGTGGACGGACGGCTAAAGGTCACCGGAGGCGCCCGCTATGCCTATGAAGTGCTGCAGGCGCCCGCGACGACTTACGGCTATGTTGTCGAAGCTTCGATAGGCAAGGGGCGCGTGAAATCTATTGATACGCGCGCGGCGGAACTGGCACCCGGCGTACTCCTGGTGCTCACGCATCGAAATGCGCCCGCGCAAGGCACGGGTAATCACCATGAGGCCCACCCGGTGCTTACCAGTCCGGAGGTGTCGTATTACGGCCAGCCGGTCGCCTTTGTGGTGGCCGAGACTTTCGAGCAGGCCAGGGCAGCCGCCTACCTTGTGGGCGTCAGCTATGATCAGTCGCCTGGAAAGTACGTGCTGGGCAGTAACCTCGATCGGGCGCGCGCTCCCCGGGTTGCCGCTCGCGCGGCTCAGCCCGACAGCGCGGTCGGAGATTTTTCTGGTGCCTTCGCTGCGGCTCCACTCCAGCTTGATGTGACTTACACTACGCCCTTGCAAAGTCACGCCATGATGGAACCGCATGCCACGCTCGCCGTGTGGGAAGGCGACAAGCTCATACTCTACACCGCAAACCAGATGCTGAGTCAGGGACGGGATTCCGTCGCCAGGACGTTGAAAATGCCGCCCGAGAATGTGCGGCTTGTGAGTCACTATATCGGCGGTGGCTTCGGAGCCAAGCTATGGGTCAATGCCGACGCCATTCTGGCAGCGATCGCGGCGCGCCAGCTTAATCGCCCGGTGAAAACGGCGCTGACAAGGCAGCAAATATTTCACGTCACGACACACCGCTCGGACACCATCCAACGCATCCGCATGGGCACGGATCAGAACGGCCGGATCCTTGCGATCGGCCACGATGTGTTCTCGGGTAACCTACCGAGCGAGCAGAGCTTTGAAGGGGCGGCCATGCAGACGCGGACGCTATACGCCGGCGCCAATCGGCTGACCCGGCATCGCCTGGCGCCTCTCGATATTCCAGTTGCATCGTCCATGCGCGCGCCCGGGGAGGCGGTGGGCATGCTTGCCCTGGAGTGCGCGATGGACGAGCTCGCAGCGAAACTCAACCTCGACCCGATCGAGTTACGCGTACTCAACGAGCCGACGCTGGATCCCGAGAGGCACGTTCCATACTCCAGCCGTCACCTCATCGCCTGCATGCGGGAAGGCGCGCGACGCTTCGGGTGGGACAAACGGAGCCCGACTCCGGGCCAGGTGCGGGACGGACGCTGGCTTGTGGGGATGGGCATGGCCGCAGCCACGCGCGGTAACCCCCTTATGCCCTCGAAGGCCAATGTGCGATTGGAGCCGAACGGTTTCGCCACGGTGCGAATGGCGATGACCGATATCGGCACTGGCACCTATACGATTCTCACCCAGGTCGCGGCGGAGATGCTTGGTTTGCTGCCGCAGCGAATTAGAATGGAGCTGGGCGACACTAGCTTCCCGCAGGCGGCTGGCTCGGGCGGTTCCTTTGGTGCGGGCAGTTCCGGCTCGGCTCTGTTCGATGCGTGCAACTCACTGCGTACAAAGTTGGCGCGGATCGCTGGCATGGATCCCGAGACAGCGCACTTTGCCAACGGCCGTATCGAAAGTGCCGGTCAATCCAAGTTATTGACCGACCTTGTGGGCGCTGGCGTTGACGCCGACGGTGAAATCGATCCTGGCCGGACGCTCGAGGATTATTCACAACAATCCTACGGGTCGAACTTCGCCGAAGTTGGAGTCGATGTGGATACCGGTGAGATCCGATTGAGACGCATGTTAGGCGTCTTCACCGCCGGCCGGATTTTGAATGAGAAGACCGCCCGATCACAAGCAATCGGTGGCATGATCTTCGGTGTCGGAGCGGCGCTGGAGGAGGGAATGACACTCGACCCGCGCTTTGGCAATTTCGTCAATCACGATCTCGCTGAATATCTGGTGCCGGTGCATGCGGACATTCCTGATGTGGATGCGATCTTTCTCCCCGAACTCGACAACATGTCCAACCCGCTGAAATCTCACGTTAGACAAGATGTTGTCTTCACTACCGACATGAAACTGCATTTGCCATCGGCCGAAATCGCGATGGCGCCACGGCCGCAACGGTAGGCCGACCAACCATCGTTTGATTTTCTTGAAGATGTGTTTGGCCTGCTGATGAGCTGCCCACCCGCATAAATTCGAATTTAGTTTCTTGAACGGCAATTTAATGGTGCCGGCGGGCGATTTGGTTATTTTAGAGACGTCGCTTCCAACTGATGGAGGGTCGCATGTTCGACAAATCGATACAGAGAATTCCGGAGCCCTCATTCTATTACGCGATGTTGGCGGCAACCTGCTTCCGGCGTACAGCCCGCAGCCGCCATCGCAATGCGGGTGGTGCGTTCCGCGACATCGGTTGCATATATTTGGCCAAGGCCGGTTGCGGGTACGGGCATGAACAAATATCCGAATCTTTCTTAACGCAGATCAGGCACACCGGCGCCAAGGTCTCTTGGAGGCAGCCATGGACGGTCGATTGAAGCGCTTGATTCTCACTGGATTCCTGTTCCTCTTGGTGATCCTCGCCGCGCGTCCGTATCTCGTGGAACGATCGTATTCGGCGACCGCACTGCGTGCCATCGGATCGCGCAGTGATATGGCGGAATACGAGCGCACGACTATCGGCATTTTCGATCGGGTGTCGCCGTCCGTCGTTCAAGTTGTCGATTCGGCTGATGACAACGATTCCAACGACGAAGGGACTGAGGTTAAAACCGGCACAGGCTTTGTCTGGGATGCGGCCGGCCATGTCGTCACCAACTTTCATGTCGTACAGGGTGCCAAAGCCCTAACGGTTCAATTCGCGTCGGGCGAAGTCAGCAAGGCGGCCATCGTTGGTGTTGCGCCAGCCTACGACCTTGCCGTGATCCGTATCGAGGACAAAGGATCATTGCCGCCGCCGATCGCGGTGGGAAATTCGCAAGCCCTAAAGGTCGGTCAAGCTGCCTTTGCAATCGGCAGTCCATTTGGGCTCGATCAATCGCTGACCTCAGGCATCATCAGTGCACTCAAGCGGCGTATGCCGACTAGCAGTGGCCACGAGGTTACCAACGTCATCCAGACCGACGCTGCGATCAATCCCGGCAATTCAGGTGGCCCTCTGCTCGACTCCGCAGGGCGGTTGATTGGTGTGAACACGGCGATTTACTCGCCGTCCGGTTCCAGTGCGGGGATTGGCCTTGCCATTCCGGTTGATGTGATCAATCGCGTGGTGCCTGCGCTCATCCGCAATGGCCGCGTGCCGATGCCGGGCATCGGCATCGTAGCCGGCGACCACGTGCTGGCCACACGGTTCGGGATTGAAGGCGTGGTGGTGGTGGATACGGTTCCGGGTTCGCCGGCCGAACGAGCGGGCCTACAAGGCATCAAATCGAGCGGGCAGATTGGCGATGTCGTGATTGCAGCCAATGGCAAGCCCATTCACCGGCTGACGGATTTGAACGATGAGCTCGAGCAGGTCGGCATCGGCAACCAGATCGATCTCAGCATCGAGCGCAAAGGTAGCAAGACAGCGGTCTCTCTCAAGGTCACGGATTTGGTCGGTGTGCGACAGTAGGAGGTGACGCGTGAAATTCCTCTTGGTGAATGGCAGGACACCCAGCCTGCAGTCATTCTGTGCATTGTGCTGTGAGCCAATCGGCGAGAGCTACCTGCGAGAGCTCGCAACTCGGCTCTCCTACTGCGATCACCAGTGCTACGCCGGTCATTGCATAATTGCCGACCGGGCACTCAAAAATTACACGAAAGCCTCATGATCTCGTTGTGAGGTTAGGAGACTACGACCATGGCAATGGACGACCTTATCACCATCCAAAGCGCGCACGACTTTTCGACCACGCTCGAGGGCCTATTGGCGGCACTCAAGGAGCAAGGCGTGACCATCTTTTGTCGCATCGACCACGCCTCAGGCGCGGCGAGCGCCAACCTTCCGCTTCGGCCCACGACGCTCGTTATCTTCGGTAATCCCGCTGCAGGAACGCCATTGATGCAAGCGGCGCAAACCGCAGGAATTGATTTACCGTTAAAAATATTGGTCTGGAAAGACATCAATGGATCGGTCAATCTGACTTACAATGATCCATCTTGGATCGCGGCTCGGCACAAGCTCGGCAGCCAAGTCAATCAAACCGTTGCTGCGATGACGACCGCACTTAAAACGCTCGCAGCCCATGCAACGGGCCACTAAAGACGGAATGTTTGCGTCGGGCACTTAGCGGACGTGATGACTGTGTCTGCGGATGTCCGCGTTCTGCTGCTTTGCGCTCTCGCGGGAGCATTCAGTTCAAGTTTGGGCAGGCAATTTCCGCCGTGCAACCGGGGCCGGCCGAAATCGTAAGGCGGAAGCGATGCAATTTGATGATCGCGGCGACCATACTCAAGCCCAGGCCCAGGCCTTTGGTGTTCCGAGTCTTGTCTGAGCGATAGAAGCGCTGGGTCACCGCTTCTCGTTCGATCTCGGGGATGCCGGGGCCGGTGTCAATCACCCGGATGACGGTCTCGCGTTCCTGGTAAAGCAGTACGAGCTCCACACGTCCGCCCTTGGGGGTGAATTTCACGGCGTTGTCGACCAGGTTGATAACAGCCTCGAACAGAAGATCACGGTCGCCCTGCACCGTCGGTCCATCGGGAGCTTCGGCCCAAAGAATGACACCCTTGTCCTCGGCGATCGGATCGTAGAGATCGCCAACTTCGCGAATCAGAGGGGCGAGTTGGACTTCGCTAAACCCCTCGCGCCGGCGGCTATGCTCGATTTCTGTAATGCGCAACAGCGCCGTGATCGTGGTCAACGATTGGTCGAGACCAGCGATCGCCTGATCGGTGACGGCGCGGAACTCCTCCAGCGTTGAGGCGTGCTCGCGGCCGCGCTCGAGGCGTATCCGCACGCGGGTGAGCGGCGTGCGCAGGTCATGCGCGATGTTGTCACCTACCACCTTCGCCTCCTGCAGTGCCTCCTCCAGCAGCGCCGCGCGCACCGCCACAGTTATGTGCCTTGTCACCCCCCGGTAACCAAGGAAACGTCCTTGCGGATCAAACAGCGGCTTGCCGCTCGCGGCAAGGTAGACTTCGGAACCGTCCCTGCTGGCGGCTCTGTACCTGAAGTCGCGAAATGGCTTGTGCGCATCGAGGTTCGCTAAATGAAGCCGCCACTTTTCTGGCTCCTCCTCGAGGTCAAGAGCGTAATCCCATGCCCGCGCGCCTATCCGGCGGGTGGGTATGGTGCCGAGTTGCTCGGATTCAGTGATGAGACGGTGGTCCGGCCCGGTCTCCCAGTACCAATCGGAAGCCGACTCCGTAAAATCGCGGAAGCGCTGTTCGCTCTCTCGAAGCGCCTTCTCGGCCTGCTTGCGCTCCGTGACATCCATCACAGTGCCGACAAATTCAACAGGACTGTCGGAGGATGCAAGAAAGACCGGGTGCGCCACTAGGTGAATAAACTTGACGATGCCATCCGGAAGAACAATTCGGTAGTCCAGTTCGTAAGGTTTTCCTTCAGAGAGTGCTTTCTCACGACCTGCATCCGTGTGAGCCCGATCCTCAGGATGGAGGCGCTGTCGAATTGTTTGGAGTGATGGTATCCCCTTATCCGGATCAAGGCCGTATATCTGATAATATTGATCCGATAAATGGACGAACTCTCTCGAAGCGACATTCAATGCCCAACTGCCCGTTCGGGTCAGCCTCTGCGCTTCCGCTAGATAGGTTTCGCTCCTACGTAATTCAGTGGTTCGTTCGGCCACCTTTTTTTCGAGCTCATACCTGGCATTCTGAAGCTCTTGCTCTCTGTGACGTAGCGCTTCCTCGGTGTGCTTTGCATCGGTGATATCCGTGCAGGACCCGAACCAATTGACAATGCGACCCTTGCTGTCACGGACCGGCACGCCGCGCGTCTTGAACCAGCGGTAAACTCCATCGTGCCGCCGAACGCGGTATTCCACATCATAGGCGTGTCGCTCCGCTACCGAATCCGTCCAAAATTGCCGCGTGCTATTCCGATCATCGGGATGGAGAACGTCCATCCAGCGCCAACCGAGCAACTCACTCTCGGCGACCCCCGTGTACTGCGTCCATTGCGCGCTAAAATAGTCGCACGCGCCGTCCGGCGCGGCAGACCAGACAAGTTGCGGCAACGCCTCGACCAAGCGGCGCCAACGCTCGTCGCCCTTGCGCAATGGTTCGTCTAAGATGCGACGCGGCTTGTTCATAGCCAGCAATCCAGTCGCGCTACCCCAGCCGCAGGTAGAAATCAAATTTACTCTATAAAACATACTCTAACAACCGCGACCCAATGGGCCGAAGGAACTCTCGTCGAGCACGCTTGCGAGCATCGCGTTGAAGCCTAAAGACTTCCGTAGCGTCCTTCTCGGTTGAGCCTTTGTAACCGGATTTAAGAGTCGCCGGGGGAGTTAAATCCAATTGTTCGTCACGCCGATTATATTGCTATGCATGAGTCCGCTATT
>WNFD01007744.1_pt1 | contig 10606 bp, 11 predicted proteins | sample 5400491 | NCBI WGS metagenome assembly WNFD01 (sample SAMN13153343, study PRJNA577476) | soil metagenome | isolation source: 120 cm saprolite under Douglas fir tree site 2 hole 2 replicate 2 | place: USA:California | collected 2015-04-18 | reverse complement strand
GAGGCGCGGGCGGACCGCGCAGGCGGGAGGCGTGCAGGGAGAGCCAGCGTCCCGCGCGGCTCCGGAGCCGGACGGTGGCCGGCGGCTGCGGCGCGGCAGGGCCCTGTTCGAGGCGGGTCAGCCGGGCAGCCGCGGCGTAAACGGCCATGGGCAGCTCGCTCGTGCGTGGCCAGTCAGTGTCATCGATCTCCGCCAGCCGCTGCCGGGCTTCTGGGCTCATGGATACGACGGCCAGGTCCGCGTCGAGCACGATGATGCCGGGAGCCGCTGTCTCCGCCGTGAGCACTCCGGCCGGCCCGACAGTGATGGCACGCCGCAGGCCCTCGGCCACGTGCGGCGAGATCTGCCGGATCAGGTCCGCCTCCCGGGCGTCGAAGCCGTGCGACGCGTCCTGTCTGTGCAGGCACAGCACGCCCCAGCACCCCCACGGTCGCGAAGAACGCAGCATCCACCGGCATGATCCGGCGCAGCCGGCGCAGTACCTCGTCGCGCAGACCGGAGGCGCCCAGCCCGGCGTAACACCGGCCGATCAGGTCGGTGACCTGGCGTTCCCTGGCTGTGCCCGCCATAGGCCGACCATACTCCGGCCCGCGGCAGGGCGTCGCATCTGCCACTTTCGCCGGCACCTCGGCGCGCCCGCCGGGGCACCTGGGTCAGAGGCTGCCCCGGGCGCGGCGGCGCCGGGTCGTGCGGTCAGGGCAGGCTTACCAGGCCGAGCTGACGCAGCAGGCCGAGCTCGTCGAGGCGGCCCCAGCGCTCCACGATGAGGCCATCGCGGACGCGCCAGATGTTGATCCCGGGAAGGGTGACGCTGCGGTCGGAGGGGGACACGCCGAAGATCTCGCCCTGCTGCGTACCGCTTGCGGTGAAGTGCTCGACGACCAGGTCGCCCTCGCCGACGAGGATGCCTGTCTCGCTGTGCCAGTCGGGGAAGGCGGCGCGGAACATGGCCCCGGCCTCTCGCATCCCGTCCCGGTCGGCTGTCACGCCGAGCGGCGGGTCATGGTTCACGAAGTCCTCGGCTAGGTATTCGGCGACGGCACCGAGGTCACCCTTGGTGAACAGGGCGTCTATAAAAGCGGTTACGGTGTTCTTGTTCTGCTCAATGGTGTTCATGACCGCAGTCTTCCGGCGTGCCGTGGGCCTGAGTACCCCAGCAATCTGGGGTTTTTCCTGGTCTGGCGCGTCACCAGCTCGCGTGGCGGTGCCGGATCCCCCGGTCCTGACGCGGGGCCGCTGCTCCTGGTCGGGTAGCCCAGGAGCAGCGGCCGACCGAATCGGTGGCTCTTTAATTGGTCTGGGCGGCCGGGCCGGGGCTGATCCATACCAGCCTGGGGGTGACCCCGGGCTGGCGGGCGAAGGCGCGGAGCGCCCGCTCGGCGGACACCAGGCGCATGTGCATGCGGCCGTCCAGCGTGACGACCTCTGCGTGCCCGTGGAACTGGAGGCCCCAGGCGGTGATCTCGCCGTCCGCTTCCTCGCCATAGTCGCAGAACACGGCGAACAACTCTGGCGCGGACTCGGCGACGAATGCCGCCACCTCCTGGTCGTATTCCTCCTCACTGAGCAGCGGCCCTAGGTCCACGAGCCCCGTGAGATCGAGCGGTCCGAGGTCGTCCGGTTGTTCCAGGTCGTGCCGCTCTTCGATGTCCTCGTCGTCTCCGGGCGTGCGGGTGTCGTTGATCGTCATGAACTGATCCCTCCCTTACGGATTGTTCTGCCTCGTACGCGCTGCGTATCTGGCAAGCTAGGTCCATGGTGCTCTCGCCTTCACTGGAATGCAAGGGTGCACAAGCATCGATGCAGAAGTTTTTGATGAGTTCTGCCTGGTCGCCGCTGGACGGGTGGCACGGCCGGGCAGGGGGAGGGAGCTGAGAATGCCGAGTGGACGCCACATCACGACCGTCCGGCTGCGCCGGATCGGCGCCGAGATGCGGAAGCTGCGCAAGGCGGCCGGGCTGACCAGGGAGGACGTGGTAGAGCGGACCAGCATGAACATGACGACCCTGTACCGCATCGAGTACGCCCGCGTGAAGCCTCAGCCACGCTCGCTGCGCAACCTGCTCGACATCTACGGCGTGGGCAGGGAGCAGCAAACTGAACTGCTCACGCTGCTCAAGGAGTCAGGCCAGAAGAGCTACCTGCACACTTACACCTCTGAGCTGCCCGAGACCTACGCCACCTTCATCAGCTTCGAGGACGAGGCTCGGTCGGAGTCCTACTATCAGTCGTTGCATGTACCCGGTCTGCTCCAGACGGAGGGTTATGCGCGAGCGGTGATCCGGGGCACGCTGCCGGACGCCAGCCAGGACGAGGTAGAACGGCGCGTCGAGGCGCGGATGGCCCGGCAGGCAGTGCTTACCAGGGCGGACGAGGACCCGCTGAAGTTCTGGGCGATCGTGGATGAGGCGGCACTGCGGCGGCAGGTCGGTGGGCTGGCCGTGATGCGCGAGCAGCTTGCCACGCTCCATGACGCCAATGAGATTCCGAACGTGACGTTTCAGGTAATCCCGTTCGGCGCAGGCGCGCACCCCGGAATGCCTGGCTCGTTCGTCGTGATGCGATTCCTCGACCCGGCGGACCCCGAAGTGGTCTACGTCGACAGTATGGCAGGAGACCTCTTTCTCGAAGAGGAAGTTGACATCCGCCGGTTTACACTGGCCTTCGAACATCTCCGCGCCGTGGCGCTCAGCCCCGCCGCTTCAGCGGCGCTGGCCGCTGCCATCGCGGGAGAGTCGTGACGGAAAGGAAGTGCGGGATGACGACCCCTGAGCTGTCCCGTGTCCACTGGCGGAAGAGCTCTTGGAGCGGGAACAGCGAAGCCTGCGTCGAGGTGGCGGCCATCTGGCGGAAGAGTTCCTACAGCAGCGGCAACGGCGAGTGTGTCGAGGTCGCGAGCGCGGGCGGTCCCTCGGAGCGCGGCGACCGGGTGATCGCGGTGCGGGACTCGAAGGACCCCGGCGGGCCGAAGCTCTACTTCACCCCGGGTGAGTGGCGGGCCTTCACGGGGAGTGTCACGGGTCTCCCGTTCGGCATAGCCTGAACCGCGCGCCAAGTCGGCCGAAGGCGCTTCCGGGTCGCGAGTCGGCGCGTGCTGCGTTGGCGGCCCGGCCAGGGCGCACGATCCCTGACCGGCGATGGCTCACGGCGGCCGCGCTCGTCAGACTCCATCGATAAGCTCTTCCTCAGTTCTGACGAGGGGAGCAGGGGATGACCGGTCGTCTCACGCTGTCATGGGTGAATAAGGACCAGGCGTTGGTACCGGCGAAGAGCTGCTAGTTCGGACGAAGCCGGAGCGGTAGCGCCGCAGACTCATATGGTAGCTCAGACAGGGGCTGAAGATGATTACAGTTGAGATCGGTGCTGGTGAAGAGCTGATGGGAAAGCTGACGCACGAGCTCGGGCGGGCCGGCATAACCACGGGAGTGATCACCTCTGTTATCGGTGCTGTTGATGAATGCTGTGTGAGCACCATGCCAAGGGATGATGCGTCCAAGGATATTCTTTCGGGAATATTCTGCGCCGCTGGAGATGTTCGGGACGGGAGAGGTTCGCGACGGGAAGCCGCATATCTACGCAACGTTCGGTACCGAAGACGGCACTGCAATCGCGGGTCATCTCCATCGGGCCGTGGTGCAGCACTGGTTTGCCCGCATCTACATTATGCCGTTTTAAGTGACCATGATTCTCCTGCCGCGCAGGCTGCCTGGCTGTAGGCGGCTTATCAGCCCTGCATTCGATGCGGGATCGGTCAGCAGAAGCTGAGCCGGGCGATGCGTGCTGCCCAGTTGCCGTCAGGGATGAAGTACTGCTGGGCGGTGACCACGGTGTTGCCTGCCGGGTAGGTGGAACTGGCCGCGGGGCTGGGCGGATCGCGGCGGAGGAGTAGTCGCCGAAACGGCGAGCTCCTGGTCGGTTGGTTTCATGATCCGAAGCGCATGGCGGTTGCCCACCGACGAAACTTGAATACGGTGAACCGTATCCACTACTTCGGTGATGTCCTAAACCTGGGACCCGCTGGAGAGGTAGTGGATGTCCGGCGTCGACGATCTTGAGTTCGATACTGTAGGGTTGCGGTCAGCGCTGGGGTACTGACGCATATTTGCGGTGCGGTGCCACGTACTTCCATGAGTTCCTACACTAAAGAGGAGTCAATGACAAATGACCGAAAAGGCATACTCTTGGAACTTTGTCGGTGACAATGAGGTCGACCCTCACGCCAACCTTCCCGCAGACATATCCATCCGGAGGTTCGCGCTAAGTTATATCCTTGTTCCATTCCGCAGTTATCCGCACAGGTCCATTACGGCGGTCAATCTGCATCCGGACACCTGGAACTCCCTGATGCTCCCGTATGGTGGTCTACGACTTGATGAGGCCACGGCCGCAGCAGACGCAAAAACCTTCGCGGATCTGTCGCGGTGTCTCCACAACCTGATCATCGGCAACCTGGACGGATATCTGGAAGGCGCGCGCCGTGAGCTGTCCGCGTACTACTCAGAGGTGGCGGACCTAACCGAAGTCCCGCCACTGTACCGAAATTACTCCCTGAAGTTCTCCAAATCCGCCAGCCAGTGGACTGCCTACGTCTTCACCTATCACGCGGCTCCAGTCTCCCTGCTCACAGCACCGGGTCTCCAACGTGCGGAAGTGCGGATGGAGGCCGCCTCGATCGAGCAGGCTCTGAAGGAGGAACGAGTGGCGGGGACCAAGCTTGAGGAGAACGTCGTCGCGCTACTCAGGTCCGGGCTCGTCGAGTTCTGGGCCAGCTCCGTAGCATAGTTTCCGGCTTGGGCCGATGATAAGCCTTCCATAGATGCCTAACGAGGCACCAACCCTCCGGGGATCGCTCGTGACGTACGTACTTCTGGATGAGCTTGCTGACGCAGCGAAACTCGAGCCTCGGCCGACTCAGATCTGGATACTTCTCACAATGGAGATCACCGTCCATACCTCGGACGGTGATTATCTTATCGCGAAACAACCCTACTATGCTGACGCGGAGGATCCCAAGTCCGAGTTCGAAGGGGCCTGGGCGCCTCCATTCATCGGAGTGCCGGTACCTCAGCGATGGGACGCGGCGGGGTCGGCGGATACACTCAAGCGGCGTATAGCGGAGGTCGACGCCTCCGTGAACGCCGTTGAGCTGGTCGAGCAGTTCCTGTACGAGATGGGTGTCGAAAACCCGTCGATCATGGAGCGTCCCCCATTCACCGAACTGAAGTCTTCGCCGCGTAACCCCAGTCTCGTCAAGGCTTACAAGATTCGCCGCTTCGCAGTTTACAGCGATCTTTCCACAACCAAGAGCAACCTTGCTGACCCGGATGGTAGAAAGGGTTTCGTATATATCCCGCTGGATCAAATGGACAGATACCTCCAACGGTCGTATCGGGGCGACAAGGCACCGGACTGGAAATATCTTGGCCTGCCGCTGATGACCAACATCGCAACGCTGTTGTCGCGTCCTGCTGAGCTGCTCGCACTCAAGTCGCGGCCGGTCAATATATCACCAGAATACTTCTTCCACGCGCGGGAAGGCTGGCTGATTAACTTCGACCTGAGCGGGTATGGCCGGGCTGTCCAGCATGTAGCCAACCACATGCAATCGCTCGAGGAGAGCGGGCCAGAACTCGCAGACTTCTTCAGGGCCCGGCTAGCGCAGTGGTTCGCGGAGTTCCTGGCCGCATCGGGTGCCCGCCAAGTGCAACACGCTGGCGATGGCTTTCTGTGTGCAGTCAGTTCCGGAGCCGACGCGCTGGACAGTGTCGTGGGCGAACTCCAACAGCTTCAGTCGAGGATCGACGGCATCAGCAGGGCCTTGCCCGAAGAATGCATGCTGGGCAGCAGAACCGCCGTGTTCCATGGTGTCTACAAGTACGGGCGGGTCGGCGGAGCGCTCTCCTCGGTGCCCGGCTTCGACGGCGAGAACGTGGTGACCGTCGTCCGCATGGAACAAGGCCTTGCCCATCTGATCAAATCGGGCGAGCTTCGTGAATTCGGCCATGGAAACCGTCATTTCATCGTGACGCTTTCCGAGGAGAATTCGATTGACGAGGCGCTCCGTAACAAAGGCTGGCACCACCGTAGCCAGCCGACCCGGCTGGAGTCCAAGGAGTTCGGTACCGAAGGATGGGTCTGGGCACGGTCCATCGCGGAGTAGGGGCGGATGCTCAGGATTGCTTCAACCGTCGCCGGGAGAGTTGGTCGGCTAGGTCTTGGGCAAGCGCGACCATGGTGAGTGTGGGGTTGAACGAACCAGCCGTGGGCCAGAGGGATCCGCCGGTCACATAGACGTTCTCAAGGCATTGAGGCCGGTAGTCGAGTCCGACCACGCCGTCGTCGGCTTCCCCGACCCAGAGTGTCGAGGCTTCATGGACAAGTCCAGGAAGACGTCGCTGTTGTGGCACAGGACGGGCACGCTGCCAGGATCCGGCATCCGGTGTTCCATGCCAGTATTCGACTCGACTCCGTCCACGCGGCGAAAGCGCATTCTCTAGCATCTCGAAGGCGGCTTGGTCCATGGCCTGCCAGGTCCGGTAATCTTGGTCGTTGGCGTGCACACTGAGTGCTACGTTGGTCGAGAGATCTGCACCTTCGACGAGCCGAAGACAATTGTCCGGATTGTTGTTATCCAGTTCGCCGAGCACTGCGACTATGAACACCAGGTGATCCGTCGACTGCGCCAGCTGCGGCAACGTGGCGGTTGCCATCGGATCGGGCACATAACGAGCGAGCGTCTCTGCGTTCCGGATCGGATCTCTATCATGCAGCACCGTAAGTTGCACATGGTATTCGGCGCGCGCCACGGCATCGGTTCCCCCGCTCACGTAAATCGCTGCCATCTCCAACTCATCGAGGCGGCATCCGAAAGCATATTCCCTGCGCGGAACCCGGGCGACTATCAATGACGTAAAGTGTGCCGTGTAGCGTGTTCCGGCGAGATGCGGCTGAGGCAGCGAATTAAGCAGCAGTGTGGTTGCAGGTATCGTGCCTATGGCCAAAACTATCTCGGCACCTTTGGCTTCTATCCGTCCTCTGCTGGTATCCAGTGCCGTCACCCGGCTGCCCTCAAGGATCAGCCGGGTTACCGTGCGGTTGGTTAGCAAGTGTAGCGGGACACAGGGACCCTGTGTTGTGATTGGCTCCTTATGTGTCGCGAGCCGGAGCAGCCGCGTCGGCACGGAGAACTTGGCGAGATGGGACCCCAGGCCGACTGCAAGAGCAGCAGGAGAGCAGGATTCGGCGGAGCCGATCTCCGAAAGATTGTCCATGAGCATCTTTTGAAGCGCGCGCTGCATTGTGGAGTAGAGAGGATGTTGTAGCCGATCGGCGCTGACGACACCGAGGAGGTTCTCAGCAGCTTCGAAATTGCGGCGCGCGGCCTCGGCCATCCTGGTTGGCCAGCGTCCTAGTTCCATCGCAGTGGGCCTAGGGCACCAACCGCTCCAGAATGTACTCTCACCACCCAGGTACGGAATAATTCCATGCTGCCACTGGAAGCCTCCGAGGGAAGTCTGTGATTGGCTCGTTGATATACGCCAAGGTCGGAATTCGACGAGTTCTGCAAGTTTCGGGCCTAGCGTTGGAGCGACGTTCTGGAAATGATCTTCCAGGAGGATCCCGCCGCGCTCGATGATGGTGATTCTAGCGATTGGATTGTGGGCGAGCGTACGTTTCACGAAGGCAAAAGCGCATACGCCACTACCGATCACAATGTAGTCGGGGTTCGTGTCCATGGCGGAATCCTCTGGATCAACGTTGACGACCGCATCTCACAGATTTAGCTCTGTTCGCAATTGTGAACTCATCTCTGCGATCTCGTCATCGGTCACCAGCACACGGGTGTTTTTGGTGACAAGAAATCCTGGTTGACCCACGAGTACGTCTCTGCCAGCCGGATGATGCTGGCCAAGGACCGCCAACGTTGCACATAGTGTGTCATCGGGAATCTCTGTGGCGTGGTACACTCCTGCCTCCAAGTCGTGCCAGCTACCTGCAGGGCATTCCTGTCGGGTAATGGTCTTATTCACACTCGTCCAGTTTTCACTTTCGATAAGTAGATCGAGATGCTCGCCGGTGCCGGGCTGAACGGTGTACTTCTTGAGGTCGGCGCTGTCCAGTGGATTGTCCGTCTCATGCATCATGTACTGGGATTCGATATAGTTCCCTGCGATCACCCGAGAGTACAGATCAAACGAGTGCCGGTGGATCTCGGGATGCCCCTCAAGCCTACGCCGCATATGCCGCGGCCATACATGGAGCCGGATCAGCCCCAGATTCTCGATGAGCCTGACTCTGAAGGTCGCGAAACCGTTGGGATGCCACCTCCCTGGGTATGGTCTTTCCTGTCTTATACTCTCCAGCAGCTGATCCAAATGTTCGGCGACTGCCGCCTCCGCATCGCGGAGGAAGCGAACATAGGAGTTTGGATGGCTGAATGGGAAAGTGTGGTTCTCTTGCTGTGTCAAGTCTGCTCTATCCATGATTTGTTGATGGAGGGCCTGCCTTCATCTGGTCCACGATGATTCGAGCCGCAGTGTCGATAAACGACGAACTCGGTCTGTAGTCTGCGTACCCTAGGCCTTCGAATGATTTCGGTGGATCATCCATCCCGGGATATATTGTTATGTCAGAAACGGAGATAAGTGGGCCGACCGATCGGGGAACATTCTGGGCTCTTAGTATTGCCGCATGGATTGCCTTAATGCCGACTCGGTGTGCGGCGAGGACTCTGTGCATGCCGTCCAGGACGACCAGTCCCTCGGCATTTTCCTCGATTAGCGGACCGAACAGCACCTTGGTCTCCGGCCATGGCTGGAACAGGGCCACCGGGAGATATGGGAGTATCAGATGGGCCTCGAATCGGCTGAATAGTTCTGCGGCGTCAAGGAGCCTCCGGCGCGAAGATACCCAGATCACACTTTGCAGTGAGTCAATTGGCACCTCTTCGTAGCTGACGCTGACACTTCTGTATCGGGGCCAGTGCCAAAGGGCCGCTTGCCGGATGGCGTCGGCGGATCTGTCCGGAGATATTGCTCTCAGAATGGTAGCCATGGCGGAGTCAGCAGTACAGATTCGGTGCCGTCCAGGACGGATAGCGCTAATTTTTCGTGAGAATCGAATGCTAGCTCGATGAGGTCGCCGGTGAATATTCCGCAATCGCCACGAAAGAAGTCTCCTCGTGATCGCAAGTGGCTTATGATTACCGGCATCTCTTGGCAGATCGCAGGAGGCAGGAGGCAGGACGTTTCCGTCGGCCTGATCGTCAGATGCGTGGGCAGATAGGCGTTATGCGTGTCGTCAATCACCATTCCGCTGACCGTTACTCGCTCGCGTACAGTCCGGACCATTCGAAGGCCGTATAGCGGTGAGCTTCGTGGATCATCGTAGCCGAAGAACGGACACAGTATGCCTGCACGCGTCCGCGCTCTGATTCGCCAGCCCTTACCGTGTTCGTACAGTCGCAACTCGGGATGTGCCGCGACCCCCGAACTGATCCTTCGGGTCATGTCCGAGATGTCGCCGAGATCACCGGTGAACACGATGTCGACATCGTGGGCGCTCATATCACCACTCCGGCTCACCGCCCCGAGGCGTAGCGAGCCGGTCAAGCCGGTGTGTATTCTCCCGGTTCCTCCTTCGGTGACCCTTTCAGTCTCGCCGAGAACGTCATGCATCTGCCTGGCTGCCGCCCTATTTCCCTCGATGCCCGGGGCGACAGATGCATCGATATGTATTGCGACATCGTCCATATCTACGATGGACTTAGTGGAGAAGAGCTGCGCGGTGTCGTAGAACAGACCGGTTCTGGACCTTATTGTTTTCCGGCTGGCCTCGGGCATCCCGCGCCCGTTTGCTGTATAGGCTTTGCGATAACGTGTGCCGAGGAAGACTCGGTCGCCAGTCTTGTCCGGAACGAATGCTATCTCGCCCACCGCAAATCCTGGAGGGTGGTTCCAGCCGTGAACGGCGATGATCCGACTATCAATGAGGACGAGATAATCTTGATCGGAAACGCCGGCTACGGTCAAGGAAGCCTCCCATGATGATTGCCGCTCTGGGTGATACGTCGAGTATCGGTGGATTTGCCCGCGCGGGCAAGTGCCCTATCTGCACCATCTCACCCTTGGGTCCTGGGCAAGGCTGGCCAGCGAGGGCCACATCCAGGGAGATGTGTATGAGATGACCATCTCGCAAATCTATTTCTACTTAAGCACCGATAGCATCTACCACCGCTTCAGTGTCATTAGTTTCAGGCTGCCTTCTGAGTTTCCCGCAGGCGGCGATGATTTCCAGGCTCTTATAGCGCCGACTCGATGGATGCCGAGTGATGTGGGCAGCGAGTGGGAAGTCACGGCCGGGAGCGCCGTCACCGCGCTTCCGTTCGGAATCCTGGATTTTGATCTTGGTTCTGCCCGGCTGGCCGGGCGTGCCCTGCGCTGGACTGGCAGGGGATTCTGTCAGTGGTGTCCGGTCAGTACGGCGGCGACGAGCTCGCGGCGGCTGCGGACGCCGAGCTTGTCGAATGCGGCGGTCAGGTGCTCCTGCACGGTGTTGACGGAGATGTGCAGTTCCCGGACGATCTGGCGGGTGGAGTGTCCCCTGA
>WNFD01007743.1_pt1 | contig 10607 bp, 8 predicted proteins | sample 5400491 | NCBI WGS metagenome assembly WNFD01 (sample SAMN13153343, study PRJNA577476) | soil metagenome | isolation source: 120 cm saprolite under Douglas fir tree site 2 hole 2 replicate 2 | place: USA:California | collected 2015-04-18 | reverse complement strand
CCGCGACGAGCAACTGTCTCCACAAAGCGGGGGCTGCTGGCGGAATCGCCTAGAACTTCACGAATCTTGTTCACTGCGGTGTTGAGGCTGTGGTCGAAGTCCACGAAGGTATCGGCAGGCCACAATCTCTCTCGCAATTCCTCTCGAGTGACCACGCTGCCCGCCCGCTCCAGAAGTATGGTCAACATGGCAAAAGGCTGGTCCTGAAGTCGCAGGCGGCGGCCTTGTTTGCGCAGTTCACGCGCCCCCAGATCGGCTTCAAAAACACCAAAATGGGCGGACTTGCGGCTGGCGAGCGGAGATGGTCCCGACACGGACGCTAGTTTAGCACCGGCTTTGCTCGAGCCTTTGGTGCGGCCGTATCCTCTTCAATTGCCGGATCACCAACGCTCAGTTACTGAAGCGGGTTCCCGAAATGCCGATGTAGATGTAAGAGAGGCATCGCACGTTTACGGACTCATTCATGAGCCTAGCCCACCGTCCGCCGTCGCCAATCCGCGTTCTGATCGCCGATGACCGTGCGGTCATGCGCACCACGCTAGCTCATATGCTCGAGGCCAGCTCCCAAATCCGGGTTTGCGGCACCGCCCGCAATGGCCAAGAGGTCGTGGAGAAGACCAAGCTGTTACAGCCCGATGTGATTACTTTAGACGTGGGAATGCACCTGCTGAACGGAGTGGATGCGCTCAAACGCATCATGAGCGAGTGCCCGTGTCCGGTCATCATGTTCAGTTCCGCTACCCGGGAGGGCGCGGAGGTGACCCCCGAAGCCCTCTCTGCCGGCGCATTTGATTACCTGCCGAAAGTGAACTTCCGGCCTTGTGCCAACACTCTCAAACTGCAACGCGACTTGATCGAGAAAATTGAAGCTGTTTGGCACAGCTACCTCGCCCGCAAGACATCCCTGCTTCGCCTGCCACTAACTCCTCCCGCGCGTCGCATCCATTCCCGGGAAATGTCTCCGCCGATTCCGCGAATTGTGGTACTCGCCACTTCTACCGGGGGGCCGCAGGCGCTCCAAGGGGTGTTGTCCGAATTGCCGGGTGATTTGCCGCTAGCCATGATCGTGGTGCAACACATGCCTCTGGGCTTCACCGCGCCACTGGCCAAACGTCTGGACGGGCTGTCCAAACTTACCGTCCGCGAGGCCCGGCACCTCGAAGCTCTTCTGGCGGCAGCGGTCTATGTAGCCCCGGCGGGCCAGCACACCACCCCTGGTAAAGAACTCGCATCAGGTGTCGATCTGTCTTTCCGGCGCTCCTTCAAACACTATCCATAAGCCCTCAGTTGACGTCACTATGCTGTCGGTAGCAGAAGTATTTGGCCTCTATGCCATGGGCATCATCCTTACCGGGAATGGGTTCAGACGGCTTGCAAGGCATGACCGCGATTCATGAAGCCGGTGGGCTTACCATGGGCCAGGACGAAGCCAGTTCGGTCGTTTATGGAATGCCACGTATGGAATGCCACGCTGCTGCGCCGAACGTGGAATCCTGCAGCAGATCGTGCCCCTGTCCGAGGTCCCCCGGTAGCCGGCATCGCGAAGGATCTCGCAAGTTACATCGCGGACAAAGCCCTCATCTTCAATGACAAGAATGGTCGCGCAGATCTCGCGTCGCTGATCCACTTGGGCTGTCGTGCAACGCATGAAGCCTCTCTTTGAATTCCGTAAAACCTGGGGAACTCCGTAAAAACTGGGGAGTCGGTAAAAGCTCAACTCTGTAAAAGGGTTCTTGCAGGGCAGGTTCCATCGCCAAGGAATCACACAAGTACTTGGGGTTCAATAGGCCTGCCCCGTTCGTGCCTAGACGATGCGAGTTTTCGGGAATTACTTCCTGAAGTGGGAACTTTTTCTGATCATCTTCCCCGCGCCAGCAGCGTCTGTTCTGGATCCAACAGAACCTTGCGGATCCCCGCCGGCGCCGAAAGACGAAACGGGGTTTCTTTTCCTTCAGCAAAAATGTGGCCCAAGAAGACGTTCTTGCCTGCGATTGATGCGTATAGGGGAATCGCCGTCACCAGGCTGTCCGGCGCATGCTCCTGCAGGATCGTTCCGGTGACAACGGTTGCGCCTGCCTTGTCAGTAAACTTAAGTCCGCGAAGCTCGAAAGCTGGAACCGCGCTTCCATTCACCCAGCTCTCGTAGAACCAGCTCAGCGATTCGTGACCCTCATACCACAGAGATGATGGCATCTCGGACTCAAACACCGCCATCACCTGCGCGGTATTGACCGCCCGACCTTCGTATTCCGTGCGCAGCCTGCGCAAGGCCCGCACAAACGGTTCGTCTTCGGTTTTCGCGGGACGAACGGCCGCACTCTTGCGGTCCGCATCGCGCATCATGGTCCGCAGCATGTGGAACAGCCAGGTGCCTCGTCCGTAGCTGATGGCGTTATAGGCGCTGGGGGACCGGGATGACGAGAGCCGGAGCCCAAGCGTCACCGGGCCGGCATCCATCAGCGGCATGCCATCGCGGTTCTTGGTCAGCAGGTCATCGCGGTACTTTTGCATGATCTGCCGGAACTGCGCCGGATTGCGCGATTCGAGCAGCATCAACGCGCTATAGTTGGCCAGCGCCTCCATGATCCATTGATCGCGATAACCGCGCCAGGTCACCAGATCACCCCACCACTGGTGCGCAGTCTCATGAGCAATCACTTGCTCCTCAATCAGGCGTTGATTGGGATCGCTCTCCACGCGTTCCCTTTGTTGGGGACTCAAGAAAGCATAGCTGGAAAGGAAGATCAGGCCTGGCCAACCCTGACTGACGGTCCCGGGAAATTGTGTAATTGCCAGATCCGAATAGGGAAACGGACCGAAACGTCGTTCGTAGAACTCGAGTGCCTTGGCCGAGATCGTACCCACCATCTGCCCATTCTCCGCTGGAGACGGCCTTTCTGGCGTAAACGTACCTCCCAGCGGTCCCGCCGACCCTGGGAGTCGGAACAAATCCGGAATCTTGGTCTCGGCAGTGCTGGTTCCAGCGAAACCCCGCTCTACGGTGCCGGTCGCATAGGTAACTACATCGACTTTCCCGGCGTGAGTCGTGGCTTGCGAATACTTGCCAAGGTTAAACCCCGCCACCGGGACCGGACGGTCCGAAATCCATCTCGAGGATTGTTCGGCTCCAGCATTTTGTGCCTCGGCGCGGCGGCCGGTCGCCACTAGCGTCCACCCCAGCGGGTAACGAAACTGCAAGTCGAAAGACGCCATCGCGAACCCCAAATTGGGGTACCAAGTTCCATGCTCGCCCACGTACAACAACCCGTTGGCTGCCTCGGAAAGCACCGACCCGGAATAGTCGAAACTCAATTCGACTTTCTGGCCAGCCTGCAGCGGGGCCGGTAAGAAAACCGCCAACGCATCGTTGCCGCGTCGCGCAAGTTGAGAGCCTTCAATGGAGGGGTTGTGGATAAATTCCACCGGGTGTCCTCCTGCTGTCACATTCTTTACCTGGAGCAGGCGGGAGAGTTCGAAGAGCAACATCCGGCCTCCATCCTTATGCGCCGTAATGCTGACCTCGGCATGGGCCTCGAGACTGTCCGGCGGTTTGATCCCGGCTTGAATTTTGAACTGCGAGATCCCAACTTCCGGGGTGGGGTCTGCGTCGGCATCCCGGTCGGTTATCACCGCTCCCGGTCGCGTAATAGCCGGAAACGATACCCAGACGTTGTAGAAGTCCTCTCCGGCAACGGTCTTATGTTGCCCGGCGGCAATCTGCTCTGCCCCCAGCGAGTCATAACGAACGTCAAAAGTCCCCAACTTGTTGCCTTGGAGGTAGGCACGCAGCAAGTGATCATTGGGTGCCGATTTGTCCGCCGGAGGCAGGTCGCGGCTGAAGGAATAGAGCAAGCGCAAAGCGTCCTCCTGCGCCAGATTATGGGCAGTGATGTTCCATTCGGCGGCGAATGACGCTGCATCGTCGGCAGGTCTCAGCGTCGATTGCAGCTCACCAAATACGTCGTCGTTAAAACGAAAATAGGCGGTTGAAAACTTCTCTTCCAGAATTGCCGCGCCCGTGAATAACGCCAGAGACGCACGCTCCGTGGTGTTGGGTGGAAACAACAACAGCTCGCCATCGCCCTTGAAGAAAGCGCCGGTGATGTGGCCCCCAGCGTCCTCGGTAAAAGCAATGGTCCCGTCGTCCAAAGAAATGTGCAGCGCCGCCCGCTGGAGCGATGCTTCCCTGACCTTGTACACCCGTGCAGAATCGAGCCCGACCGAGCGTAACTTCAGGTAGAGCGATTCCGCGGGGCCCATAGTTCGGGCCGAAGTTCGGGCCGAATCGGTGGCCGAATCTGGCGCTTGCCCCCAGGCGTGGCCGACCAGGCACTCCAGCGTCACAACCAATACCAACGCCGCCCCCCTGCTCGTTCGGACCATGACTTTGGGTACCTTCGATACCGCTTCCTGAGCATCTAGAATGCGCCTGAGTGTACTCATTTGTCATCCGCTGTTGGCTTGTGCTGGCCCTGGCCGGAACCGGAGCTATTTTTGCTTCGGCGGAGGTCATTCGCCTGAAAAGCGGCGACGTGATCTACGTTGACTCGATCAAGGAAGGCGCGGACAAGGTCGAATACGCCATCGGCGACGACACCTACGCGATTCCCCGATCCCGTGTGCAAAGCATCGAAGGAGGAGTCCGTCCTCAGCCGGCTCCATCCCAAAATCAGCCGGAGATCTCCTCGTACACACCCGATACTCGAATGGCCGGCGAGGGGCCAGTGCTGGAGAAGATTGTTCATAACGGCAACGTGGATCGCGTCGCCCTCGAGGCGATTGCGTCCCAGCACGACGCCCCACAAACCGCCATGGCGTTTTACCTTGCCGGCAAGCTGGACTACTTGGCTGGGAACTACAGTGATTCCCGCCGCGATTTTGAGAGGTCCCTGGAGAACGATCCGGAGAATCCGGCAATCCTTAACTACTACGCTGCTTTGCTGATCCGGACCGGCAATTCGCGACAGGCGATTCCCTACGCCGAACGCGCCGTCCGCCTGGCCCCTGATTCTCCAGACGCCCTGGCCGTCCTCGGCTACGCCCAGTACGCAGCCGACCGCGCCAAAGACGCAATCCAAAGCTGGAAACGGTCGCTGACTCTTCGTCCTGACGCCTCAATTGTGCTTGTGATTGCGCGGGCAGAACGAGAGGCGTCCGCAGAAAGCAGTTACTCGGAACGTGAAACCGGACACTTCGTTCTGCGCTACGAGGGCGCACAGAGTTCTAACACCTTTCGCAGTCAACTTCTTTCCGCCCTCGAATCCGATTACCAGGAACTTTCCCAGGAGTTCGGCGGCGAGCCCCGATCCAGTATTCAAGTGATTCTCTATACCAACCAGGCGTTCTTCGACGTAACTCAGCAGCCTTCCTGGGTCGGCGCGCTTAACGATGGCAAGCTTCGCATCCCACTTCAAGGACTCGACTCCGTCACTCCCACCCTGCTTCGGGTGTTGAAACACGAACTCACCCATTCCTTCGTGAATCAGCTTTCGATGGGCCGCTGCCCGCACTGGCTCAACGAAGGCATCGCTCAGATGATGGAGCCGAGGCTGGTGGCGCGACCTACGCAACTCGCTCAGTTGTTCCAATTGCAGCAGGAAGTCCCTCTATATGCGCTGGAAGGCGGTTTCTCCTCTTTGACCGAGATGCAAGCGGCGTTGGCCTACGACGAGTCTCTGGCATCGGTTCTCTACATTCGCGACCGTTACGGCATGAGCGATGTATTGCACATCTTAGAGAGGCTTGGGCACGGTGACTCTACCGAAGCCGCTCTGCGCTCCACCATCCACTGTGATTACCGTCAGCTACAAGACGAAATCCGCGCCGACCTGGCGCGCCATTCCGGCCGCTGATTCGAGCATCTTCCCAACGCTACTTCGTGTGTCGTCACGAATAGGTTGGCGGCGCCACGGATCAGTGGTAATTTCTTGGTGCTGACTTATGGCGCCGGTTTTGACTCAGCGTTCCCCGCTCATGCCCTGGAAGGATCCGCTCCAGGCAAACATCCCGCAGATTCGCGACGGGTTCATGGCCGCTGTCTATTACGGACAGCGTTGCAGCGGTGACTTCTACGACTTTCTCCGGGTTGGCCCCGAACGAGTGCTGTTTGGCCTGTTTGACGTGGCCGGAGACTTACAACGAACTCGCGCCGTAGTAGTCGCTATTCAGGAAAAGTTCCGTTCTTTGGGCGCCAGCCTGCTGGAATCCAATGATGCCAATGAGTCGGAGGTTATGCTCGAACTGTGGCTCGAGTTGAACCGGGGTTTGATGCAGACTGCAGCCGGAGTGCATTCCTGCCCTGCCTTTATCGCCTGCTACAACGAAGAACTGAGAACTCTTTGCTACGTAAATTCCGGCCATACCCCGGGACTGATACGCGACCATGACCAGATCCTGGAACTCAAGGCCACGGCGCTTCCCCTGGGTCTGTTTTCCCATTCCGTTCCTGACTCTTCGGTGGTCGCCCTGCAACCCGGCAACACGCTGCTCTTGATTTCGAAAGGCATTGTGGAGGCTAAACGCCGGAGCGAGGAATACGGCATCGAGCGCACCAAAGAATATCTTCAAAAGACCGCATTCGAGACTGCCCATGAAACCTGCGTCGGTATCCTGGCTGATGTGCAGCAGTTCATGGGCACCGCTCCAACCCACAATGATGTGACCGCACTCTCCGTAGTCCGTTCAACCTGACGGCCGTTCGAACGTAGGCTGGCTCGAACGCATGCCTCAAAGCGAGCCGCCACTGGTATCCTCCGACTCCCAGGGGTTACAATTTTCTTGAGCTAGTTTTAATCCAGGTTTGATTTCAGGTGTTTTGGCTATGCGCAAAGAATTTCTTCCCCCCGCCCTAATGATCGCAGCCACCTTGTTGCCGGGATTACTTTCGGCAGATACCGTGGTTGAGGAGATCGTCGCTCGCGTAAATAACCAGGTCATCACCCGTTCCGCCTACCAGCACGAGCAGCAGCAACTCACTGACGAGGCCAAGCAGCAAGATCCCACCCGTGCCGACCAAGTTGCCGCCCAAGGGTCCAAGGATGTGCTGCGCGGCCTGATTGATCGGGAATTGCTGCTCCAAAAAGGCAAGGACCTGGACATCACTGCCGATGCCGAATTGATCAAGAAACTCGACGAAATGCGCAAGCAGATGAAGCTTGCAAGCATGGATGACCTGGAAAAGGCCGCCGAGGCGCAGGGCATCTCGTTTGAAGATTTCAAACAGAACATGCGCACCGAGATCATTACGCAGCAGGTGATCCAGCGCGAGGTGGGCGGACGGATCAATGTCGGCAAGGACGAAGAACAGAAGTTTTACGAGCAGCACAAGTCCGATATGGAACGCCCAGAGGCGGTCAAGCTCAGCGAAATCCTGGTATCCACGGAGCCGGCGGGCGACGATCCCCAGAAGCTGGCCGCGGCAGAGGCCAAAGCCAACGATCTGCTCAAGCAGATTCGTGCAGGAGCCTCCTTCGAAGACATCGCCAAGAAGCAATCTCAAGGCCTGTCCGCGGCGGAGGGTGGAGAGCTCGGCTACTTTGAGCGCGGCAAACTGGCGAAGCAGCTCGAGGATGTGACCTTCGCCATGAAAAAAGACCAGGTCTCCGACGTGATTCGCACTAAACAAGGATTCGTGATTCTGAAAGTCACCGACCACCAGAGCGCCGGCATTCCGTCTTTCGCCGAGATTGAACCGCGGTTGCAGGAAGCGGTCTACATGCAGAAGCTGCAGCCGGCGTTGCGCGAATATTTAACCAAGCTGCGCGAGGATGCATTCATTGACGTCAGACCGGGCTATGTAGACAGCGGGGCCAGCCCCAACCAAACCAAGCCCGTAGTCACCACCGCGGCCAAGGAAACCACCGCCAAGACGCTCAAAAAGAGGAAAAAGATCGGCCCGTTCTAGTTTAAGCTTGGCGTGACCCGTATCTCGAATCGCGGCCGCAACCAATTCCATGAAAGAATTTTTTCTCTCCGACTGTCCGCAATTCGAAAACAAAATCATCACTTCCAGCTTCGTGGTCTCAACCAAACAAGTGAAGCCTAAGAAGAGCGGGGAACCCTATCTCGCTCTCACTCTCACTGATCGTTGCGGACAAATCGAAGCCAAGATGTGGGACAACGTCGAGGACGCGCTCGACGCCTTCGAGCAAGACGACTTTCTGAAAATCAAGGGGCTACTCAACAAGTACAAGAATCGCTTTCAGATCACCATCCACAAACTCAGGCGCTTATCCGATACCGAAGTGGATTTTGCCGATTACCTGCCAAAAACCACTAAGGACATCGATGAATTGTGGCGAACGCTGGACGATTTCGTGAGCTCGTTCCAGGACCCGCATCTGCGATCGCTGGTGCAGGCGTTTATGTCCGACCCGGAAATCGCCGCCGCCTATCGCAATGCGCCCGCCGCCAAGACTCTGCATCACGCTTACATCGGCGGCTTGCTGGACCACGTCGTCTCACTGTTCCGCTCCTGCGATCTGCTTTGCCGCAACTATCCCCAAGTCAATCGCGACCTGCTGCTTACCGGCGTCTTTCTTCACGATATCGGCAAGATTCACGAACTGACCTACATGCGTTCGTTTTCCTACACTACGCGGGGACAGTTGCTCGGCCACATGATCATCGAACTGGAGATGTTGCAAGCCAAGCTGGCGCAGTTCCCGGATTTTCCGTCCGCGATGAAGACGCTGCTGGAGCACCTCATCATCAGCCATCACGGCCATTATGAGTTTGGCTCGCCGAAACTTCCCATGTTTCCAGAGGCGCTCATGCTGCATTATCTGGACGATCTGGATTCCAAAATGGAAAGCATGCGCGCGCATTTCGAGCGCGAGGCGGGAAGCGACTCAAGCTGGACCAGCTACAATTCGTCTCTTGGCCGCACACTACTAAATACCGCGAAGTTCTTGAAGAAGGAAGAAGCTGCGCCCGAGGAAACCTCGCAACCCGAACCGTCTGATGAGACCGCGGCAAGTTCGCCCAACGTCTCCAGCGTGTCGTTCGAAGCAGAAAAAGTCTGACCCTTTATTGTGCGGAGATACCTGTACTGTCGTGCATTGCACTTTCCGCTGCTTCTAGTCCATCATCGTCAGTCAGAGAAAAGGAGGCTCTATGAGATTGCGTATCGCGGTGTTCGCCGTAAGTTTGCTGCTGATGTTTGGCGTCGCTTGCAACAGCAAACCCAGCCAGACCCAGAACCAGAATTCCGCGCCGGGGAGCGACAATTCGGCGGCATCGTCAAACAGCTCGGCACCAGAAGGCAGCATGGCGCCAAACGGTGGCCAGGCCATGTCACAAAACGCGCCCCCTGCCCCAGTCACGATCACCGTCCCGGCAGGCAAAGTCATCACCATAAGGCTGGCGGACGAGGTCGGTTCAAAGGTCAGCCAGCCCGGCCAAAGTTTTGGCGGAACCCTTGCCAAGTCCGTGGATGTGAATGGCGAAGTCGCCATTCCCGCAGGCGCCAAGGTCGAGGGTGTGGTCGTGGACGCCAAACCGCTGGGTCGTTTTAAGGGTGGAGCGCTGCTGGAGCTCAAACTCACATCAATCCGTGTACATGGAGAACAACTGCCGGTGCAAACCGCCATGTTCACCCAAACCCTGAAAGGAAAGGGTAAACGCACCGGTGTGATGGTCGGCGGCGGTGCAGGTTTGGGAGCATTGATCGGAGGCTTGGCGGGCGGAGGCAAAGGCGCTGCCATCGGAGCGGCCGCTGGAGCCGGAGCCGGAACAGCGGGAACCGCCTTTACCGGAAATAAGGAAATCGTATTGCCCGCTGAATCGGCGGTGTCTTTCACTTTGAAGCAGTCAGTCAAGGTCACCAAGTAAATCTCATCCGGAAACTCGATACCCCAGAACTCCGCGTTCTGGGGTATTTTATTTTCAGGACTGCTTCCATGACCCCCGCCTTAGATTTCTCCCGCTTCCAAGCCATCACCTTCGACTGCTACGGAACTCTCATCGACTGGGAAACGGGCATTCTAGGAGCGATTCGCCCGATCCTGCTGTCGCACGGAGCAGAGTTAAGCGATCCGGAAATTCTTCGTCTATATAGCGAACTCGAAGCCGAGGCCGAATCCTCCCACTACCAGCCTTATCGGGAGATCTTGCGCGATGTCGTCCGCGGCTTCGGCAACCGCCTTGGTTTCCACGCTACCGATGTAGAACAACAGTCGCTCCCCAATTCGCTGGCCAACTGGAAGCCGTTCCCGGACACGGTTGCTGCGCTGCGCCAGCTCAAAACCAGGTTCAAGCTAGGTATCATTTCGAACGTTGACGATGATCTGTTCTCTGCCAGCGCACGCCGCCTCGAAATAGAGTTTGATTTCGCCACTACCGCCGGTCAGGCGCGCGCTTACAAACCGTCACTCGACATCTTCCGTCTTGCGCAGAAGAAGACCGGTCTCCAGCCAGAGCAATGGCTGCACGCCGGACAGAGCATCTATCACGACGTGATTCCAGCGAAGTCACTGGGAATCTCCACTGTTTGGGTGAACCGCCCGTCTCCGCGTCCCGGAGCGGGTGCCGCCAAGCTAGCTTCCGCAAAGCCGGAGGTTGAAGTTGCTACCCTGCAACAGCTCGCGGACCTAGCGACGGTTTGAATC
>WNFD01012759.1_pt1 | contig 10612 bp, 14 predicted proteins | sample 5400491 | NCBI WGS metagenome assembly WNFD01 (sample SAMN13153343, study PRJNA577476) | soil metagenome | isolation source: 120 cm saprolite under Douglas fir tree site 2 hole 2 replicate 2 | place: USA:California | collected 2015-04-18 | reverse complement strand
CGGCGCGGCGTCGAACGTCAGCTTGCCGCTCTCGTCGAGGACCACCACGCGCTCATGCCAGCCGGTCTCCCGTCTCACCGCCTGGTGGATCGGCAGCACGTCGAAATATTCGTTGGCGAGGATGATGGCGGGACCATCGGGCACCTCGTCGATGCTGTCATGCCAGCTCACATTGCGCGCGGCCTGCAATGTGGCCTTCTGCTTGTCGCGCAGCACCGGGTTGATCTCGACGAGATGAATGTTGAGCATCTGGTAGAGCGGCGGCAGCACCCGCAGCGCGCGCAGCGCATCCGCCATCATGGTGCCGCGACCGGGCCCAAGCTCGATCAGCCGCAGCAGCGACGGCGATCCCATCGTCTTCCACACCGAGGCCGCCCACAGCCCGAGCAATTCGCCGAACATCTGGCTGACTTCCGGCGCCGTGGTGAAGTCGCCCTCGCGTCCCAGCGGGTCGCGCGAAATGTAATAACCGTGCTGGGGATGCATCAGGCACAGCTCCATGTAGCGCCAGACCGGCATCGGGCCCGACGACTTGATCAATTTCTTGATCTCGGACTGCAGCGGCGAATCTTCCGTCACGATCGGCCTTGAAATGAAATCGTTCAATTGAATGGAGCTTAATTATCAGTGCTTAGACGCTCGGAACTTGGCCGGCTCGCCGGCTTGCCGCGCCATGTCATCATAATCAGGATCGCGCCGGCAATCACCATGGGCACCGACAACAGCATGCCCATGGTCAGCCCTCCCCACAAAAACCCGAGCTGCGGGTCAGGCTCGCGGAAATGCTCGCTGGTGATCCGCGCCAGTCCGTAGATCGCAATGAAGCTGCCGAGAATCAAGCCGGGGCGCTTCAGGGCGCCGAGGCGGATCATCACGGCCAGGATGGCGAACAACAGCGCGCCTTCGAGGCCGGCTTCATAGAGCTGGCTCGGATGGCGCGGCAGCGGCCCGCCATTGGGAAAGATCATCGCCCAGGGCAGGCTGGGGTCGGCGGGCCGGCCCCATAATTCGCTGTTGATGAAATTGGCGAGCCGGCCGAGGCACAATCCGAGCGGTGCGACTGCGGTGGTGATGTCGCCGAGCGAGAGGATCGACACATTGTTGGCGCGGGCAAACAGGATGACCGCGGCGACGCAGCCCATGAAGCCGCCGTGGAACGACATGCCGCCCTTCCACAGTTCGAAGATCTCGGCCGGATGCTGCATGAAGAAGGGGAAGTTGTAGAACAGCACATAGCCGGTGCGGCCGCCGAGGATGATGCCGACCGTGACCCAGAGGATGAAGTCGTCGAGCTGGACGAGCGTGATCGGCGCCGGCCCGTCCCACAGCCTCTCGTTCTTGAGCAGCGAACGCGCATAGATCCAGCCGAGCACGATGCCGAAGATGTAGGCCAGCGCATACCAGCGGATCGCGATCGGCCCGATCGCGATCGCGACCGGGTCGAACACGGGAAAGGCAATGAGGAGGAAAGGCATCGGGCCGTGGTGTGTTTTAGGAAGAAATGGAGCGTCTTAGGAAGAAAGGTTGCGGCGGTAGAGCGCCAATAGCCGCTCCCAATGCCGTTCCGCGGCGTCGCGATCGTAGACCGGGCGTTTGGGGAAGGCGAAGCCATGATGGGTGCCGGGATAGATCTCGACCTCGTTGGCGGTGCCCTTCATGCCGGCCTTCACTTTCTCGATGATCTCCTGCGGCGCGTAGATATCGGTTTCCGCGCAGCCGAAATAGAGCTCGGCCTTGGTCTTCGCTGCGGCCAGATGCGGGCTGTCGGGCTGGTCGGTCGCCAGACGCGTGCCGTAGATCGAGGCTGCGGCCTTGACGCGATCGGGAAAATGCATCGCCGCGTTGACCGCGTAACGTCCGCTCATGCAGTAGCCGACGGTGCCGACGATGCGCGTGTTGGCGGCGGGCTGGCCCTCGGCATAGGCGAGGAGAGCCTTGGTGTCCTCCATCACCATCGGGATGTCGATCGAGTTCATCAGCTGGAACATGCGCTTGCGTTCCGGCGCTTCCGGATCGGCCGGCAGCGGGCCAAGCTCCATCACGCCCGCGCGGTAATAGAGGTTCGGCAGCATCACATAATATCCCGACGTGCCGAAGCGGCGCGCCATGTCGCGCAATTCCTCGCGGATCGCCGGCGCATCCATATAGAAGATGATGACGGGAAAAGGTCCGCCACGCTCTGGATGGGTGATGAAGGTCGTGATGTGGCCGTCCTTGGTCGCAATTTCGATCTGTTGGTCGATCATGGCGATTCTTCTCGTTCGATGACTGTTCGTTCGATGACTGTGGTTTCCTTGGGGCGCGCAATACGATTGCAAGGAAACCGCAGCGTGACAAGGCGAGCCGGCTTTCCTGCGGCGCGGGGGACTTGAATCGTGTCGCACGGATTGCCATTGTTGCAAAGGTTGTTACCAAGGTTCCTGCGCAGCCGGAGTTTTTGCCATGACCCAAACCACCAATTCGACACCGTGGTGCGCAACCAGGCCGAAAAATTCCTGCGCGACCTCGATGTCGTCAAGCGCGAGGAGTTCGAGGCGGTCAAGGACATGGCGCGCCTGGCGCGCGAGGAAAACGAGACGCTGAAAGCCCGCATCGCGGTGTTGGAAGGCAAGCTCGGCATTTCGCCGACCGCGCCCGATGTCGGCAGCATGAAGACAGACGGATAAACGGCGGCGCGGTCTTTCGTCGGAGGTTCCGCAAAGAACGTGGATGGCCGGGGAGGTAGGCGAGCGGAAGCGACGCCGTCCTTTGGACGGCCATAGGCGAGCGGAGCGACGCCGTCCTTCGGACGGCTATTGCCCGGCCATGACGGGTGGGGGGCCTCGCTCCCGCCCCGCACCGCAGAAAAATCCCTTCATTTCCTTGTCATTTCCGCCCTTTGGGGCTAAAAGCCCGCCACGTCCGCAGCCCCCGCACCCCTGGAGGCTTGCTGCGGATTTGGAAAGGGGCCGCGCTGCGGCCTTTAGCTTTTTAAAAACAAGGACTTAGGAAAATGGCGACCGTCATGGAATTAAAGGCGACCGCACGTCCGTCAGTCGGCAAGGGGGCCGCACGGGCAGAGCGTCGCGCCGGGAAAGTGCCCGGAGTGATCTACGGCAACAACCAGCCCCCGCTGCCGATCTCGGTGGAAGATCGCGAACTGCGCCAGCGCATCCTGGCTGGCCGCTTCCTGACGACGATCTACGACATCAACCTCGAGGGCAAGAAGCACCGCGTGATCCCGCGCGACTTCCATCTCGATCCGGTGCGCGATTTCCCGATTCACGTCGACTTCATGCGGCTCGGTGAAGGCGCCACCATTCGCGTCAGCGTTCCCCTTCATGTCGTGAAGGCGGAAACCTCGCCCGGCGTGAAGCGCGGCGGCGCCGTCAACATCGTGACCCACGCCATCGACCTCGAATGCTCGGTCGACAACATTCCGCAGTATCTCGAAGCCGACGTCTCCAGTCTCGAAATCAGCTACTCGCTGCATTTGTCCGACATCAAGCTGCCGGCAGGCGTGAAACCGCTGGTGCGCGAGGACGTCACTTTGGTAACCATCGTGCCGCCGTCAGGCTACGCCGAAGAGCAGAAGGCGGCGGCGGCGGCTGCAGCCGCGGCAGGCGGAGCGGCTCCCGGTGCGGCTCCGGCGGCAGGTGCTGCTGCGCCAGCGGCAGGTGCTGCTGCGCCGGCGGCAGGTGCGGCGCCGGCAGCGGGTGCGAAGGCGCCCGCTGGTGGCGGCGACAAGAAGAAGTAAAGTCAAGCGCACGCGGGATGCCGCGTCATGCTGCTCTTTGTTGGCCTCGGCAATCCTGGCGCGAAATACGCGCGTAACCGGCACAATATCGGCTTTGTGGCCGTCAACGAGATCGCGCGGCGTCATGGGTTTGCACCATGGCGCCGCCGCTTTCAGGGCGAGACCGCCGAAGGCACGCTGGATCGCGAGCGGGTGATCCTGCTGAAGCCCGCGACGTTCATGAACGATTCCGGGCGCGCGGTGCAGGAAGCCGCGAACTTCTTCAAGCTCGGCACAGGCGAGATCACCGTGTTCCAGGACGAGCTTGAGCTGCCGCCGGCGAAGCTGCGCGTCAAGGTCGGCGGCGGCATTGCCGGCCATAACGGGTTGCGCTCGATCTCCTCGCATATCGGCAACGACTATCGCCGCGTCCGGCTCGGGATCGGTCACCCCGGCGTCAAGGAGCTGGTGCACAGCTATGTCCTGGCCGATTTCGCCAAGGACGACGGCCCCTGGGTGACGGCGCTGTGCGAGGCGGTCGCCGACAATGCGGGCCTTCTGACGACCGGCCGCGATTCGACGTTCCAGAACAAGGTGCATCTGGCGATGCAGGCAAAGGGATTTTTCGACAAGGAAGATAGCGGCGACCAAGGCTAACGCTGCGTGTTGTTGCGTCGTGGCCGGGCATGACGAGCACTGAAACCGAGGACATCATGGGATTCAAATGCGGTATCGTCGGGTTGCCCAATGTCGGCAAGTCGACGCTGTTCAACGCGCTGACCGAGACGGCGGCGGCCCAGGCGGCGAACTATCCGTTCTGCACCATCGAGCCCAATGTCGGCGAGGTCGCCGTTCCCGACCCAAGGCTCGACAAGCTTGCAGCGATCGCCAAATCCGCGCAGATCATTCCGACCCGGCTGACCTTTGTCGATATCGCGGGCCTGGTGCGCGGCGCCTCGAAGGGCGAGGGCCTCGGCAACCAGTTTCTCGCGACCATCCGCGAGGTCGACGCGGTCGCCCATGTGGTGCGCTGCTTTGAGGATTCCGACATCACCCATGTCGAGGGCAAGATCGCCCCGCTCGCCGACATCGAGACGATCGAAACCGAACTGATGCTCTCCGATCTCGACAGCCTGGAGAAGCGCGTCGACAACCTCGCCAAGAAGGCCAAGGGCAACGACAAGGACGCCAGGGAGCAACTCGACCTCGTCAACCGCGCGCTCGTCCTGTTGCGTGACGGCAAGCCGGCGCGGCTCTTGGAGCGCAAGGTGGAGGAGGAGCGCGCTTTCGGCATGCTGGGACTGCTGACCTCGAAGCCCGTGCTGTATGTCTGCAATGTCGAGGAAGGTTCGGCGAAAGAGGGCAACAATTTTTCCAAGCAGGTATTCGAGCACGCGAAAAAGGAAGGCGCGGTTGCGGTGGCGATTTCCGCCAAGATCGAATCCGAGATCGCGACCCTGTCGCGCGAGGAGCGCGCCGAATTCCTGGAAACGCTGGGCCTGGAGGAAGCCGGCCTCGACCGGCTGATCCGCGCCGGCTACCAGTTGCTCGACCTCATCACCTATTTCACGGTTGGGCCGAAGGAAGCGCGGGCCTGGACCATCCATCGCGGCACCAAGGCGCCGGCGGCCGCCGGCGTGATCCATACCGATTTCGAGAAGGGCTTCATCCGCGCCGAAACCATCGCCTACGTCGACTACGTCGCGCTCGGCGGCGAAGCCGGCGCGCGCGACGCCGGCAAGCTCCGGCTGGAAGGCAAAGACTATGTCGTCGCCGACGGCGACGTCATGCATTTCCGGTTTAATACGTAGGTTTGCGAAGATATCTGCCTCGTCATGCCCGCGCTTGTCGCGGGCATCCACGTCTTAGGGGCGCGCAAGAAAGACGTGGATGGCCGGGACATAGGCGAGCGGAAGCGACGCCGTCCTTCGAACGGCTATGCCCGGCCATGACGACTGAACTCTACCGCATGCCGCCCTGGTCGCGGATTGCGCCGAGGTGTTCATTGATGCGGAATACGATCAGGATGAATTCCGCGAGAATGCGGGAGAACACGATCCCGACCACCACGCTGGCAATGCTGGACAGCAGCATCAGAAATCCGCCGAACGGGCTGATCGCCATGGCGGCGAGGCCGGAGAAGATGCCGGATAGCCCCGCCAGGCAAATCAGCGCGATGACCAGCCAGTAGAACGTCTTGATGATCGTGGGCGTGATGAAACGGTCCCACTGGAACAGGTCCTGAAAGTCAAACATTGTCTTCCCCCAGCGAATCAATCGAGAGCTGTGTCAGCATTCCATGCTGACACGGCTCGGCTCCGAATGTCAGCCCACGCATCATGGAGCGCAAGCCATGCGGGTGGGCGGGTTGTGATTGCCCCAAAGTGCGGCCAGAATCGGGCTTCCTGCCGCAATTGTTTAGCATGACTCTGACCTTCGAAGATTTTCCGCCGGGCCGTGTCGGCACATTCGGACCTCGCCACGTCACGCGCGAGGAGATCTTGGCGTTTGCCGCGGAGTTCGATCCGCAGCCGATGCATCTCGACGAGGAGGCCGCCAGGCGCTCGATGCTGAACGGCCTTGCCGGGTCGGGCTGGCATCTCTGTGCGATCATGATGCGGATGATGTTCGACGGCTTTATCGGCCGCACCGCCTCGCTCGGCTCTCCCGGCGTCAACGAATTGCGCTGGCTCGCGCCGCTGCGCCCCGGCGACGACTTGATGCTCGACGTCGACGTGACGGAGGCGCGCCTCTCCAGGAGCCGGCCAGAGACCGGGATCGTCACCTTCAAGGCCGTGGTCCGCAATGCCGCAGGGCAGGTTCTGTGCGAGATGATTTCCCCGATCCTTGTTGGCTGTCGCTCGCACGGCGTCGCGGAGGAGACCGGCTGATGCGGTTCTACGAGGACATGCAGGTCGGGCAGCGGCGCGAAGTCGGGTCGTTCACTTTCAGCGCGGATGGAATCAAGAGCTTCGCCGCGCAATTTGATCCGCAGCCTTTTCATCTCGACGAGGCGGCAGGCCGCAACTCGCTGTTCGGCGGGCTGGCGGCGTCAGGCTGGCATGTTGCTTCCGTCTGCATGAAGCTGATCGTGGCGGACGCGCAGCAGCTGGCGCGGGACGCCGCCGCGCGCGGCGAGACGGTCGCGGTCTGGGGCCCTTCGCCGGGCTTCCGCGAGCTACGCTGGATCACGCCGGTGCTGGCCGGCGACACCATCAGCTTCGCCAGCGAGGTCGAATCGCGGCGGGCTTCGGATTCGCGGCCCGAATGGGGGATCCTGCAGATCCGCAATTCCGGCACCAATCAGCGCGGCGAACTGGCATTTTCGTTTCTCGCCACGGCCTTCGTGCCGCGGCGTAAAATCTGAAGAGAGATGGGCGCTGTTGGCGTGAAGCCTGAGCGACGCTGGGTCCAACGGGGAGGATCACTCCGAGCGCTCAGTTACCGAGAAAGCACGGTTACCATTTCGTTCAGCGGTTCGCCGGTCCCCCATGATTTCGCGGAACGGTTTTTTGCTAACGCATTTTGAACGGGTGCTGGCGATAGTGCCTCGCGGGAAAATCGGGGGGACGGCCATGGAAGATCGCAGCGGCTTGAAATTGGTAGGCTTTATCTTCGCAACCGTGACGGTCGCCGTGATGCTGACCACGACGATGGTGGTAAAGGGCTACGCTGATGGCGTCTATACGCTGGATGCGGCGCCGATCGAGAGCCGGTAGAGCGTTCTCCAATCCGCTCCGGTTATCACGCCGCTAACCCGGTTAGCGCACCGCTAACCATGGGCGCCGAAAGCGTGGTCTAGCGGATCCAGACCAGCGCGAGCGCGGTCACGGAGAGGAACAGCAATCCGATAAACCGGACCACGAGGGTACCGATTCCGTGCGACGACATGCGCAGCGGCGTCGAATCGCCATTGTTCGGCTGCATCGCTTCGGTTTCCATGAACGCTTCCCCCGTAAACGCCGTCAGACCGCGGCGCGTGATTTTTGTCGCAGGTGGCGGCTGGCCTGTTCAATCACCCGCGAATCGCCGTTCTCATTTCAACGAGCTTCGCTGACTTCCCCTCGAAAGAGGAGATCGATTTTTGCCGGCACTCCCTCGCCGGCTCTGCCGTCGCGTCGCACCACCCAATCGAAACCGCCGCACTCCCTCTCGAGAGGCGGCGGCGATTGCGTCGGCGTGACGCGATAAGGATCAGCCGTTGCGCAGCCCGTCGGCGGCGCGCTTCCATTGCGCGACATTGTCGGCGATCATGCGCGTCGATTTCATCGCCGCCTGGCTGAGCTGGGCATAGCCGGAAATCTCGCGCTGAACGCGCTGGCCTTCGGCATGCAGCACATCGCGCAGGCTTTCCAGCTCCGAAATCAGGTTCTCGATTTCCGACAGCGAATTACCGGCGACGCGCTGGATCAATGAATTGACGTTGTTGACGGCGGCCTCGTGGCTCGGCTCGAGCGAAGGTACCGGCGGCGGCTCGGTGGTAGTACCCTGTGCGCCTCCGGGACGGCGCAGATAGGCGACGTCGTTGCGTACGAAGTCCCGGATTCCTGCCTCGACTTCCGAGGCTGCGGCAAAATTACCGTCGACTTCAGTTTCAGTACCTTCAATCTTTTCCGGACGAATGACATTCATCGGCTGTTCCTCTGTTCTGCGTAGAGCGAGTTGTTCCGCGTAGAAGCGAGTTTCCCCCGCACGACGAAGTAAAAGCGGCGCTATGAGGGGGACCGATTTTGACCGCATCGCGGCCAAGATGCGGCAATGCACGATCTTTCAGCCGAATTTGCCGTAGTGTTACCGGGGCGTCACCAGCTTCGTTTGAAGCCCGCGCTGATACTTTTGGTTGTGATTCCCTGCGCCGTCTCCCCGATCGAGCCGGAGACGTTGACGCCGTCCAGGAGCTTCTGCTCGGCGCCGAATTTGCGCAGCCATTTGTCGTCGCCCGAGGACATCGTCTGGCCGGCCGTGATGGTGGTGCCGGTGTCCTCGATGTTCAGCTTCGCCGATTGCTCGGTCGCATAGTTGCGCGTGGGATGGGCGGCCACGCCGGGCAGGGGAACCACGCCCTGCTGGGTCATGTTGTAGCCGTTCTGCAGGGTCAGCGAATATTGATCGCTGAGCGGCACCGACTTGCTGATCGAGGTGCCGAGCCTGCTCTGCTCCTGGGCGGGATCGAGCCGGGCTTCGACCGCGGTCTTGTCCCAGATTGAACCAGCGCCGGGGGCGGTGATCGCCGCCCACGCGGTGCCCGAGGATTGCGGCACGGCGCCGCCGTTCGCGGCTTTCTCCGCGACCAGCTCGGACATCGTGGTGGGCTCGCGGGCGACCGTCATGTCGGCGCCCACGCGGGTATCCCAGAACGGCGAGACCGCCTGCTTCACTGACACGGCCGAGGCGCCGTTCGGCTTGCCCTTGCCCGACCAGGTCATCTCGCTGCCATCGGCGGCGCGCCGCGCGGTCGACTTCGCGGCAAGTCCGTTGCTCAGCGTGGACGCATCGATGTTGAGCTGGCTCCAGTCCAGATTATTGATGTCGACGCCGGTCATGTCGACCTCGGTTTCAGCGTCGGAACCGTCTTGGGAACCGGCCTGAGAGCTGTCTTGCGGCCAAGGCGCTTGCGCGCACGCCGGCGGTGCCAGCCCCGCTTCCAGGCCCAAAACCAACCCCGCCGCGAGCCAAAACGCTCCGGCCGTGCCGTTCAACAGTCTGGAAATCATGACCCGCGCCCGCGTCCCCGCATTCCGATTTGAGTCTATCATACGGTGATTTTGGCGCAATATTGTGACGGCGAGATTCACATCCAGCATTCACATCGACGTCATCGCGCGGAGCCCGGATGTCCGAGCCCCGGAACATCACGCGAGCGACGACATCCTGGGCAGTTGGATCGGGCGGCCTAGCGCCTGTTCCACCAGGTCGAAGCTGTCGACCAGCACGCGGATGCTGCGGAGCCGGCCGGCCTTGAACTGCGCGAAATGCGCGACCCGCAGCGAGATCGGCTTGTTGGAGCCGAGCGCGGTCAACGAGAAGCGCAGCATCGACGACGCCGAATCCACGCCCAGCATGATCGACTCGCGGTCGAAGCGGTGAACCCTGACGTTCTGCGCGATCTGCCTGATCACTTCGATCACCGCGGCCTTGCCGTGCCGCGCGCCGAGAAACGGAAACATGTCGATCGGCCCAAAGATCGTCCAATCGACGTCCTCGTCGATCAGGCTGTCGATCTCGTCGAGCTGGCGTTCGTTGATCGCGCGATGCAACGCGCGTGAAAAACGCCAGAGACTGTGCTCTGTCATGATGGTGGTTTCCCGCATTGGATGTGAAAAACAGCAACTGTCCCGCGATGGACGCGATGGGACGTCATTGGCGACGTCCGGACCGGTTGCTGCACCTGTTATTTGAAGCTTCAAATAGTGGAATTTGACGGAAACGCAATCCGTATTTCGTCTATCCCGCAAATGTGAGTTAGCGACGCTTCGTGGAGTTTTGCGTGCCGCTGTTACCTCCAACCTCAGTCCGTCATCCCCCGCCAGCGGGTCTCGCCTTCGGCGAGCCCGATGACAGGCTCCAGCGGGGGATCCAGTACGCCGGGCTGTCTCCACGCTATCACGAGCGCCTCTGGAATACTGGGTCGCCCGGTCATCCCCGATCGAGTCGGGGACAGGCGCCGGGCGATGACACCGCGGGCTGTGTGGCTCCCGCCTTAGATCAAGCTGTCCCCGAATTAATGAAACATCCGCGCCGCCCTGCGGTTTTTTGATCGTGAACCCGTCCGACCACAAGATCGCAGACGTCGTGGCGCCGTCCAAATAATGGAACCGCGACGGGCGGCGGCGGTTAGAGATGCGAGTTTCCTTTAAACCTCCAGGAGATCGCATCATGAAAACCCTGATCGCACTG
>WNFD01007735.1_pt1 | contig 10613 bp, 6 predicted proteins | sample 5400491 | NCBI WGS metagenome assembly WNFD01 (sample SAMN13153343, study PRJNA577476) | soil metagenome | isolation source: 120 cm saprolite under Douglas fir tree site 2 hole 2 replicate 2 | place: USA:California | collected 2015-04-18 | reverse complement strand
AGAAGGCTACATGTGGACCCCCGGATATTGGGCTTATGGCGACGATGGGTACTACTGGGTGCCAGGAGTGTGGGTCGCTCCGCCACGCGTTGGGGTTCTTTGGACGCCCGGCTATTGGGGCTGGAATGAAGGCGTATACATATTCCATGCGGGCTATTGGGGTCCGCACATCGGCTTCTACGGTGGCGTGAATTACGGATTCGGATACGGCGGCGTCGGTTTCGTCGGCGGAGAATGGCGCGGTGGGCGCTTCGCGTATAACACCGCGGTCGTCAATGTGAACCGCACCGTGATCCACAACACTTACGTCAATAAAACGGTGATCGTGAACAATACGACCGTGAATCGCACCAGCTTCAGCGGCGGACCGGGGGGAATTAGCGCACGGCCGAGTCGCGCAGAAATTTCAGCCAGCCACGAATCGCACATTCAAGCCACCCGCATGCAGACTTCGCACGAGCATCTGGCTCGTTCGAATCGCGCCAACTTCGCTTCCGAAAATCACGGCAGGCCGGCGACGGCGGCAATGAGCCGCGTCAACACCCGTGAAGTCAACCAGCAAGCACGCATCGCGAACGGCGTGAAGTCCGGCCAACTGACTCCGCGCGAAACCAGTCACCTGGAAAATCGCGAAGCCAAAATCAACCACGAAGTGCGCAACGATCGCGCAGCCAACGGCGGCAGACTCACAGCGCAGGAACGCGCCCAAGTCAACCACCAGCAAAACAATACCAGCAAGCAAATCTACAACGACAAGCACAACTCCAAGACTGATCGCCCCGTGCAGCAACACAACACCGAGCACGGACATAAGTAATACTACGATTCAAAGAGAGCCGGCTCATTTCCCTGAAGAATGAGCCGGCTCTCTTCACTTTTTTGCAATTTCGCCCTGCTGACACTTTCGCAAGCACTACTGTCCCGTGTTTCAAGCGGAGGGACTCACTTCAAGCCGTTCACTAAATACAAATCCCCCACCACCCGGTTGTAGCTATACACAATGGTCTTCCCGTCTGCCGAAATTCCCGCTGAGTCATAGCCCGTCACGCCCGCGCGGTCAGCCGGCGTCCATTCTTTTACCACTTGGCGTTTCCCCGTCGTCACGTCAACTCGAGTGATCAACAGGGTTTTCCTGTCGGCACCCTGATAGGTAAGGATCGATTGCCCATCCGCGGACCAACGCACCATCACATCTGCCGGCTCCAATCCAGGAATCTCTTGTCCACTCTCCCCACCACTGATCGGCCACAGGAATCTCTTCCCATCCGCAGGTCGCCGGGCAACGAAAGTCTTGCCATCCGGTGCGACCACGTTCTTGGGCGCGGCATATCCTTCTGGCGTCAGTGCATGCGGCTCTCCTCCGTCGATCGGCTGCAGGAATACGCGCACACCTTTTCCTCCTTCTTTTGCGGTGATCAACAGACCCTTGCTGTCCGGCAGCCACGCCGCGTTCCGGCAGTCCAGCTTATCCGCAGTCAGTTTTCGCGTCTGCCCAGCACCCGTGGGCAACAACAAAGTCGGAATCGGTGGATCACGATGCGTGTCGAAGGCTGCAACCCACTCCCCATCGGGGGAAAGCGCGATCGCAGTTCCGTCTCCCAGGCGCACCGCCGGGGAACCATCCAGCTTCCGCAAGTACACCGAATATTTCGGGCCGCCCCCTTCGCCCGCTTCGCTGAACAGCGCGGTCTTCCCGTCGGGCGACAGGTCGGCGAAAAGCGACCAGTCCAGCCAACTCAACTCGCGTTCTCCGGCTTCGACTGTTGAAACCGATGCCAACTCCACGCGCTCGCTCGATTCCGTCAACAACGCGCGCCCGCCTTTCGCCGTGTCGTAAAGAATCATTTCGCCCGGCACCGCCGCAATCACTCGCTCGTGCCCGTCCAGCGTTACTGCATGCAGCCACCGGCTGGATCCCGTGTCGCTCGCCGTGAACCAGATCTCTGCTCCCTCCGGTGACCATGCCATTCCCCGCGCGCTGGTCCACATCTTCGTCAGCGTTTTTGTTTTCCCGGACAAATCCGTGACTGTGATCACGCCCATGTCGTCGCTGATAATCGGATGCTGCACAAACGCGATCTGCTTTCCGTCCGGCGAGATGTGCGGATTCCCGATCCATCCGTCCGTGTCGTAAATCTCTTTCCCGATCGGATACTCCAGAATCTCCTTGCCTCGTTCAACACGCACCACCAGCAATTGGCTGCCGTCCTTCGACCAATCCGCTTCCGCAACATCTTTCACGATCTGCCTCGGCGCGCCTCCGCCCAACTGCATCTCCGCCAGCGTGCGTCGTGTCTGAAACGCGCTGGCGCGCTTCGTATCCAGCAAGACTGCCGCTTGTCCCGTCGAGGAGATCGCCAGAATGTCCGTATTCGGCGGTAGCCCCATCGAACGCGACTCCGCTGCGCCCGGCCGCACCGAAAATACCTCAGGCAGCTCACCTTCCCACTGCGCGGAATAAATCACGGTCTGCCCATCCGGCGCGAAATGCGCCGCGCCAGGACTACCTCGCCGAAACGTCAGTCGCTGAAAATTGATCGGCCTGCTAGCCCCCGTTCCTCGGCCCACAAAATACGTGCCCGCCGCGAGCAGCAGACCCGCCGCTACTCCCGCCAGTGCCAAGGTTCTCCATCGTTTGCTTCCGGTTGCCGCAGCGTCCTGCTTCAGCGCTTGCTGCGCTCCCGTCGCTCCGGAAATTCCAGAAATCGCTTCCAGCGCGAACGAAAGGTCTCTCGCCGACTGGAATCGTGCTGCCGCATCTTTTTCCAGGCAATGATTCACCACTCGTTCGAACGCCGGCGAAACATTGCGATTGCTCGAAGTAATCTCCTCCGGCTCTTCCTTCAAAATCGCCGACATCGTTTCCACGCTCGAAGTTCTGTGGAACGCCCGCTTCCCAGTCAGCATTTCGTACAAAATCGCGCCAAACGAAAAAATATCCGACCGGTGATCCGTCGCCTGTGCTCGCACCTGCTCCGGTGACATGTAGCCGACCGTCCCCATCACCACGTTCGCATCGGTCGCCAGCGAAACTGTTTCTCCTTCCGCTTGTCCGTTACCCTGCGGCCCGGTCAGTTTCGCCAACCCAAAATCCAGAATCTTCACGTGCCCGTCGCGCGTCAGAAAAATGTTTTCCGGCTTCAAGTCACGGTGCACGATTCCCTTTTCATGCGCCGCTGCAAGTCCGTTGGCGATTTGGATTCCGTAGTCGGTGATTTTCCGTGCGGGCAGGACTATTCCCATCTGCGGATTGCTTGCTGCGTCGACCCCACCAGAGCCTGCGCCCGGCGCTCCACTTCCTGTCGCCCCGCTCCCCGGCGTTGGCTGGCTCGCCTGTACTCGCCCTTTGCTCTTGCGTCCGGCGTGATTGTTCAGCCGCTCCCGCAGCGTCTCGCCCTCTAGTAGCTCCATCACCAGATATGGCGCACCTTCGTGCGACCCCACATCGAAAATGCTCAGGATGTTGGTGTGATTCAACGCGCTCGCCGCGCGTGCTTCCTGCTCGAACCGTTTCAATCGCTCCGCGTCCCGTGAAAGCGACGCTGGCAATACTTTCACCGCCACGTCACGTCCCAACCGCGCATCGCGGGCGCGATACACCTCGCCCATCCCACCCGCGCGGATGGACTCAACAATTTCGTAGGGGCCTAACTTGAAACCAGGGCTGAGAGTCATATTGGGCTGTGATTATACACACTCCTATCCCGCCTCGGAGCCCTCTCAGACCTCATACACTCGTGTAGCCGATCTCAGCTCTCTCGCGCTACGATACTCATCCATGCGCACTCTTGTCCTATCGCTCCTTCTTGCTTGCAGCATTTCCACTGTACTCGCGCAAACGCCGCCTGCGCCCAAGCCCGACGCCGCACTGCCCTTCACCCTTAAGCCACTCGGCCACGGCATTTACGCCGCCATCGACAATGCCAAAGGTGAGTCAGGCGCCAACGCCGGCTTTGTGGTAGGTGACGACGGCGTCGCGGTGATTGACACTTTCGAAAACGAGCCCGCCGCACAGGCCTTGCTCGGCGAAATTCGCATGGTCTCGAAACTTCCCATCAAATTCGTTATCAACACCCACTACCATCTCGACCACGTCGCGGGAAATGCCGTCTTTGCCAAAGAAGGAGCAGTGATCGTTGCTCATCGCAATGTTCCCTCCTGGATTCACACTGAAAATCTTAAATTCTTCGGCAAGGACATTACGCCTGAACAAAAATCCCAGGTCGAAAATCTAGCTGCCCCAACGATGCTCTATGATTCCGAAACCGAACTTCGCTTGGGTGCCATGGCTCTTCACGTCCAGCATTTCCCCGGCCACACCGGAGGCGATTCGGTCGTAATCGTGCAGCAGGAGAAATCCGCGGTCATCTTTTGCGGCGATCTTTTCTGGAATTACACTCTCCCCAATCTCATCGACGCTTCCACTCTTCCCTGGATCGAAACTTTATCCACGTTCACCAAATTTGCCGCGGTCTCTCCGATTCAGTTCATTCCGGGCCACGGCGATCCGGGTAACTCCGCCGACGTCGCGGCGTTCCGCGGCTACTTATCCGATTTGCGTGAATGGGTTTCCGCTGCAAAAAAGGACGGCGACACCGGGGCATCTCTCGTCGAAGCCGTTTTGCCGCAAATGAAGAAAAAATACGGTTCCTGGCACTTATTCGACTATTTCTCGAAGCGCAATATCGCCGACTTCGAAGCCGAACTCAACAATACCAAACACATCCCCTCCGCCCAGCGCTAGCTCGGAATGGGCACTGCGCGGCGCGAGATGGCAACTCCGTTTTTCATGGCACTCATTCGAGTGGTGGCAGGCCGACCTGCGCGACCAGCTTGCGAAAAGAGGGATCGTCATGCAGGGACCGCAAGTTGTATTCAACACGAACAGATGTGGCCCCCGCCTCGTGCTTTGCGACCGCAGTTTGCAGCAAATCCAGCGTGTGCTGCTTGTCCCCCAATAAGCAATAGGTCAAGGCCAAGTCATACGCGTCGATCCTTCCGTTGGCATAGAGCTCTTTCTGGGCACTCAGCATGGCGCGAAGCATACCGGCGCCTCCGGAGACAGCGAATCCCTTCTCGCCTGCCACGACGATCTCGAGCCGGCTCTGGTCCTGCAGGATAAGCGCAGCTTTCCTGGATTCCGAAAGATAGTCCTTGTAATCCTTGGCATCGAGGTCCACCTCGGCCAAATAAGCGTGGGCGAAAGAAACGCGGGCTCCGTAGTCTCGATCTGCTTCAAGAGCCCAATCGCCTGATTTGTTTGGCCTGCCAAGAAGAGAATGAGTCTTTTGTCTGCGAGTATCGGAGAGGACTTTGGATCCAGTTTCCGGGCTTTCTCAATTTCCGCCAATACATCCTGAGAGCGGCCCAGAGCCATGAGAAACGTGGCATACCAATGGTGGGCTACCACGGAATTGGGATCCAATGCGATGGCGCGCTGGAATTCGTGCTCAGCTGGCGAAGACTGGCACTGAGAGGGAAAGTGGGCCAAGAGGGTTCCCTAAGAGAGGGTTTGGAGGCGTCGATTCGAGAGCGCGCGCGGGAAATCATTGAGATGGCCCTGGAGCAAGAAGTGGAATCGGCGTTGGGTGCGCCCGCAGTCGGCGTGTGGCAGGACGGAACGGTTACCGGCACGGGCGAAAGAGACGGCGGCTGACGCTGCGGACGGGCACGGTTGGTGTGGAAGTACCGCGAGCCCGGTTGGTGCCGTGCTACCGGCGCAGCAGCCCGGAAGTCGAGCAGAGCGTGCTCGGAGTCTATCTGTCGGGATCGAACACACGGCGGATCCGCCGTGCGCTCGAACCGTTGCTGGCTGGCGCCGCGTTGGGCATGCAAAGCGGCTAACGTCCATTCAAGATGCCGTGAAAATTCCGCTTTTGGATTCGGCTGCAGCAACCAACTTGCTCCGAAAACAGAATAGTGATCTCCAAGCGTTCGCCACTAAACAGGAACTATAGTTCCTGTTTTTTTGCGTAAGCCATTATTTTCCAATGATTTCTTAGCGGATATACGCGTCCGTGATGTACTGCTGCACCATGCGCTGGGTATTAAAAAACGATCCATTGATCGCAATGGCGTGCTGCATCACGGTCAAATACTTGTGCCGTTCGTTGTAAAACATCGGCAAAATCACGTGTTCCAATGTGTCGTACAGCGATTCCGCGTCTGCGGCGTTGTCCAGGCTTTCGTCTCCGCTATGCCGCAATTCTCCAATCGCCCAACCGGTCACTCCCTCAATATGCCCTTCGACCCACCAGCCATCCAGAATGCTCAGACTCGGCACTCCATTCAGCGCCGCCTTCATTCCGCTCGTACCGCTCGCCTCCAACGGAAACTGTGGCGTGTTCAGCCACAAATCCACGCCTGCGGTAATTTTTCCGCCCACTTCCATGTTGTAGTTGTCCAGGAAAACCACCTGCACTGATTTCTTCAGCGCTTTTTTCGCGCGGAAAATTTTCCGGATCAATTCTTTTCCGCCGCCGTCGTTCGGGTGCGCCTTTCCCGCAAATACAATCTGAAATTTTCCGGCGTTCTTGGAAATTTCACGCAAGCGGTCCAAGTCCGACAAAATCAAATCGGCGCGCTTGTACCCGGTCGCCCGGCGCGCAAACCCAATCGTGAAGACATCGGGATCGAGTTGCAGGCCGGTCTTCTTGTGGACCTCTTCAAAAAGTTCATGCTTGGCCAGCAGGTGCGATGACCACACCTCTTCCTGCGGCAATCCCAGCGCACTGCGCAAACTGTAATTATCTTCGCGCCAAGTCGGAATGTAGCGATCCAGAGTCGCCTGAAACGACGGAGCGGTCCAGGTCGCCGCGTGCACGCCGTTGGTGATGGCTTCGATCGGCACTTGCGGAAACATCCGCCGCGATACTTCTCCGTGCATTTTCGCCACGCCGTTGACGTACATGCTCATGTTCAGCGCCAGGTGCGTCATGTTCACCGACGCGCCGCGCTTCGCGGCTTCCTGCAAGCCCGGAAAATTCGTTTCCGCCTGCAACACGCGTCGCAATAATTCTGCGGACGATGCGTCTTGCAAATCCAGGAAATCCCGCTGCTCCGGAAACGCGCGCGTCAGAAATTCCATCGGGAAACGGTCGTGACCCGCGGGCACTGGAGTGTGCGTCGTGAACACGCACTTGCTGCGTACTTTTTCGATGTCTTCGCCGCGAATGGATTCGCGTCCGTTTCTTTCCGCCTCTTCGCCGAGTAACTCCAGCGTCAACAGCGCCGCGTGCCCTTCGTTCATGTGGTATCGCGCCAGCTCTGTGTGGCCCAGCGCACGCAGCATGCGCACGCCGCCTATTCCCAGCAACACTTCCTGGCACAACCGGTAGTACGGATCTCCGCCATACAAACTGCCGGTCAGATTACGATCGCGCTCCGCATTGGACGGCAAATCCGCGTCCAGAAAATAAACCGGCACCTCAAATCCGCGCACGCCTTTGGCGTCGTACCGCCACGCGCGCAATTCCACGCGGCGATTTTCCAGCGGCACGGTGACGCGCGCCGGCTCTTCCGTCAGAAAATCTTCAACTTTCCACTCCACCGGTTCTTCGCTCTGCGAGCCGTCGTCCGCCAGCACTTGCGTGAAGTATCCCTTGCGATACAGCAGGCTCACCGCAACCATCGGCAGCCGAATATCGGCTGCCGCGCGGATGGTGTCTCCCGCAAGGACACCCAGGCCTCCCGAATAGCTCGGCATGTCGTTCTCCAGCGCAATTTCCATTGTGAAATAGGCAACCAGACGTTTTTGCGGCGTCAACTCTTACCTCATCGGTGGACAGGCGCGGCGAGCACGGCGCGCTTCGCATTTCGCTTCATTTGCACCCAAGTTAGAATGACTATTCTGAGGGTTTCTGGCTATTCAGGCAAGAACATCGAATCCGCAAAACTCAAAGTGTTTCCAAAGGTCAGGAAACACCAAACGAAATCGGAAGTCTACTTTTTGTCGCCGCAACTCTTGCGTACTGGGTTTCGACGTCTGTTCAAACCAATCCGCTCTGGAAATAATAGAGATCCTAGAACGAAAGCCGGGCGCCCAGTTGGATTTCGCGGCCCGGAGTCATGGCCATGGTGATAGTGCCGAACTGCGGCGTATTGACGAAACGGTTCGGCGTGCCGAGATTGACCTTGTTCAAGGCGTTGAAAGCTTCTCCGCGGAACTGAAAGTTAAGTTTTTCCGTAATGCGGAAAGCACGCTGCACAGCGATGTCCATCGTCTGCATGCCCGGCCCAGTTACAGTGTTTCGACCAGCATCGCCGTAAGTAAAGGCTGCCGGCGTAGTGAAGCCCGCTGGATTAAACCACTCGTCCGCGGTGTGCGTTCCGGGACCGAAAACAGGCTTGCCAGTGACGTTGGCGCGAATCGGGTTTTCACCGAGGACAGTGCCTGAATTTGCGGTATCGCCGAAAACAGAAATCGTGAACGGCATTCCCGACTGCACCTGGTAGATGGTCGAGAGGGTCCAATTCTGTGTGAGCAAGCGGGTAAACTCCGCGCGTCTGTAGGCGTGGATGGCGTAGACGGCGCTTAGCGCGAAACGGTGGCGCACATCGCATCCAAGCCCTTTCTCAAGGGCCAGCTCATTGTTATTTTGCGGGATCGATGATTCGTCCATGGCAGAACGGAAATCCGGGGCATTGGCGAGGCTCTTCGAGAAGGTGTAGTTGGCGAGAAAGCTCAGGCCGTGCGAATAACGGCGGCGGACGTTGACATAACCCGCGTCGTACCAGCTCTGCGCGCTGTTTTCGAGCAGGTTAATGGTGCTGACCGGGAAAGTCGTGCTCTGAATGACGGCATCGGTGCTGCCGGGGGGCAAAGTGGTGTCCGGCACGAAGGTAAGAGTTTTGAATGGGCGGCGCGGTCCGAGCGGGCCGGGTCCAGGGAGCGTGTTGTTGATCAGATGTGCGCGCTGCAAATGGAAACCACGCGAGCCGATATAGCCAACTTCGACGGAAGTGTTTGTATCGAGGCTCTTTTGCACCGAAGCATTCCATTGTTGCACGTATTGCGCGGGCGAATGAGGATCGAAGGCAGTGAAACTCACGGTTGTCGCGGGCAGGGTTCCTGTGCCCAAGACCGGCGTGCCAAAATTCATGCCAGTGTTAAATAGCGCCGCAGGAGGAGTGAAATTGTCCGCTTGCTGCGTTTCAGGGAAAACATACGGGACGTTGTGGCGTTGATTGCACCAGGTGTTTAGATCCACGGGCGTGAAGAAAATGCCGTACGACGTGTGCAAGACCAAACCGTGATTGGGCAGATTCTTTGCGATACCGAGACGCGGCGCAAAGTTGTGCTGGTTTGCGTACATCAGTCCTCGCGGATAGCCGTTCTGTCCGCCGACAAAAACGGAAGGCACGCCATTCTGGAAAATCAGATTGGTGTTGGTGTTGTTCTTGTCATACAGAGGACTCGAGTATTCGTAGCGAACGCCCAGATTCAGCGTAGTAGTTGAAGTCACTTTCCAACTGTCTTCGACGAAGGCGTCACCGCCCCAATTTCGCAAATTCATCTGCGGGATTCCGGCTTGGCGCTGCTTCACCGCCGGCAGGCTGAGCAAGAGACTGGCGAATCCAGAGCCGCTGCCATCATTAAAGCCAGATTCAGTGGTGTAGCCGTTCGTGTATTGGTAAAAGCCGCGATTCTGGAAAAAGCCCCACATCGGCCAGGTGTACCAATGGAAATCGCCGCCAAACTTTATTCCGTGGCGGCCTTTTTCCCAGGCGTAGGTGTCGCGGATTTCGTACATGGTGTCCCACGCGTGCATGGGCGTTGCGGCAAAAGTATCTCCGATCCCGGTGTAGCCTTGCGCGGCAAACCACGGCGCGCCCCATGCGTTTTGGCCGCCGAAACCCACTCCCTGAATGCCGAGTTGACCGACGAAGTCATTCACGGCATCGTTTTGCGAAGTGCGATCCATCGATAGTCTCGAGACCGCGATCGATACCGTATTCACTTTGTTCGCGGCGAAAATATGATTCCAGGAAATCACCGCTTGCTGCGAACGGTTATCGAAGTTGGCGCCGAACCCGGGAAGATTCTCAGTGGTGGAAGTCATCCCGCTGCTCGGGGAAAAGCCATTCTCCTGACCGATTGAGTACCTGCCGAAGAGAGTGTCGCCGCCGGAAAAGTTGTGATCGATGCGAACTGTTCCCTGATCCTGGAAATGGGTTTCATTGCGGACATCAAGATAATTGTTGGAGTCCGCGGCGCCGCTCGTCATCATCATGTTCGGCATCGGGACGTGCTGCATCAAAAATGCTTCGAGCAAAGGATTTATTCGGTCGCTCGGGATAATGTTTCCGGGGAACTGGTTACGCGTGTATGGAAAATTGTTAGGACCAGTGGCTTTCGTCTTGTCAAAATTGGGATTAGCGACAGCGGTTGTCGGATCATAAATCTTAACGTTGCTCATACTGAAATCGCCCTGAATTTCTTCCGGCGTGGGTACCGTCAGAATCTGAGCATCCGCTTGAGCTAGCCGCAGGCCTTCGTAGTTGACGAAGAAGAAGGTATTTTTCCTGATCAGCGGCCCTCCGAACGACGCACCGAAATTGTTTTGTACCAGGTGATTGTTGCCCATGGACTCGAATGTGCTGGCATCCATGGC
>WNFD01008469.1_pt1 | contig 10614 bp, 11 predicted proteins | sample 5400491 | NCBI WGS metagenome assembly WNFD01 (sample SAMN13153343, study PRJNA577476) | soil metagenome | isolation source: 120 cm saprolite under Douglas fir tree site 2 hole 2 replicate 2 | place: USA:California | collected 2015-04-18 | reverse complement strand
TCGGCCGCTGACAAGTATCGAACGCGCTGCCGGATTGTTTGCGACCCCATCCTTCGCACTTCGCAAGGACACGAAGGATGGAGTCGGATTAGCAGATAAGAGAGTCCACGGCAGAGTGGCGATGGGCTGGGTGGGAAGGCTAGTCGGCGCCTAATTTGCAGGCGTCGAATTTGTAGGCGTCGACGCGTCGCTTGCTGGACCAATCGCGAGTTTCAACTCACTACCGGCGGGCACCTTCACGTCATGTTTTTTGGTCGAGACAAAGACGGCGGAGTCGTTGCTGGCTATCTCGCTGTGAAGATCCACACCCGAGACGACATTGAGCTGCTCGACCGTGAGGGTCTGACTGGTCCAATCGTTTGAGGCGGCGTACTCGTCAGTATCGGTAGTGGGGCGTGCGATATCGACGATGGTCACCTTAATTGGCACTGTTTTGCCATTCTTTAATTGGGCCTGATCGAAGCGAATTGCGAACTCCGACTGTCCCGCCGATTGCAAATCATCACGAGTGATTTTTCCGCTGCCATCCGAGAGAGTGACCTTGTGATCAAGTTCGGCTTCGAATGTGGAGTCCAGATGATCTTTATCTGCATCCAACGTATGCGGGAGTGTCGCGATTGCGGGCACCAGCTGCGCTGCTTCATTTGCGCCAAGTGAATCGGCAGACGCTTGCGTGGTTTGTGAGCCCGGGCCACTCGAGTTTTGTGCCAGGACCGGCATTGATAGGGCTGAAATGACGGCCGTTAGTGCGAGTGTCTTGCAGTAGATTTTCATATTCAAATTACTCCTTCATGGATTGTTCATCCCTACATTAAGATGTTGCTCCCGTGCCCCACGATTCGTGGGGATGCTGTCGCGAGAGTCTTGCTGAAGCAGCGTGAGCCGGCTTCGATAAGTTAAACTCAGGTATTTCTTTTTAGTCGTGGCGGATGTACGTTTTTGCAGGAGTTTTTTGCGGAACATGATGGCAGATTGTGGTTTTTTGATCGTTACGTTCTGGTCGAATGCCGCTAAGGAGATGGTAAAAAATGACATCCGATCATCCGTGAAAAATAGGCCACATTTTTTGGATTTATTTTTTTTGCGCTCTCCTGTTTTTGGGGAACGGAATGATTCGCCCGTTATTATTCAGGAAAGCCCTATTTTTGAAAGGACATCCCTTGCGCCGATTCCGCTCGCTCGCTGCCGCCGCCCTTTTTGCCCCTGCTGTACTTCCGGTCGCGGCCCAGACACCGCGCACCAAGCCCGTCACCGACGCAGAGGTCGCCAGCATTACGCGTGACGCCATCCTGATCGACACGCACGACGACGTTACTTCCAAGACTGTCGACGGCTATAACATCGCCACACCTAACAAGAGCGGCCAGACCGATCTCGCGCGCATGAAGGGCTTTCTTGGCGCCGAGTTTTTTGCCGTCTACGTTGGGCCCGAGTATGTCAACGGCAACCACTCCGCGAACCGCGCGCTGCAGATGATCGACACGACGCGCACCGACATCATTGCCGCGCATCCGAACGATTTTGTGTTTGCCACGACTGCCGACGAGATCGTCGCGGCACATAACGAGCACAAGATCGCCGCACTGATGGGCATTGAGGGCGGCCACGCGATTGAGGACTCCCTGCGCCTGCTGCGCGACTACTATGCCCTCGGCGTCCGCTACATGACGCTCACCCACTTCAACACGAACAACTGGGCCGACTCGCAGGGGGACTTCGAAGACCCGAAGGTCAAGCACCACAACGGGCTCACTCCGTTCGGCAAGGACGTCGTCCGCGAGATGAACCGGCTGGGCATGATGGTCGACATCTCGCACACGGCGGACAAGACCTTTTACGACGCGCTCGAGGTCTCCAGTGCGCCGATCATCGCATCGCACTCGAGCTGTCGCGCCGTCTCTGACCATACGCGCAACATGACGGACGACATGATCCGCGGGCTCGCGGCGAAGGGTGGCACGATGCAGATCAACTTCGATTGCGCCTACCTTTCGCAGCGCTACTCGGACGCTGCGAAACCGATCATGGCTGAGCTGCGCCCACGCTTTATGGAGGCGATGAAGATGGAAGACCCGGTCGCCCGCGCCGCCGCGATCGAGAAGCTTCAAGAGGAGTCAACCGCCAAGCTGCCGCCGGCCACCCTGGCCGACGTCGTCGCCCAGATCGACCACGCGGTGAAGGTTGGCGGCATCGACCATGTCGGCATCGGCACGGACTTCGACGGGGTAGGCTGCGTTCCCGCCGAGCTTAGCTCCTATGACAAGTTCCCTGTGCTCACGCGTGCCTTGCTTGAGAAAGGTTACTCTGCCGCCGACATCAAGAAGATCTACGGCGGCAACCTTCTTCGCGTCATGCGTGCCGTCGAGCAGCGCGCACACGAGCTGAAGTCCACTCCGCCGATCGAAAGCAAGATCAGCAAGTAGTCTCAAGCGGAACATTTATCACACAAGAGACGTAGAGGAAGAGTATGACGCCGCTCCCTGCAACCGGGGTTGAAATCGACGACTTCCTCGCTGCCTTCGAATCAGGCACGCTGCCCAAGGAGCGCTGGACGCACGCAGCCCATTTGCTCGCCGGAGCCTGCTACGTTCATCGCCTCGGGCAGTCTTCTGCCATCAACCATATGCGGAGATGTGTCCGTCGCTACAACGAAGCCGTAGGCGGCAAGAACACTGCTACCTCCGGCTACCATGAAACCATCACCGTATTCTGGATCAAGGTCCTTGACGCGCTCCTCCTCCACGCGCAGCCCATCGGCCGGGCGGAGTTTGCGACACTCGCCGTCGGGCGCTTTACACCACAGCGCGACCTCTTCCGCCGCTTCTACGACTTCGACGTGATTGCGTCCACAGAAGCTCGCGCTGTGTGGATACCTCCGACACGCGAAGAGATCGAAGACAGTGCTGCCACGTATCTGGACACCGCGACCCAATAAAAAGGCGACCTCTTTCGAGTCCGCCTTTTTTGTAGTCCGTGTATGTGGACTGGTTCGCGCTGAGCGCTAATGCTCGCCTTAGCCGGGAAGACGCGCCGAAGATGGGCATCCGGTGACTGCTTATTTTTCCGCGGCGGCCTTCAGGTTGGCCAGCCCCCTTTGAAAGTCGTCGCCGATCATCTTGTCCATGGTGGTGAAGACGCTCGTCAGCTTGCCAGGAATGAAGGTCAAGGGGCCGTACATGACCCAGGTTACGCGGGTTGCGGAGCCTTCGGGCTCGAGGACGAAGTCGGCGGTGTTGTGACCTTCAAAGGGCTTGAGGAAGTCGAGCTTGATGGAGGTCTTGGCGGGTTGAATGGAGGTCACCTCCATGCGGCCCTTGCCGACCTTGCTGTTTCCTTCCCATTCGTAGATTGCGCCGACACCGTTGGGCGCGCCGGAGTAGACGGTCTTCATGGTGGGATCGAGCTTCGCCCATGGCGACCATATATTCCAGCTATGGAAGTCGTTGATGAGCGGGGCGATTTTTTCCGGCGTCGCGTTGATGGAGACGGAGCGTTCCACGATGAAGGTTGAGGGTTTCATCGCGGCGAGGATGAGAATAACGCAAATGGCTACGACGGCAAGGATGCCGATAAACTTCAGCATGGTGATCTCCTGGGATTGAAGGTAAGTATAGCGGGAGAGTGTTGCCTGCACGAATTTGAGGTCCTCAACAGTGAGGCCAGGGCTCCATAGTTTGGGGGAAACGGATAGGAGGACGGCGAAATCATTAGTCGTCCTTCGACTCAGCCTTGGCGGCGATGATTTCGACTTCGACCAAGAATTCAGGGCGCACGAGTTGGGGTACGACGAGAAGCATCGAGGCTGGCCTCGCATCGCCGAGAAAGAGCGCGCGGGTCTTGGAGTAGTCGGGGATGTCTTCGGCCCGCGTCAGATATTGTGTGACCTTCACCACATCAGCGACTGTCATCCCGGCCCGGTTCAGCATGCGGAGGATGTGCTTCCAGGCGAGTTCAGCCTGGCCGGCAATATCACTCGGCAAATCGCCGTTCATCTGAAGACCGGGCGTACCGGATGTCAGCAGCCACCGCAGGTTCGAGCCGGTTTCAACCGCGTCGCTGTAGTCGCCAATCTGGGCCGCGATACCGATGTTGTGGATTTTGTGGGCCATTGTCCTCAGGTCCTTTATTCAATCGGTGTTGTGTTGAGAATTTTATTCTCAGAAGTACGCACCGGTCTAAGTCTCATTTGAACGCGGCGTCCAGCCGGCAGCGTGTGGCCTTTTCGCTGGGGGCGTGCATATCGATCTGGGTTTCGAGCATCCTCAAGAATTGAGGCAAAACTATGACCCAAAGGTTGTATATCGGGTGAAACTTAAGCAATATATAAAAGCCGCAGCGGAGATCACACACGCCGAATGTACTCGGTATGCACGTCCGTTCTACGCCGATACACCGTTGTCCGAATCGCGAACGGGTTTCTGGAACTGCGTTCACCTGCGATCGTTCGGATGTAACCGCATGAGCGATTCTTGTTACTCCCCGAGGTAAACAACAATGAAACGTTCCCTGAGCAAAGCGCTTTTCGTCTTCGCTTTGGCCTGCACGACTTCGCTTGTGCGTGCGCAGAGCCCGTCACAAACTCCGTCCGTCGACTTCGGACGCACTACCGTGCAGCTCAACTCCGGCTTCCTCAGTTCTATAGAGGGCTTGGGCGCTGTCCTCACGGATCTTCGCAACAACCCGCTTCAAGACAACGCATTCACCGTTCGGGCGACCGGCGGCGCGGTTGATTTAACCACTTCTGCCGGTGAGATCGAACACACAGGCGGATTGCTCGTCAACGCCGCCGGTACGATCATTCGCATCCAGAACTTCACTCTCGACAGCAGCAATCCAACAAATCTCGTGATCACCGCAGAGTTCATCGTCAACGATCACTTCGCCTCTCGCATCGCGTTGTTCAACGTTCAACCTCCTCCAACACTCACGCTTCCGTTGCAACTTCAATCTGGTGTGTTGCAGGTGAATGGCCTGGTTCTTACTCTTGCGCCCGCCACGGCTTCGGCACTCAACACGATATTTGGACAGGTTGTGCAGGCCGGTACGAACATAGGGACAGCCAACGTCTATGCGGTCTTTTCTCCTACCAACTGATTTGAATCCGGACTTAGACAAGATGACGGCAGACCTTCGGCTCTGCTGTCGTTTTTTGCGTAGTTTTTTTCTGGTATGGGTGGAATGGTGTTTTTCCAGGGGTTTTTGCGAAAACGTGGCGGCAGATGGTGGTTTTTTGATGGTGAATTTGTGGTGGGATGCTGGTGAAAGATGGTGAGAAAACGACGTTAATTCGGCCGCGAAAAACACGCCACATTTTTCGGATTTATTTTTGGGCTTTCCCGTTTTGGGAACGGATCAGGGGCGGGTGATTGGCTTGTTCGATTTGCCGGACTTCTTTTGAGCGAGGATCTCGTAGTTTGAGCCGGTGGGAGTCAGGTTGCTGCGGTAAAGGTTGACCGTGTCCGCACGGAAGCTGCGCTGGAGCGAGGGTGGCAGGGTGTGCTGGCTATTGCTGAGGCGTAGCGATCCGTGGAAGCGGGCGAGGGTGATGTGTGGATGATAGGGGCGGGCTTCCGGGGCTTGTGGCGCTTCTGGGTTCTCCGGGGCGAAGCCGCAGCGGGCCATGCTGGCGGCGACCTTTGCCTGGAGATGGAGAAGTGAGCGGGTGGGTTCGACCTCTGCGACGAGGACGCCTGCTCGCGGGAAGGTGTTGAGGCTGGTGAGTTTTAGTTGAAAGGGCGCGAAGTTGAGTTCGGAGAGTTCACGTTCGATGGGTGGGAGCGTGGGTTCGGCGACCTCTCCTAGAAAGACGAGGGTGAGGTGGATGTTTTCGGGGGCGGTCCAGCGTCCTTTGGGAAGCTCGATTGCTCGTGTGAGGCGGGTGAGGGCCTGGGCTAGTTCGGGTGGGATTGGCAGGCCGAGGAAGAGGCGCATGAATGTTGGATGCGATGGTCCGGTGAGAGGGGATTTTGACTAGAGGCGTACCTGCCCGAATCAGAAGGAAAACGGTTTGCGTTGAGCGCGAATGCCCACCTTAGGCGCATAGAACGCGCCGAAGATGGGGCACCCGGATTGTTTCGATCGGTTAGATGTGGGCCACTCGGCCCGAGCCAATTCTTTTGATTTCCATTTTTCTGAACTCCTTCGGTTGCACTTGATCTTCTATTTTCCAAACCGCTCGAACCGATAGGCGAGCTCCGGTCCGCCTTCGCCCTCGTATGCAAGTTGCGCGACGAGCAGCGCGAACGGCTCGGTATATCGCGCGATGCGAAGAGGTCCAACATCCACCGGGTCGAAGCCAACGTCACGGATCAGCTCAGCGGCGACAGTTTTGCCGATCTCGTCATCGCCGCAGTACACGAGACTGGGGCGGGTCGTCTTGCGCCTCGCCTCGTACACGCCGAAGAGCACCTCGCTGGGCACCGTGTTGAATGCGGAGGCGACCCGAGCCTTTGGGATCTTCTTCGCAAGTTCCTCCGCTCCTGACGAGGTGTTGGCAACAATGAGTTTCGTATTGCCGGCATCCATCGGCAGTGAGCAGGTCACGATCACCTTGCCCGACAAATCGCCAGCCTGCTTCAGCACGTCATCCATCCGCGACCAGTGCACGGCGAGCAATATCGCGTCCGCTTCCTGCGCGGCTTCGCGCGGTGTGCCCGCGCGTGCACCCTCCCCTGCCTCGCGCGCCAGTTTATTCAACTTCTGCTGGCTCCGCGCGTAGCTGAACACCACTTCGTGCCCGGCATGCGCAAAGATTGTTCCGAGCTTGGCGCCCATCAAGCCTGAACCTAGAATGCCGACCCGCATACGGCTCCTCCTTACTATTGATCGAGTACCTGGCGCCGATTAGATGCCGGTCATCTTTTCGAGGTGTTCCGGATAGCGATCACCCTCCACCTTGATCTTCGAGGCGGCATTGTCGATCTGGTGCAGGTCGTCGGCAGTGAGCTCGATGGCCACCGCTCCGATGTCCTCTTCAAGACGCTGGAGCTTTGTTGTGCCTGGAATGGGAACAATCCACGGCTTCTGGGCAAGCAGCCAGGCAAGCGCGACCTGGGCAGGTGTTGCCCCCTTCTGGTTGCCGATGCTGGTGAGCAGATCGACGACAACCTGATTGGCTTTCCGGGCTTCCGCCGTAAAGCGAGGCAATGTGCTGCGGAAGTCGCCCTTGCCAAGCTCTGTGCTTTCGTCCATCTTCCCTGTCAGAAATCCCTTCCCCAACGGGCTATACGGAACCAGGCCGATTCCAAGCTCTTCAAGCGTCGGAATCACCTCCGCCTCAGGCCGCCGCCACCACAGCGAGTATTCGCTTTGGAGTGCGGTCACAGGCTGGACCGCATGCGCGCGGCGGATCGTCCCTACTCCTGCTTCAGAAAGACCGAAGTGCTTGACCTTGCCCTCCTGGATCAGGTCCTTCACTGTTCCAGCTACATCTTCGATCGTCACGGCCGGGTCGACCCGGTGCTGATAGAACAGATCGATCACATCGGTCTTCAGGCGCTTGAGCGAGGCTTCGGCGACCGCCTTGATCTGTTCAGGCCGGCTGTTCAATCCTTGCCAGCCCGGGCTTCCATCTGGATTGAGATTGAAGCCGAACTTGGTGGCTATGACCACCTTGTCACGTACCGGCGAAAGCGCCTCGCCCAGCAACTCCTCGTTGGTGAATGGGCCATAGACCTCAGCGGTATCGAAAAATGTGATGCCACGTTCCACGGCGGTCCGTAGAAGAGAGATCATCTCCTGCTTGTCGTGAACCACACCATACGAAAAACTCATGCCCATGCAGCCGAGACCGAGGGTCGAGACTTCCAGGTTACTGTTTCCTAATTTGCGTTTTTGCATTAGCTTCTCCTGCTGATTGTTGCGAGATTTCCTGGACCGAGATGCCTCGTATCGAATGGAGAGCGCATCGTTCAGACGTTACTCGGATTTGAGCGAAGCCATATCGATGGAGAAGCGGTACTTCACATCCGACTTGAGCAGTCGCTCGTAGGCTTCGTTGACCTTCTGGATGGGGATGACCTCGACGTCGGCGGTAATGTTTTGCTGGCCGCAGAAGTCGAGCATCTCCTGGGTTTCTGCGAGGCCGCCGATGGGAGAACCCGAGAGGCTTCGGCGTCCGAAGATGAGGCCGAAGACGGAGACGGGCAGTGGCTTTTCCGGCGCGCCCACCATGGTGATGTTGCCGTCGCGGCGGAGGAGGTTGATGTAGGCGTTGATGTCATGTTCGGCGGCGACGGCATCGAGGATGAAGTCGAAGCTGCCGGCGTGCTTCGCCATCTCGTCGGCATTGCGGGAGATGACGACCTCATCGGCTCCGAGACGCAGTGCATCTTCCTTCTTGCCAGGCGAGGTGGTGAACACCACAGTGTGGGCTCCCAGAGCGTGAGCGAACTTTACTCCCATGTGGCCGAGGCCGCCGAGACCGACGACGCCGACCTTCTTGCCTTTGGTCACGCCCCAGTGATGCATGGGCGAGTAGGTGGTGATTCCGGCGCACAGGAGAGGCGCGGTTCCCGCGAGATCGAGGTTCGACGGAACGCGGAGCACGAAGCGTTCGGTGACGACGATGCTGTCGGAGTACCCGCCGTACGTGACGCCCCCGGTGTGCTTGTCGGGGAAGTTGTAGGTGAGGGTGAAGTTCGGACAGAACTGCTCGAACCCGGCCTTGCACTCAGGGCAGGTGCCGTCGGAGTCCACCAGGCAGCCGACCGCGGCGAGGTCGCCGGGCTTGAACCTGGTAACGGCGGAGCCGACCTTTGTGACGCGGCCGACGATCTCATGTCCGGGTACGCAAGGGTATACAGTCGGCATGACACCGCTCCACTCATTGCGGGCCTGGTGGAGATCAGAGTGGCAGATGCCGCAGAAGAGGATCTCGATCTGGACATCGTGCTCGGTGGGATCGCGCCGTGCGATCGTGGTAGAAGCAAATGGGGATGTCGCGCTGGCAACGGAATAGGCTTTTGCTTTGTACATGAAGTTACCTCAACTTTGTCGGCAGATGGCGAGCAACTCGCTCGTAAATCAGACTACGAAAGAGTGCCCTTCGAGCGGTATCCTGATCCTGCCAATCTATTGCCTATTCCTGTCGATGCATGCATTTTTGTGCACAGCATCCTGAATTCAGCGTTAACTTGGTTTTGAAGGAGTCAAGCGGGTGAAAGTGGCGAAACATAGGTACGCGAGCGTAGATCAACGCGTGGTTGAGATGCGGACAAAGCTGGCCCGCAAGATTGCTGATCGTGCCGTTGCGGAAGGAGACACGCTCACTGAGATACCAGAACTGCGCCTCTACCGCCGTTCCGTACCCACTGCTTGCACCTCGGCTGCATACGAACCCAGTCTGGTTGTCTTCGTGCAGGGACAGAAGCGAATCAACGTTGGCAAGACGACTTACTTATGCGACGGTTCGAACTTCCTCCTGACCTCGGTCGATTTGCCCGTTGTCAGCCAGGTGATCGCGGCAACTGAAAGGGAGCCAATACTCGGCTTGCTGCTCAAACTCGAAATGCCGGCGGTCCGTGAGATTCTCTCGCAGCAGGAGTTTCATCTGCGCGAGGAATCTGCTGACGCCCGCGGCATGGCCGTCGGTGTCACTTCACTCGAACTCCTGGACGCATGTTCCCGGCTCGTGGACCTTCTGGACGCGCCACAGGACATTCCATTTCTCAGCAGCTTGATCCAGCGTGAGATCGTCTTCCGATTGCTTCGCAGTCCGCAGGGAAAGCATCTCCGCGCCATCGCCACGCTGGGCGAGCAAAGCCACCGGACTGCAAAGGCGGTCGAGTGGCTCAGAATGAACTACGCTAAACCCCTGCGCGTTGAGGAACTCGCGACCACGGCGCGGATGGGCGTATCGACATTGCACCATCAATTCCGTTCTCTGACCGCAATGAGCCCTCTGCAATACCAGAAGCAGCTTCGACTGCACGTAGCCAGAGAACGCATGCTCAATGAAGGCCTGGATGCAGCAAGTGCCGCCTTCGAGGTCGGCTATGAAAGTGCAAGCCAGTTCAGCCGGGAGTACAGCCGCTTCTTCGGCCAACCGCCGATGCGCGATGTGAAAGCGCGTCGAATCGCGAGCACCGAAACAACTCGCAATTGACGACGCCTCATTCCTCGCAACGATCATCACAACGCTTATCCGAACTTGAACACCCTGCTTTTGGCGAAGACGATGCCTTCAGATTGAGTGAGAATCTCAAGTCCCCCTGTCAAGGTGACGACACAATGACGATAACTCGTCATCGTCACGTCGTCACTCAACCCTTATGGGACATTCGCAAGTCCTACTTGTTCTTTAGCTAACTTCTTTATCGTCAGCCGTTAACCACTTCTCGCGTTGAAGCGCCGCGCCTTTGGCATGCAAATTGCGTTACACATGGCGGGCAGCAATAAAGATCGGAGGCCCGCTGTGGCGATGTTCCAGTTGGACTATCTATCTTGTTTTCTCACCGTTGTTGCGACGATCCTGGTCGGAAGAAAGATGTGGACCGGTCTTGTTGTTTCGGGCGTCAACAGTCTCATCGTCTGTGTGATCGGGTTGCACACGTCGCAGTATGGCTTTATCCCTGCGAATGTGTTTTGCATTTGCATAAACGCATTCAATCTTCG
>WNFD01046423.1_pt1 | contig 10615 bp, 10 predicted proteins | sample 5400491 | NCBI WGS metagenome assembly WNFD01 (sample SAMN13153343, study PRJNA577476) | soil metagenome | isolation source: 120 cm saprolite under Douglas fir tree site 2 hole 2 replicate 2 | place: USA:California | collected 2015-04-18 | reverse complement strand
TCGCCCGTGAACTGAGATATGTGTGGATAGTGTACTTATCTGTCAGTGAGACGGACATTAGGTAGCAGCTGTCACTGGAGGGAATCGAGAAGCCCAATGGGACGCTGTTTATGCGCGTCATTGGAACTCACGTTCAATTGGCTAGGGTAAGGCGAAAAGGTGGTGCTGTTGGGACCCATTTACACCATTTTTCACCTGATCGTGTTGTGCATCGTGCAAGGCCGATACAACATCTGTATTATCGCAGACAAAAATATATTCACGCACACCGTAATGGACCGACATGTGCGATGCCGGATGACCTTTCAGTAAGAATGGTTTATGAGACCACAAGTGGTAGTTAGGGAACTTCTTGGCTTGGGCCCGAGGGAGACACTTATAATACGACCGAGCGACACAACGACAGAGAGAACAAGATCTTAAGAGCCAGGCTGCATCCGAGACCTTTGGTTATTTGCAGCGCATATGACCGCAGCGGACTCAACACAGTCGTTCGGCCGCAAGTACTGACCTCTGGACTCTGATTGAGGATTTGCCATCTTAGGGCGACCAACTCTACCTAGACCCAGCAGAAAGAATAATACATCGAAAATGACGAAGACATAGGACGTTCTCCTGCTAAGAATAACCTCATATACTACCGATGAAGTCTATCCGCGGAAGGTAGGATGTTGGTGTGGATAGTAGTGGGAAGATGGAGAGGAAACCAGGATTGGGGATGATAAGAGTACCGACCAACCTCCGCCGTTACCATAAACTGGTGTGCTCAGTCACGGTAGAGACATCATTCTTGGCATCAGTTATTCGATCCCAACCCTGGATGGCTACGGGGAAATCAGATAGCTGTCGGGCAGCAACAAATAACCTTATGCCGTCCTGCACAGGCCCGGATGGCTGAAGTCCTTCCAAGGAAAGAATACGTAGCGCAGGTAACACTTCCACCGTCAACTCCCCCGTGAGCTCCTGCAGAGCGGCCGCGACAAAGGGTACCAGGTTTTTGGATACATACAAACTCTGCACAGCAGTAAACAACTGGAATAACTCCAGCCAATCTGAGGAGTTCATGTATGTGTCTTCACTAGGATCCTCGGTAATCTGGAGGAGCTCGACGTGAGGAAGGAGGGGTAAATGCAGGCTGAATGCTTCGGTAATTGATGGACGTCGCGGCCACTTGTACCTTCCGCAGTCGATATCCAACTTGAACAAAGTTGGTGATCTAAGGGCCATGTAGATACACGGCATAGAAAGCTTCATTACAGCATGATTGAATGGTCCTAGACTTTCTGTACGATCGATGAAATTATGGGGCCGTGGACTCGGAATGTCAATGTCCATGAGGAATTTTATGCCAAGTCGATTGAGTAGGGGGGCATCAATTCGAGCGAGAAAGTCATCAAAGTACTCGCTATCTCCCCTGAAGCAAAGACCTGTGAGAGCAGGAAGGACCGCACGTGTGAAGGGAGGGGGACTCGTTTGGCGAAGGTCAGAATTATGGGATTCGAACACAATGAAAAGATGTTTGAGATTGGGCAACGCGGCCACGCAAGTGGCCATCACCCTTGGCGAAATGTACCCGGAATGCGGCATATTGTCAAGGCAAAGATGGGCGATGTGAGTGGCAGACAAAATAAACTTGGGGAATGATGGAAATGGAGTCCTCGATAACCAGAATGATCGTAGACATGGGGCAGATCCACCCAAGAATGTCTCGGGAAGGTCCGGGGCCGTCATCAGGTTTGAGTTATGATAGAAATGTCTCAGAGTCGGAAATGGCTTTTGCATCACAGAGGCCAATTTTTTCAATTCAGAGCCAAATATATCATCGATGTGGATCTCGGATATGCGATCACGGTGTTCCATTGCCGCGATGAGGTTTTCTACATTCTCCTCACCCATTCTCGGACGCGAGAATCGATCGATTACGGCGATAGGGAAGGGTGGCCAGATATCCAGCGATGTCCTCGTGGGTGTTTTGTCGGTGCAGACAATTCGCAGGTCGAGACGCCGAGGTGACCCAAGGACAATATATCGCCATCTTCGACACACTTGACTCAGCGTTTGCCACCTCCACGGGGACGGGAGAAAGGAGATAATCCAGGTCGTGCGGTCATCCCTGTACAAGTCGAATATGTCTAGGAGGGCGTTGTCGGGCAGCACGTCGATCGTCACCTGGCCTACACTGGATCAGTCAACCGTTGTCATGGACATCACACAGAATACAGACTTTGGGGTCGTCCTTCACTGGCACAACTTGAAGGACCTTCTTCCTCGGGACATAGAACGGAGAGCTCCCTCGTCACTGAGCCTTCAGGGACATCCAAATTTGAAGACCCGGTGATGCTAAGAGATGCATTCTGGTTAGTTGCTTTGGCAGTGGGGCCAGTCAATTTCCACTGACGTACTTGTGAGAGGTCATTGGTGAGGAATCGGTACTAGATGGTGAATTGTGGTACACACGCGCGCCACGCGATTCGATTTCCGATAGCCCGTGAGCAAGTATCACACGCTCTCTCCGTCTGGTCTGAGAATGCCTCACGACGACGACCACTGCCATGAACGACTTATCTTCATCCATGACTTGGCATTCCTCCCGCTCCCAATTTCCCCCTTCTCGGCCGAGTACCAGAGGGTGGCGGAAAACCGTCGAAACATCCATCCTGCGCGGCTTGCCACCTGCCAATGTTTAGAGACTGTCTCGAACTTCGCGTCCAACTCCAGGCTTTCAGTACCTTCCAACATGACGAGAAATTGATGGCATTGCCCCAGTTCGTTCTATCCGACGGTCCATATCCCGCCCCATTTACGTTTCCAGCACGCTCGGAGAGGGAATCGCCCTAGTGAGCCTTTCATTTCTTTTTGTATGATAGTTCACCAACATCTGGTTTTCAGCTATTCTCACGCGAAACTATGTATACTAATCTTGATGTTGCGAATCGATTCTTCAAGTTCCATGTCCCACATCATCTGCCAAACATGCCGTGAGGATGCTGTTGCGTACTACGACGACATACTCATCCAGGTCTTCAAGCACAATCACTTCGTTATCCAGTCTCTGACATCTACACTAGTATCGCGATCACACGGCGATGACGAACGAATTTACGTGCTTTCGACCGAGGTGATAACAGCTGTATGCCCGGTGCGTTCCCTCTACCTCCCGTTCAAATTCACCGTCACTGCGTTTCTCTTTCCGTCCAGTACTTTCCGACACGGACAGCACTCCAGTAGGTACACCGTACATGTATATAAACCGTCCCTCCAGGTTATCGTGGAGAGGATAAGTAGGATTCCAGTTTGCTTTCTCACAAGTCCTCGTGTGTGTTCTTTCTCTCTTTTATCTCTCTCGCCGAGTCTCGCAGTCTTTGCGTCGCCTGAGTAAAGCCCGCCATCGTGGAATCATCGATCATCATCCATGTCGCCATCCCTCTCGCCGTCATCTTCAAGGTCATCTTTGCCCTGTTTGCCTGCGCTGGCGTGTCGCTTCTTGCGACATCGTTACCCGCATTCTTCCTTCCCTTCTTGTTCCGAGTCATCCATTCTTATTGTCTCTCGTCATTTCATTCCCCTTCCTTTGGTCTGCATTCAAGTCCCCCCTCGGGTCGACTTAACTTCTCATTATACTCGCAACACTATCTACAACACTACCAGTGCCACCCCGGCTAGAACATTACCATGTCCGAGTCCCTGTGGACGCCGGCGTTTGCAGGCCACTGGTAACAGGTGTCATGAATGGCAACTTGTCCCGCAGGTTTCCCCGCGAGATAACTCTTCGACGCGTGAGCGCCGAGTCTCTGTCATCAGCAATTTTGTTTTTTGTCAGGGGCATTCAAGCATTCAAGCTATATATTCAAGCTTTTAAACCTTTAAGCTTCAAGTAATGATCATGCCGAAGAAGCCCGATGAGGTCGTTCCCAGCGTCCCTGACGTGAGCAAAGGGAATACTGTCCCATGCTTGATCCGGCTTGGAATTGTCGCGCAACACACCGTCTCAGCAGCTGTTATCAATTGACGGGATGGCATAATAAGTGCAGATTCGGTTAGATCAGGAGACACAGGCTGAACAAGTCGAAGTTGAGAACCTCCGCATATTCAAAGTTGGGGTGGACTTGGCAAAAAGTGATTTTAAGATTTCCTGCCGACTCACCACTCAGAGCTTATCCAGGGTAATCATGGAAGTGGACTGATTTCCTGCTGTAGGTGTCCATCCGTGATGGGCATAATAGTGAGATATCGTACACTGCCAGGCGGACGGAGGGAAACGTGGGGGTAGCGGACAACGAGAATGAATTTGCAACCGCGACCGGTGCCACCACACAAAAGTCCGAGATATCATACGATGAGATAAGTGATGAGATGACGAACGGAGAAAGAGTATCATGTGCGTGTGCGGACGGGAAATCCGAGGGATAGTATATGGACAGTGGAGAGTCCTTATCAATCAAATCAATCACCTTCTAGGAAGGAGGTCGGGTGCGCCTGCGGTGGCTCTGAATGGATAATTACAGGATAACCAGAAAGCTGGCGGGCAGAAACAAATGGCCTCATCGCTTCCTGCACGGATCCGGATGGCTGAAATCCTTCCAAGAAAAGGTTCTTCAGTGCTGGCAACACCTCCAGGGTCCTTTCCCCCGTGAGCTCTCGCAGGGAGGCGGTGACAAAGGGCACAAATTGCTTGGATACATACAGATTCTGGACAGCAACAAACGGCTGGAAAAGTTCGAACCATTGCGAGGAGTCCGTGTCATCTTTCCAGTTTAATGACGCTCGATAAAGCTCACAGACGCTGAGCTGATCCACAAGAGCGAGAAGAGGTAACTGCTCGTTGCATACCTGTGCCAACGACGAAAGCTGCCAATCTCGCTCTTCGCAAAGAATTGTCAACACAATCCGAGTCGGCAGTCCGAGGATAATCCTGATCTGATCGTTGCCAAACGCCACCCAAGTAGGACTAAGTGGTCTTAGCCGTTCTCCACGGACTATGAGACCGTGGAGTTGTGGGATGTCAAAGATGAGGTCCATGAAGAACTTGATGATGAGCCGTTTGAGTAGGGGTGCATGTGTTCGGGCGAGGAAGTCTTCAAAGTACTCGCTAGCGCCTCTGAAAGAAAGGCCAACGAGAGCGGGTAGGACAGCGCGTGTGAGGGGAGGTAAACCTATTTGGAGAGGGCGAGATAGGGGCGATCGAAATCCAAAGACAAAATATTTGAGATCGGGCAACGTGGCCAGGCAAGTGGCCATGGCGTCGGGTGAAATGTACCCGGAATGGGGGATATCGACGAGGTGAAGATCGACGATGTGAGTGGAAGATAAAATAAATCTAGGGAATGACGGAAATGGAATGCCATGTAAGATGAATAATTGTAGGCGTGGCGCAGATCCGCCCAAGAATGTGTCGGGAAGGATTGGGACCGAGTCATCAGTCGACCTTAGATAGAAACGTGTCAGAGTCGGAAGCGGTTCTTGCATCGCGGCGGCCAATTTGTCTAATGCGGAGCCATATATATCGTTGATGTAGATCTCGGACGTGCGATCGCGGCGTTCGACTGCCGCGATGATGTTTTCCACATTCTTCTCGTTCACCATGTAGAAGGGAAAGCAGAAGATGGTGATAGGGAAGGGGGGCCAGATGTCCAGCGATGTCCTCGTGGGTGTTGTGTTGCTGCAGACAACTCGCAGGTCGAGACGGCGAGGTGGTTCAAAGATGATATGTCGCCATCTTCGACACACTTGTGTCAGCGTTTTCCACCTCCATGAGGACGAGAGCCCATCGAGAATCCAGGATGTGTTATCGTCTCTGTAGAAATCAAATATTGTTAGGAGGGCATTGTCAGGGAGCGTGTCGATCGTCCCTTGGCCTACATTAAACCAGTCAGTGTGATTGTTGCGAACACTGCGTTAAACGCAGACTTTGACCTCGTTCTTCACAAAGGCATTCTTCCTGGAGACGTATCGATTGTTCAGGGTCCCCTACCAATGAGCCTTGAGGGCGATCATCACCCGGATTCAAAGACCCCGTGATGCTAGTAAACACGCCCTCGTCGGTTAGTTTAGTAATGGAAGTAGTCATTTTCTCTGGACGTACTTGTGAGAGGACAGAGTCATTGCAATTACTAATGATTCCGTGTCGGCCCGGCGCGCCACAAAACTGTGCGCAAATTTCCCGTTGACTGTGACTGTCCTCCGCATCGATCTCCGCATCGATGTCAATTCACAAAGTCACCTTGTACAACGACTGCTACCATTTTGCCTCTTACAAGTCTCTCCAAGTTCCCTATCACGCATCCGAATAATATTCAACTCTCGTGCTACCAGAACATCGTTGGGAAGACAATGGCATAGTTACTTTCCATCCGCATACTTTCGATGAAGGTGATGCCGGAGATCCGCACGTCAGTGGGGCTATTGATCCCTTCCTTCATTTTTAGGCTATCTATGCCTCGTACAAGATTCTGAAAACGGTGGTGGGAACGACGGTCGTTGAGGATGCGGTTTCTCAATTGGAACGCTGGCCAAAGAAGAGGGAGGCGTGCGATGGTTGCTTCGACCTCGGATGGTGCGCCACTCTTTCTGTCCATACTATTTACTGTCTTAAAACAGTAACGTACCGTGACCTGCTTCGATACTTGTCTTAGCCCTCCCTTTCCTCTCCTCTGGCATCGATCACTTTTCCGTGCGATGTCACCCCCTCATCACACATTCACTTTCACCATGATCCGTGGTGATCCTTCTTTCAGTGACAGCGGTGAAAGCGACAGACTACGCCATCCTGTCTCATTCGAGAGTGGAGAAGCGAGTAGCTTGTAGTAATGGGCAGTGACAGTGACGCAGGCGCGGGATCTCAAAACTCGAAGGGCTAATAGTAGTATAAGCCCTTCGAGTTTTGAGAGTACCAGCTATCATTTGCTATAGCATAGCAAATGATAGCTGGTACTGTGGTGGCAGCTGCGCCTTGCATACTGACCTCGGGCGGTCATATGATTCGGACTTTATTCTGTGTGTTCCTCCTTGTTTACTAAAATAGCCAGACAGCTGACTTGTTGGTCCCTTCGAAATGGTTACTCATAAGCGCAAATCTTGTCATCCCTATCCGCCACCCAATCTCGATCTCAGGAAGTTTCGGTCGTCTGATGCTTCTGTAAGCGTACATCTCATTGGCTACCCACTCTCGTCTCACGTTTTCTCCCTCACCTTTGTTCTTAGCGTGTACCTCTCGACCATCGCCGTGTGCGTCTGTCACCGGCTTGACTCTTTGCCTCGCACCGTCCCTTTTAGTACCCTTTTAGTTGCCTGACTGCTTAGGTAGTGACCCGGAATCTTGGTAGAGTAGATATGTTCGCACGCCCATAAATTGAATCGCCCTGGGCTCTTCGCGAGCCCAGCCTAGACGACACCTTTTCCCTCTAACTCCTCCCTCTTCGTCTCGAACCTTGAACACAAATCCGAGCTACCGTGCCGTCAAGCGTTTCGAGCCTCCGAGTCAGCCCTCCGTCCTATCCGATCCCTCTGCGCGGTCTTACTCAATAAACTATTTTCTCCTTCTCTCGAACTCACCAGCACGGCAATCGTCGTGCTTTCACTGGGCTCACATTCGATCTGCTCAGATAGGATAACGAAGGCGGACAGTAACTTAGGCCCAGTCAACGTATGTACGGTATGTCATGACAATGAGATCTCTCGGCGGTGTCACCACCGAGATATCATATGATGGGATAAGATGACAAGAGAGAGCATTATGTGCGAACAGGAAATCCGAGTGATAGTAGTGATAGCATACGGACAGTGAGACTACTTATCAGCCATCCTCTAAGTGGATGTCTGGGTGCGACAGAGGTCTCTCTGAATGAATAACTACTGGGTAACCAGAAAGCTGTCGGGAAAAAACGAATGGTTTCATCGCTTCTTGCACAGATCCAGATGGCTCAAATCCTTCCAGAAAAAGATTCTTCAGTGCCGGTAAAACCTCCATGGTCCTTTCCTCCGTGAGCTCAAGAAGGGAAGCGGCGACAAAGGGCACCAGGTCCTTAGATACATACAGATTCTGGACTGCAACGAACGGCCGAAGAAGTTCGAGCCATTGGGAGGAGCCCATGTTGTCATTCCAACTGAATGACCCTTGAAAAAGCTCACAAATGCTGAGCTGTTCCACAAGAGAAAGGAAAGGCAACTGCTGGTTGCATACCTGAGCCAGCGGGGAAAGCTGAAAATGCCGCTCTTCACATGAAATTGTCAACCGGATTCGAGTTGGCCTTCCAAGGATAATACTGATCTGTTTATAGTCAAACGCTACCCATGTAGGACTGAGTGGAGTCAGCCATTCTCCACGAATAATGAGGCTATGGAGTCGTGGGGTGTCAAAGATGAGGTCCATGAAGAACTTAATGATGAGTTGTTTGAGTAGGGGTGTATGTGTCCGGGCAAGGAAGTCTTCAAGGTACTCGCTAGCACCGCTGAAGGAAAGACGAACGAGAGCAGGAAGGACAGCACGGATGAGGGGAGGGAAACCTATTTGGAGGGGGCGGGATAGAGGGGGTCGGAATCCAATGTAAAGGGACTCGAGATTGGGCAATGTGGCCAGGCAAGTGGCCATGGCGTCGGGTGAAATGTACCCAGAATTTGGGATATGGCCAAGGGCAAGATGGACAATGTGAGTGGCAGACAAAATGAATTTAGGGAATGATGGAAATGGAATGCCTGATAAGTGGAATGATTGTAGACGACGTGGGGCAGATCCACCCAAGAATGTCTCGGGAAGCATCGGAACCTTCTCATCAGTTGACCCAAGAAAGAAATTTGTCAAAACCGGAAGTGGTCCGTTCATCGCAGCGACCAATTTCTTCAACGCAGGAACACTTATGTGGAATATCTGGATCTCGGCTGTGCGATCACGATGTTCGACTGCCGCGATGAGATTTTCTACGCCCTTCTCATCTAACGCCGTATGAGGATAATGGGAAAAATGAATCACGGAGATAGGGAAGGATGGCCAGATATCCAATAACGTCGTCACGGGTGTTGTGTCGAAGCAGACGACTCGCAGGCCCAGACGCCGTGGTGATGCAAAGACTATATGTCGCCATCTTCGACATACGTGTGTCAGCGTTTTCCACTTCCATGAGAAGGAAATACGGGATGAGGGATCATCTTTGTAGAAATCAAATATTTCTAGGAGGACATCGTCAGGGAGGATGTCGACCATCACTGGGCCTACATTGGATTAGTTAAGGGTTGACGGGGACGCTACGCAAAATACAAACTTTGAGGTCGCTCTCCACAAGTGTTTTCTCCCTGAAGACATATCGCATGCTCAGGGTTCCTCATCACTGAGCCTTCAGAGGGGTCATCACCGACTGGCAGATTCGAAAACACAGTGGTGCTAGGAATACTCCCTGGTTGGTCAATTCAAAAAGGGGGTGAGTGAGTTTCTCCGAACGTACTCCAAGTTTCGAGAGGCCATCGGTGAAGATTTGGTTACAACGTCAGATGGCGAAATGCTCGGCCAGGATGCCACCGCCACGCACTTCCCACAGCCGTGAGTTCTACATATTGGGAATTTTTTTTCGAGTCCCGAATCCATTTCTGTGTATGTGGATGTAGAACCCTAAGTTACTAGGTAGCCATAGCTACCTTCAATTGGTGTGCGCACTGCGCACAAACTCGGAGAGCCATGGTCCTCTTGTCCATTTCTTGTACCGTAGATTAATATCAATTAATATTCCTTGTAGTCGAATCGTCTGTTGAGTGTAATTGATTACTAATAGCCCAAATCTGGGTTCGTCGTTCCCCTGCTGTGCCGAGTAGTAACCAACACTCACACTCATGAATGACTTTGGTCAGTGGACGTTCCGTGGTCTATATTGGGGTATTAATCACAAACCCACCTCCATAATGACTACCAGTGTTTTATCTCGACACTCTTTTCTGCCGATCCAATCCTCAGGCTCGGCCCCCCATTGATCCTCATCCATGACGTGGCTCTCCTCACAGGTCTCCCTGCTAAGACGAAGGCAAGAAAGTGGCGCGAAATTGTCCAAACGTCGGTCCTTTTGCCGCGTGGCTTGCAAACTGCCACCTCCCCGAAGCGGTCTTCAACCTAATTCGAACACATGGCCGAAGCACATTCGGTGCATTCTACGACGGCGACGCGAAGCTGATGACATGTGTCGATCAGACACTCCATAACCCATTTACATTGTTGACAATGTTTTGGGAAGGTATTGGCACTGTATTGGCCTGGTAAGTCTCTCATTCCTTCCGTATAGCCGTGTTCTCTGATATTTAGTTCTCGGCAATCCTAGCGTTCACAAGGTTAACTGTGTCGGTGTTCTTCTCTGGCCTAAGTCTCTCACCCAAACCCACCGTCACACATCCGAAACGCATTCGACTTTCCACAAAACACACTCGTCAACCTCTTTGAGCCCATTCACTTGTTCGAACCTCTGAACAGTGACTCCCGCGATCTCACTGAAGAAGAGTTTTTCGGAGTTACTTGAGAAGAGTATGGCGCAGTCACTTCGATTTCTGTCCCCACTTTTGATCAAAATGACGACAGCGCGCGGACCAGTGAGTTGATCGATTCGTACTCCGGTTCTTGACTGATTATGGCTTAAAGCTTCTG
>WNFD01007732.1_pt1 | contig 10615 bp, 10 predicted proteins | sample 5400491 | NCBI WGS metagenome assembly WNFD01 (sample SAMN13153343, study PRJNA577476) | soil metagenome | isolation source: 120 cm saprolite under Douglas fir tree site 2 hole 2 replicate 2 | place: USA:California | collected 2015-04-18 | reverse complement strand
TGTCGCGGTACTGCTCGGTGGTTTCGAAACGCTTCCGCCGTCCTCGAGATATGTTCACGTCGCGAGCCTGACCTTGGTGACGCTGAGCACCATCCTTCTGATGACGCCGGCCGCATATCACCGCCTAGTTGAACGTGGCGAAGCCACTGAACATTTCTTTCAGCTCGCGAGCACGATGGTGCTGTGGTCCTTGATTCCCCTTAGCTGCGGAACTTGTGGCGATTTTTTTGTACTGGTGCGCAAAGTCAGCGGCTCGATGCTCCTGGCGTCCACGGCGACTGTTGCGATCCTCGTATGCTTCTACGGCCTGTGGTTCGGATTGAGTCTCTACCGGAGAGCCACCTTGGGTGCCCGGCAAAATTGATTTGAATCCTCGGCTCTCAAGGCGAAAGATTCGAGAACATTTTACGTCTTCCTCATTCAACGATTGCGGAATCGCTCGCTCGGAGAAAATTCGTGAGCAGAAAGACCACCTCGCGACACGAGCCGCTGGCCCATCTCTTGCGACTTTTACGAAACTGCTTGTCTGCGATCGCCAATAAACATCAGGAGCGGGTGTCATGGTTGAATTGGGCTATGCGCTCTCCAGTGAAGAATTTCCGCCAGAGAAATTAGTCAGCTATGCGCAGGCGGCCGAGTCGACCGCCTTCAAATTTGCGCTGATCTCGGATCACTTCCATCCATGGATTAACGATCAGGGCAACAGCCCGTTCGTCTGGAGTGTGATCGGCGCGATCTAGCAAGTAGCCGGTCAGCTGAGTCTCGGTACCGGCGTGAAGTGTCCGCTGATGCGAATCAGTCCCGCTATCGTCGCGCAAGCGGCTGCGACGTCGACGGTGATGATGCCCGGCAGATTCTTTCTCGGACTCGGGACCGGAGAAAATCTCAACGAGCACATCACCGGCTTGCACTGGCCGCCTGCGAGCCAGCGCCTCGAGATGTTGGAGGAGGCTGTCGCCGTGATCAGGCTCCTGTGGCAAGGCGGATGGCAAAGCCATTATTGGAAGTACTACACGGTGGAGCAGGCGCGCATATTTACCCTCCCTGAGGAGCCGCCGCCGATTATGATCGCAGCCGGCAAGAACCGCTCGGCGGAACTGGCCGGTCGCATCGGCGACGGAATGATCTCGACCGCACCCGAGCGAGACTTGATCAAACAATTCGAGCAGGCGGGCGGCAAAGGAAAGCCGCGCTATGGTCAGGTAACGATCTGCTACGCGCCGAGTGACGATGAGGCGGCGCGCACCGTCCGCAAGTGCTGGCCGAACGCTGGACTAAGCGCGCCGCTCACGACCGCGATGCCCTGGTGTTGCCAGGCGGGGTAGCGAATCCGGACGCGCTTCGTATTATTCCCGAGGCGGTGAGATTTGTGCGGTCGTTTTTCGATAGCCGCAAACCGATAGCGTCGATTTGCCATGGACCCTGGATGTTGGTCGAAGCCGACATCGCACAAGATCGTACGTTGACTTCGTGGCCCTCGCTGCGAACCGATATCCGCAATGCGGGCGGCAATTGGGTCGATCAGGAGGTGGTGCAGGATGGGCAGATCACGACTAGCCGCAAACCTGATGACCTCCCCGCGTTTAACCGCGAGTTGCTCAAGTCGTTCGCCGAGAATTGCCAACGCCGCGAATAGCCAGTCCGCGCAGAGAACGGTAGTCACAGGGCGAGCCTCGACCGGCGATTTGCGGTAAACTAGCATTTGAAGGTCAACCTGAATGACTACACGAGAAATACTGGATCATCTAATTCAAGTCTGCGTTGATAGTGAAAAACGGTATCGAAGCGCCGCTAACGACGTAGGAAAGGCGAAGCTTGAACAGTTTTTCAATCAGCAAGCTGACGCGCGCAAACGCTCGGCGGACGCACTCAACGTCGAACGGCAAAGATTAGGCGGAAACGGAGAAGAGTCGGGCACCTTGGGCGGACTCGTGGATCGGGCTGCGATGGACTTCAGCGTAGTCATGAGCATGGGCGACACCGGCGTGGTCGATTGGTGCCGCGAGGATGAAGAGAAAGTAATCGCCGAGTACGAGAAAGCACTCACGCACGATTTTCCAGGCGCGACCCGCAAAAAGATCGAGGACCAACTGGCGCAAAGTCGCGCCACGCTCGCGGGCCTCGAAAAAGTCCTACAGGCCTACGGAGGACCGCGGTCTTAGCGGAGTCGTAGAGCGAAGCGGCTGCGGCAGAGCGGGATCAGCGCACCGTTATGCGCTGGGCACTCCGGTTACGAAGTCGAAGTCCAGCGGCTGGTGATTGATTCCCCGCACCGGTGGCGCGATCCAACTGGCGAATTGGCCAGGAGTCGTAACCGGCTTCATCAGCGATGCGACGAATTCGCGATTGCTCTCCGTCGGTATCCACTCGGACTTGCGCCGCTGCCATTCCTCTTGCGCGATGACCTGTCCTTCGGGGGCCACGCTGACGCCGGCGAATTCGCCGATCGAGCGCCGGAATCCCCGATGCGGCAGCTTCAGCTCGAACTCGAGCTCCGCCTCCCTGATGATTTTGTTCCATCGCGCGAGCGCACGTTCACAGTCGGCGATGTAGGAGTCGCGAAGCGTCTCGTTCAATGCCAGCAGTGCGGGCTGCTCCGTCGCGATGATCGTTCCGTTGCCGGGTTTGAGTAGCGAGTAGCTACTGCTCGTGAGCTGGTGATCGTCCGCTCGATCAGTCTCCTTGAAGCGGCCTTTCAAGCCCGCGCTGAAGTAGTTTGCCGCGTTCGTCGAAAGTTCCGAGCCGAACAGGTCAAGCGATACTGAGTAATGAAAGTTTATATACTTTTGTATGAGTGAGAGATCGATCCCGCCGTACTTGCCGACCTCGAAGGTGTTGTGAGCTCGCATCAGCTGACAGGTGCGCGCGACGATTCTACCCACGCCGGATTCGCCGACAAACAGATGGTGCGCCTCTTCGGTGAGCATAAAACGGCAGGTGCGAGCGAGCGGATCGAATCCAGACTCGGCGAGACTCGCGAGCTGGTACTTGCCGTCGCGGTCGGTGAAGTGCGCGAACATGAAGTAGGACAGCCAATCGGGCGTCTTCTCGTTGAAGGCGCCGAGGATGCGCGGGTTGTCGGCGTTTCCGGAGCGGCGTTGCAGCAGACCCTCTGCCTCTTCGCGTCCGTCGCGCCCGAAGTAGGCGTGCAGCAGATAGACCATCGCCCACAGATGGCGCCCTTCTTCCACATTCACCTGAAAAAGATTTCGCAGATCGTATAGTGACGGACAGGTCTTCCCCAGATGACGCTGCTGCTCGACCGAAGCCGGCTCGGTATCGCCCTGGGTCACGATCAGTCTGCGCAGAACTCCCCGATGCTCGCCGGGAACCTCCTGCCATACGGGCTCGCCTTTGTGCTCGCCGAAGGGAATCCGGCGATCGGATTCGGGTTCCGCCAGGAAAATGCCCCATCGATAATCGGGCATTTTCACGTATCCAAAAGTCGCCCAGCCTTGCGCGTCAGTCGAGGTCGCGGTGCGCAGATATACATCGCAATTCTGAAAACTCTCCGGACCCATCTCGCGCCACCAATTGAGAAAGCCGGGTTGCCAGGCCTCGAGCGCTCGTTGCAGCCTGCGATCATCGGAGAGACTAACGTTGTTGGGAATTCGCTCGGAATAATTGATCGACACTAGACTCTCCTCGGATCGAATTCTGGCCGGCTCCCGGTGCCGTAGAGTTTCAGCGCGCCCTTTTCGCCGACTGCGTTGGGTCGCTGAAAAATCCAGTTCTGCCACGCCGATAGACGTGCAAATATTTTCGACTCGATCGTTTCCGGACCGCCGAATCTGAGCGACGCTTCCATCCCCGTAAGCGCATCGGACGAGAACGCGGCGCGTTCTTCAATCGCGAGGCGAATCTCATCGTCCCAATCGATCTCGTCAGGTATGAAACTTACCAGGCCGAGTTGTTCCGCCGTCATCGAGTCTATTGAGTTCGAGATTCGGCTACGCAGTTCGTCGATTCGATCGGGCTCACCCAGAAATCTGCCTTCCAGCCGGGTCAGGCCGTTGCACATCGTGAGTGGCCCGAAGTTCATTTCCGTAAGACAGATATTCGCCGGGATCGGTTCATCTCCCTCTCGCGAACCGCGCAGCATGTAGGCGCGATCCGAAGCCAGCGCAAGCTCGAGGATGGAGCCGCAAAAGCATGAGCCCGGCTCGATAAGTGCGAACAGCGAGCGCGAGCTGACGTCGAGACGCTTGAGCGTCCGTTTCAGATAGAGATTTATTTCCCGCACCCGCCAGTCGTCTGCGTTTGCCGCGAGAAACGCATCGTGCGACTTCACGAGTCCCGAGTCTCCGCGGCTGCGAAAGATCCACGTCCTGATAGTTTCCTCGTTGAAGCGCAGATGCAGAATCGCGTCTTCGAGCTCGCGCGCGATCGCAAGCGGCCAGAAGTCGGCGTCGAGTCCACCTTCAAGTCGGGAGGGCGGCGCACCAGCGGGACCATCGATCATCAGCGATGCGGTCGCGTTGTCGCGATCGATTTCGACGGTGAGGTGCTGATACACAATCCGCCGCTCTTCGATAGTCCGCGCGAGCGGCGTGAGCGAAATACCCTCCCCGCTTGGCCTGTTAGATCTCGCCCCCATTTCGTTGGCGCGGCGCGCGGCGATCGTCGTCAGTTGTGTGCGGGGAACGATTTCATCGACCAGGTTCCAATCCACCGCGCGCTTGCCCTTGAGTCCTTCCTCGGTAGTGCAGAAAAAATCAGCGCGGTCTCGCCGCACGTGTCGCTTGTCGACCAGCCTCGTCAAACCACCCGTTCCGGGCAGCACTGCGAGCAACGGTACTTCCGGCAGCGAGACGTTGGTCGAGCCGTCGTCGGCCATAATGATGTATTCGGTCGCGAGCGCGAGTTCGTAGCCTCCACCGGCACACGCTCCGCTGATCGCGGTCAGGTAGGTTTGGCCGGAATTACGGGTGGCGTCTTCGATAGCGTTGCGGGTTTCATTGGTGAACTTGCAGAAGTTCACCTTGAATGGATGGCTCGATTGGCCGAGCATCCGGATATTCGCACCTGCGCAAAAAACGCGCTCCTTGCCGGAAGTGATGATCACGCTTTTGATCTCGGGATGCTCGAAGCGCAGCCGCTGGACCGCATCATTGAGTTCGATATCGACGCCGAGGTCATAGGAATTGAGCTTGAGCTCGTAGCCCGGATTGAGCGTCGCGTTTTCATCGACATCCATCGCCAGGGTTGCGACGGGCGCGGCGAAGCTCAGTTTCCAGTGGCGATATCTGGAGGGTTCAGTTCGAAAATCGATCATCGCGAGCGAATCTCCCGTCCCGTTAAGATGCACTATAATGCATCTCAATGCAAACGCAAACCTTGGATCGTTTGAGGTATCGAGGGAATTTTAATTCAGGCGCTTCTCGACAATCGCAATCAGGCCCGCGAGCGATTGCCTCGCTGTCCGCGTGCTCGTGCTCAGCTTGACATCCGCCTTGCTATAGAGGGCGTCGCGTTGCGCAAGGATCCGCCGCATGTCCGCGAGCGCCTCGGTATCGCCGCTGCCTTCCACGCGATGGTCGCCCTGCCGAATCACTCGATCCCAATGCTCCTGGGGCGAGGCCTGCAACCAGACCGTATAAAACGAATCGAGCAATCGCTCAAACGTGGCGGGCTCGGAAACCAAGCCGCCTCCGGTCGCCAGCACGACCCTGGTCCGGGACCGCGCGATCCGTTGCAGCGCGCGGCGTTCGTAGCGCCGGTAGGCGGCCTGTCCCCAGAGGTCGAAAATTTCGTCCACCTTGACGCCCGCCTCGGTCTCGATCTCGCGGCTCAGCTCGACAAACGACCAGCCCAGATGGCGCGCGAGCAACGCGCCGAGAGTACTCTTGCCAGCGCCGCGAAGCCCGATCAAAGCGATTCTATCCAGTCGTCCACTGCGATCGCCGAAGCGGTCAGCGAGCATCTGCGAAGCTTCGGCAAGTTCGGCGGCGTCGAAACGGCGGAGCCGCTCGACCAGCAACGAGTACTCGACCGGGCGCGGCGAATCATCGCTGACGAGTTCAGAAACCGGCACGTCGATAGCACTCGCAACCCTTCGCAGCAGCGCAATCGAAAAGTTACCGCGTCCGCTTTCCAGCTCCGCCAGGTACCGCTGCGAAATTCCGGAATCCCGCGCGAGCATCCGCCGCGTCATCCCATGCCTGGAGCGGGCATCGCGAACTCGCTCGCCAAGGAGCTTGAGATAATTGGCGGGAGCGATCGCGCGCCGGCCGTCGCGTTCAGCCGACAGACTCCGAACTTTAGAATCACGAGCCACAATTCACCCCATAACTGCCGTCTGCACTATAATGCCCACAACGGTCGATGGAAAGAGACTGTGGATTATGCGCGAGGACTCGCGCTGCTCGCAGGATCGGCCTCGGCCGACTCGTCACCCTGCTCGAGCGCGAAGCCGGGAAGCAGATGTGCCCCGGGAAATCGCGAACGCGCCCGTTGCAGAATGCGGCGCCGTACCGCGCGCAGCGCAGCGCTTCGTCCCGGGAAAACTTCAGCACATCCCGCGTCGAGGAGTTGTTGAGGATCCGAAAGTGCTGCCGCTCCGCCCGCGAGGATCGTCACTCGCGGTGCGTTCTTCTTTACCCAGCGGACAAATTCCAGCGCCGCCGGCAAATTTTCCATCATGGTGCACGACAGGAAAACGAAATCCGGAGTGAACCGTTTCACCAGATCGCAAAGCTCATCAACTGACTTGTTGGAGCCTGCAAAACTCGACGCAACCCCATCATGACGCAGAAGCTCCAACACCATCAGCAAGCCAAGATCGTGAGTCTCGTTTGGAGCGACTGCGCCAAGGACGCGCACGCTGGGCGTGACGCGGGGCCGGTTGAGTCGCTTGCCCAGATCCGCAATCAGCACGCAGATTGTATCGATGATGAGCTGCTGGTTTTCCTGGCTGATGTGATCTTCGGCGCGTTCCTTACCCATCAGCAGTAGCGCCGGAACAAACACGTCGTCGAAAGTCGCCTCAAGGCCATGCTCATCGCAATAGCTAATTGCGAGCGCACGCGCTCCGGCTGGATCGAGTTCCAGTAGCATCCGATAAAAGTCATGATAGTCATCGAGGTTTCTGTCAGCGCCGAGCAAGATAGCCAGAAACCCGAGCGTGGGAATATAGTCTGCTGCAACTTTCAAGCATGCGGTCATTGGTGTCGCTAGCAACAATCCCGGGATTCCCCAAAGCCATGACCAGTACATCGCCGAGATTAGCAACGCCACTGGGGAGACGCCGATACCACGTCCGATGATAAATGGCTCCACGAATTGCGCCGCCAATTGGTCCAGGATAATGAACGCCGCCAGAATTTCGAGTGACTTTGCCCATCCGGGAAACAGCGCGAACGCAACCAGGGCCGGCAAAACGGCGGAGGTCATCGCGCCCACGTAGGGGATATACCGGAGCAGAAAAGCGAGCAGTCCCCATAGCTCAGGATTTGGCATGCCCAGGAGCCAGACTTCTGTCGCGGTTGCGATACCATAGCCAAGGTTGGTCAGGGAGAAGAGCAACAAGTAGCGCCCGACAACCTCGCCAGCGGTTTCGATCGCCTGAGCCGCCAGGGTAACGCGAGCTCTCGCTGCCAATCTGACGATCCGATCGCGAAGATCGCGCCTGCTGTAGAGCAAAAAGAAAAGAAGCGTAACGACCAGGAGGAAGTTGACGAGGCCGGCGAGCACCGGAAATACCGGCTTCAGATGGTCGCCCAACGACGGGGGTGTCGACACCGCCTGGACGACCGCCTTTGACGGCTTTCGGGTCGAAGGATTGGCGCGCTCCACGCGCTGTTCGACATCGGCGACCGCCTGTTGAATATGCTGGAGCCATGGCGGTGTAGTCTTTTCAAGCGCGGCCAGCTTGTTGCCAATATTGTCTGAGTATTGGGCGACGTTATCCGCGACAGTAGTCAGTCCCACGGTCAGAAAATAAACCATGGCGGTCATGAAACCGATCACGACCAATACTACTATTGCCGAACTTAGTAATGTACCGACATAACGTTCGAATCGAGTCGCGACCGGGCTGAAGATCACGGCCAGGATAACCGCAATCGCGAGCGGCAGCAGTATTTCGCGTCCGGCGTATAGCGCCGCGGTGATGATCAAGAACGCGACGACGGGGGCGAATGCCCAGACTAGTGCGAACTGATCGTCCTCCGCCTCGATCGGAAGCGGTTGCTTGTCGGCTTCCGCGACTTGCTTGCCGGTTTCCGCGACTTCCATGACCTCCCCACGTTGCGACAGATTCAACAATGACAAAAAGGCGCTCGCGGGCAACGGCGATTGTCCGGCACCCGCGAGCGATCACGTAGCGGGTATTGCTGACGAGGCGTATTAGACCCGAGCCTCGCCGGTGTAGGAGATATCATCGGCGTGCGCACGCTCGAAAATTTCCTTCGCCATTTGTCGTTGCCTGCTATCGTCAGTATGAACAGAAATCAGGATATTTCCGTTCTTCACTTTGCCCTCGTACTGCTTAGCCTCGTACTCGGGAATTCCGAGTCCGACCAGAGCACCCGCGAGCCCGCCGACTGCGCCGCCGGCGGCCGCACCGCTGAGCGCGGCCATTATCGGGCCTGCTGCGATTAGCGGGCCGACGCCCGGAATCGCGAGACTCCCAATCCCGACCAGCCAGCCAAGTGCTCCCGCCGCGAGTCCGCCTACAACCGCGCCGGTCGCCGCGCCTTCGGGCGCCTTGGTGTGATGCTCGTGCGCGAAGTCTCTGCTGCCTGCGCGATCCGGTAGCAGCACCGATACGTCGTTGTTCGAGAAGCCCGCGGCTTTCAGCTGTTCGACGATTCGTACGGCCTGGTCTTCACTCTTCGCGATAGCGATAACTGCTTTTGCCATGTGACTATCTCCTTGTTAGTAGTGCCGCGCGGACTGACTATTCGCCTGCGACTTGAAGTTCGTTGTGTATGTTGGAGTCGCCGGCGACCTGCGCCGCCTTGGCCAGGATCGCGGCCTTCTCCTGATCGGTCTTGACCGGTCCGCGCAGCGTCACATTGCCGTCGACCGTGATGATCTTGACGTTCTTGGCTTCGGTTGAAAGTTGATCGTCTTTCACCAGCGCCCGACGGATATTCCGGGTCGTCTCGAGATCCGCGGGTTTGTTGGATTGATCGATCGGAGTGAGCGTTTGATGATCGCGGTCACGTTGATTTTGGGCGGTGTTGTCCGCGGCAGCCTTGTCAGAAGCCGCCTGCGCAAGCGCTAGGCTCGATCCCAGCGGAACAATCAATGCGCTCGCGAGTAGAGATGCGGAAAAAAGCAACGCGTGCTTTTTCATGTTTGATTACCTCCTTACGGATTGAACATTTCCGAGCTGGACATTTGAGCTGACTGCGGCGAGATCGCCGGCAATTTCTGTCTGTCCTGCCGATTAATTCAGCAACGAGCATGCCATTTCGCCCGCTTGCAAGAGGTTCGCCGTTAGTACGCGATAGGTAGCCGAAACACTTTATTTTCTGGCCAATATCCATTTTTTGAACTTGGTCTCCGTAGGACTTACAGATCAATTTCGACTTCTCTCGTCTTCTTTTCGACTCATTTGAAAGATGTTTTTGTTATGGAAGATTTTCCGACTGTGTGGATTACTTCCGTTCCTTGGCGCTTCCTCTAAAACGAAAGCAGTTTGTTTTTCGAGGAGAAACTATTTTCGACCCGACGAAAACAAGGCTGCCCGCGAGCGCATGCTTGCTTCTTTTCGTTTCCAGCGAAGACACACCCTCGGCACATCCTTTGCTCGTTCCCTGTGCGGTCCGACGCGACCTCTTCGTATCCACGGACTCAAAATCAGTCGGCACGTCGGCGAATGGCGATAGCTCGGAGGGTTCGCGCTGGAGATTGCAGTCTCAGAATCCGGATTCACCTCTTCCTCCCACTGCAACTCTCGCGGAACCCTCCGATTAAAAAGTTTGGCGATACGATCGAAATCTGCTCGCCAGAGGAGTGATCTCATGAACAAAATCGCCGACGTTTTCATGGCCAGTTGCGTGGCGATCGCCCTCGGATGCATGACCGGATGCGCCGAACACGAGACCGAATCTACGACTACGACCGAGTACCAAACGACCAGGTCTGAGCCGGCCGTGACTACGACCGAATACGAGACCACCAGGACTCAGCCGCTGGTGACTGCGGTTCCACCGGTCGTGGTAACCGCGCCAGTCGTGACTGCTCCGGTCGTAACGGAGCCGGCGAACGCGACGACGACCTCCACCACCACGCAGTTCAACAACGGGACGGTCGAGAAAAAGACCACGACGCAGTACAACTCGTCGTCGTATCCCGCTGTCGTGACAGCTCCTGTCGTAACAGTTCCACCTGCGGTCGTAACAGTTCCACCTGCGCAGACGACCACGACCCAGACCACGACTACGGTGACCTCGCCGTAGTGAATGGCGCGCGCACAATCTGAATTCTCGACGAAGGGAAACAGAAGTGAGCAATCAATATGCGTTGCGCGAGCAACGCGAATGTCCCGCTATCCTCTACCCACTAGGAAAAGCAATCAGTGACGACGTGATCCGGCGCACCCGCGATCGGCTAATCGATCGTCTCCAGTGGTGCCCCGGTGATGAGCGTGAGATCTCGTCAACTG
>WNFD01007731.1_pt1 | contig 10616 bp, 6 predicted proteins | sample 5400491 | NCBI WGS metagenome assembly WNFD01 (sample SAMN13153343, study PRJNA577476) | soil metagenome | isolation source: 120 cm saprolite under Douglas fir tree site 2 hole 2 replicate 2 | place: USA:California | collected 2015-04-18 | reverse complement strand
CGCCGCGAGGCGATATCCATGGTGGCAGGCTGTGCTTTTGGTTGTTTTGATTGCCTGGCTTTATTCCTCCATTCTTTATCACTTGGTAGGACAATGGTGGCAGGATCCCAATTTCTCTCACGGTTTTTTCGTCCCGCTTTTTTCTGCTTTTGCGCTTTGGCAAGACCGTTCCCGGCTTGCCCGTATCCCCGTAATTCCCTCGTCGTGGGGACTGCTCATTGTGGTTGGGGCACTTTTCGTGCTCGTTTTAGGAGTAATGGGTGCTGAACTTTTTTTATCTCGAGTTTCACTTCTCCTGCTCCTCGCCGGGCTCGTCATTTTTTTTCTGGGATGGAATTATTTTCGTGCCGTGCTCTTCCCTTGGGTCTTCCTGATCCTGATGATCCCTGTCCCGGCCATAATCTTCAATCAGATTACTTTTCCCCTGCAGCTTCTCGCCTCGAAAATAGCGGCAGGGCTGTTGCCCTTTTTGGGAGTTCCCGTACTGCGCGAAGGAAATGTAATCAACCTTCCTGCGATGGTGCTCGAAGTGGCAGAAGCGTGTAGCGGCATTCGCTCGCTTCTCTCGCTCGCCACATTGGCTATCATTTACGGGTATTTAATGGAGTCACGAAATTCAATTCGCGTCGGCCTGGCTTTGGCTTCCCTGCCTATCGCTGTAGCCGCCAACAGCCTTAGGATTGTCGGCACGGGTCTGTTGGTGCAGTATTGGGATCCGGAGAAAGCCGAAGGTTTCTTCCACGTGTTTTCGGGCTGGCTTATTTTCGTGATTTCCTTGCTGATGCTTTTTCTTTTTCACCGGGTCATGCGCCTTTTCTGGCGGGAGGGGCAGGCGCACCAGTGAGATCTTATTCCAGATTTGCAATAGTTGCGGTTTTGCTGGCAGCCACGGCTCTATTTCTGCATGCTCGCAGCCGCAATGAAGTCCTTCCCCATCGCGTACCGCTGGCCGGCTTCCCACGTCAGTTAGGGGAGTGGACAGGAACCGATTTCCAGATTCAGCAGGACGTTCTTGATGTTCTGGGGGCCGGGGATTTTCTGCTCCGTGTGTACCAAAATTCTTCGGTGCGTCAGCCTTACATAGATTTGTTTCTGGCATATTTTCCCAGCCAGCGCGCTGGCGACACCATTCACTCGCCCAAACATTGCTTGCCAGGAGCAGGCTGGATGCCCGTGGAATCCACCCGCGTTACGCTCAATTTGCCCGGACATTCGCCTTTTCCCGCAAATCGTTACGTCATTGCGAAAGGAACCGATCGCCAGTTAGTACTGTACTGGTACCTGGCGCACGACCGTGCCATCGCCAGCGAATACTGGGCAAAATTTTATTTGGTCACTGACTCCATTCGGCTTAACCGCAGCGACGGCTCCCTGGTTCGCGTGACTACATCTCTGCGGCCGGACGAAACAACCGACGCTGCACAAGCCAGGCTGATATCTTTTGCTGCCAAATTCACCCCCTTGCTGAATCAATATGTTCCGCGTTGAGGATCGTGCAGAACCAAAGGAAACCTGCAACATTGGGAGTGACGGCAGTAACTTTTTTTGGTTCTTCAACTGCGTTACCTTTGTGCAGTGGCTTCTAGATGTAGATGCAGGCCTGCGGCGGACTGCATTGGGAGATATGGAATGAAGCATTCTTCGCTTTTTCGTTTCATCTTGAGTCTGGCTCTGACCGCTACATTTCTTGTGGGATGTTCGCGCGATCCCAACGTGCGCAAGCAGAAATATTTTGACAGTGGTCAACGCTACCTCGACAAGGGCAAGTATCGCGAAGCGTCCATTCAATTCAGTAACGCAATTCAGGTGGACGCCCGATACGCCGACGCTCATTACCAACTCGCCCAAGCCTATCTCAAGCTTCAGGATTGGCCCCGCGCCTACCAGGAACTGGTCCGCACGGTCGAATTGCAGCCCGAAAATTATAAGGCTCACATCGACTTGGCGAATCTGCTGACCGCCGGACGTGATCTCAAGCAGGCGCAGGAACACACCGACTTGCTTCTGGAAAAGAACCCCAATGATCCCCAAACTCGTGTGGCGATCGCCAATCTGCTCGTCGCGCGCGCAGATTTCCCGGCCGCAATCCGGGAGATTCGAAAGGCCATCGATCTCGCACCCGACAGGGCAGACTCATACACGAACCTGGCCCTGCTGCAGATGAGAATCAACCAGCCCAACGCCGCGGAAACCAACTTCAAAAAGGCAGTCGAACTGAATCCCAAGGCGATGAATGCGCAACTAGCGCTGGGCAGCTATTACCAATCCCGCAGCCGCTTCGCCGACGCCGAGCAGCAATTCCGCCATGCCATCGACGCAGATCCGAAGAGTGCCGACCCCAGAGCTGCACTGGCTCGCCTCTACATGGCGCAAGGCAAGAAGGCCGAGACAGAGGACTTCCTGAAACAGGTGAAGCGCGATCTGCCCGAAAATTCCGCCGGCTATCGCATGCTTGGCGATTTCTATTTCGCCACCGGCGATCTGGATAAGGCCGTCGCTGAATACGGTTCCCTCCACCAAAGTCATCCCCGAGACTTGCAGGTAAAGAAGAATTACGTTCAGCTGCTGATTTTAAAAGGCCGCCTGGATGAAGCTCGCAATTTGAATGATGAAGTATTGAAAGCCAACCCCAACGATATCGAGGCTCTGGTTTATCGCGGCCAGATCCAGGTTCGTGAGGGCCATGCCCGGGATGCAATGGAAACCCTGGAAAATGCTCTCAAGAACGATCCCGACAATGGTGTAGCCCACTACCACCTCGGCATCGCTTTCGACCTGCTGGGCAATCTGGAACGAGCCGAGAGCGAATGGCGCGATGCTGTGCGCCTCCGTCCCGACTTGGCCGAAGCGCAACGCGCTCTCGCAGCGGTGGCGCTGCGCAAGCACGACATGGCGGCCCTGGAACGAGCCGCCACCCAGATCATTCATCTTCAACCAGCCTCGCCCGACGGTTACGCCCTCCGCGGCGCATCGCTCATAAATCGCAAACAATTTGACAAAGCCGCACAAGATATCCGGCAAGCCATCGATGTCGCGCCGCAAAGTGCAGTGGGCTACGTTCAGCTGGGTAATCTAAAGCTGGTTTTAAAGCAGTACGGCGAAGCCGAAAAGGCCTACCAGCAAGGGTTGGATCATGATTCTAATTCCTCAGACGCACTTAGCGGCCTGATGAACACCTATCTGGCCCAGAAGCAACCCGACAAAGCCGTAGCCGCTGCTAAAGCAGCAATTGCCAAGTCACCAAACAGCAGCGCTTTCTATGATCTTCTTGGCACCGCTTTGTTTAACAACAAGAAGGACATGAACGGCGCCGAGGCTGCCCTCCTTAAATCCGCGGAGCTCAATAAAAATAATTCCGATGCGCTGCTCAAGTTGGGTCAGGTGCAAGCAGCCAAGGGTTCCGCCGACGACGCCATCGCCACTTACCAGCGCTCGCTCAAGGACAATCCCCACGAAGCCAGCTTCTATATCCTGATGGGAGAACTCTACGAGTCCAAGCAGAATTGGGAAAAAGCGAAGGAGTCCTATCAGAAGGCACTCGAAATCCAGCCCGATAATCCGCTGGCCTCAAACAACCTCGCTTACGTGATGCTACAAAGCGGTGGCAATGTGGACGTAGCTCTGTCATTGGCGCAGACAGCGCGTCGCGGCATGCCCGACTCACCCAACGCGGCCGACACCCTGGGTTGGGTGTACTACCAGAAGGGCGCCTATAAATCTGCCATTGATCTTTTCCAGGAGGCTCTGAAGTTAGCCGAGAAGAATAAGGCGCCGGACGACGCCACTGTCCACTATCACTTGGGAATGGCATATGAAAGGACCGACCAGCGTGCTCTCGCACGGCAGCATCTGGAGCGGGTATTGAAGCTCAATCCTAATTATTCGAGCGCTGCCGATGTTAGGAAACTGCTGTCGCAGTTGCGCTCCTAGCCACGATATTGACTTCACTCGCGCGTCTCTGCAACCTTGTCCATCGTCTTATCTTCTATTATTATGCAACTAGACGTCATTGTCCCTACTTATAACCGAGCCCACCTGCTAAAGCTTACTCTACAGAGTCTGCTTGCAGCCGAGGTTCCTGCTGGGTTAAGTGTTCAGGTGACCGTAGTGGACAACAACTCGACCGATCAAACCCAACAGACGGTGAGTGCCTTCCAGCCGCTATTCGCAGGGAAATTGAACTATTTGTTTGAGCCGAAGCAAGGGAGATCTTCAGCCCTCAATGCGGGCATAGCTGCTACAGACGGAGATCTAGTGGGTATGGTGGATGATGATGAGGAGATCGACATATCTTGGTATGTTTGCGTTTACAAGGCGTTTTGCGATGAAGATATAGATTTTATCGGCGGGCCCTACGTCCCCCGATGGGGCGGTCAGCCACCGTCGTGGTTGCCGACCAACAATTCAGGAGTGATTGGGAGCATCGGCGGCTTTCCACACCCGTTTGTCTATGGGAGCAACGAGGCCATGTTAATGGGCGGGAATGCGATTCTAACTCGGTCGATCCTGCGCAAAGTTGGATTCTATTCTACCGACTTGGGCCGGCAAGGATCGCGTGCTCTCGCCGACGAAGATACTGAGATGTACATTCGCCTACTTGCGGCGGGTGCAAGCGGAATGTATCTGCCCGATCTGATCATCTACCATTACATCCATCCCGAAAGATTGACGAAGCGGTACTTTCGCCGATGGCATTTCTGGCGTGGTGTCTCTTCCGGCGTGCTTGACAGAAGGCACCCCAAGGATATCGCGTATCTGTTCGGCATCCCACGCTACCTGTTTGGAAGAGCACTGCGGGCTTTCTTACGAATGTTGCGCACAACTCCAATAATGCATACAGACCCCGCGCAGCGGTTTTCGGACGAACTAAAAGTTTGGGACGTGGCGGGCTTTTTCTACGGCAAACACTTTTATAAGCCAGCAGAGTAGTAGCCTTCGGTCACGGGGTTAGGCAATCAGCCGCCTGCGCTGCGAAGCCGGAATAAATAAATCGAGTATGCTACGCTTTGATTCGAACAACCTGAGTTTATGCCCTAAGGAAATCCAGTTCACCCGGCTAAACAAACTGAATGTGAAGTGAGAACTTGTCTTAAATCTCGCCAACTTGCGGAGAACAGTTCCGAAAGATTGGAGTGCTCGTCTCTTCAGGTTTGGGTGCGGATTGTGTTCCTATGCGTTGCCGTTGTCTTTGGTTTCATTCAGGCATGGGATAGCAGAAACGTGATGAATACGGACGGAATCGCGTATCTCGACATGGCCGATGCATATTTGCAAAGCGGTTGGATCGGGCTGGTCAACCCCCACTGGAGCCCGTTCTATCCCTGGATCTTAAGCCTGGCCTTGCATCTGGTGAAGCCATCTGCTTATTGGGAATTCGCGATCGTTCATTTGGTGAATTTCCTTATCTACCTCTTCGCTTTACTTGCTTTCGATTATCTATTGCGTGAATTGATCGCCAATCAGAAGAAAGACGATGAATCGAATGCACGGGCAGTTTTTCCTGCATGGGCGCTGATCGCGGTGGCCTACCTTGTTTTTCTGTGGTCGTCGCTTAGCCTCATCACGTTATGGAAAAAGAGCCCTGACATGCTGATGGCTTCTTTCGTCTATCTGGCGACTGCAATAGTCCTGCGCATACGGAGAGGAAACGCACCCTGGCACATGTTTGTGTGTTTGGGAGCCGTCCTGGGGCTGGGATATTTGGCCAAGGCGCCGATGTTTCCTTTGACTTTCGTTTTCCTTGGAACTGCTCTATTCGTTCCGGGTAACCTGAGAAAAACAGTACCATTGGTGTTGGCTGCGCTTGCCGTTTTTGTTCTGGTGTCTGGACCTTTCATCTTCGCCCTCTCCCGTATGAAGGGCCGATTTACTTTTGGTGACAGTGCCAAACTTAACTATTTGTGGAACATCAACAAGGTGGGACCCGACTGGTATATCCAAGACCTGGGCACCGCGCGAGGAAAGTTTCAACACCCTCCGCGGCGGATCTTCGACTTTCCCCCGGTTTACGACTTCACAGGTCCTGTCGGAGGCAGTCAGCCTTCGTGGTATGACCCATCCTATTGGATGGAGGGCGCGGTGCCCCATTTCGATGCGCACGGACAACTCTCAGCCCTAGGGCGAAACGCCGAAGTTTATTCCAGAATTCTTGTTATCGAGCAAGCAAGCTTATTAGCTGTTTTTCTTATACTTTTTGTTGCCGGAGACCCTAAGAAATCTCTAGAAGGAATAGCGCAACAATGGCCGATGTTGGTTCCCGCCTTCGCCGCGCTAGGTATGTATTTCCTTGTATTAGTGGAGAGGCGATACGTCGCGGTATTTTTGGCCATTATGTGGATCGGGCTTTTCTTCGGATTACGTCTGCCCGCAACCAAGGAATTCAGAAAATTGGCGTTGGGTGCGACTTTAACTCTATTGTTCACAGTGGGAGCTTCATTGGGGCTTTCAACGGCTAACGATCTTCTCCAAATTCGTCACCGCCCGCATCCCCATTGGGAGGTTGCCCAAGGTTTACGCCAAATGGGGATTAGACCGGGCGACCTCGTGGGACGGGTGGGTGGAACCCTTCCAGCCGAATGGGCACGCTTGCTACGGGTCAGAGTTGTTGCCGAAATTCCTCGTGATAAAGCAGAAGACTTCTGGTCGTCAGGGCCAGTCGTACAGGCGCGAGTTATCGAAAGCTTCAGCAAGACCGGGGCGACAGCGATAGTTGCGCAACAAATCCCGCCCTATGAAGTATTTGCTCCCACCCCCGGTTGGGAACGAATTGGAAACGGCAATTTCTATGTTTTCGTGTTGCATCGAGATGGCAAGACTGTTGTGCCGACGCCCACAAAACAACTTTTTCGAGTCGCCGATTCCAAGCCGGACGCCTTCCAGCCGTCAAATGGCTCTGTGTTAGTTCACCGCAATTAATTCTGCGCTGCGAAGGGGCATGGGCTCTTTCCTTTGCTGTCGTCAACAATGTTTTTCAATCAGCTATTGGGCTGAAGAGGAAGCTGAAGAAGTCTCGCCACCGCTTGCGTACGAACCCACCGAAGAAATGCAACCTGATTTCGTGCTCGAAGGCCTGTTCCGGCCGATTCCGCAGTTTACAAACGATCCACTTTGCGCCATTGCTCAACGCTCGTCGGTAAAGATGAGCTGGAACACCGAGGAAACGCGCTCGCCGGGAACGTTCCACTTCCTCCGCCCGCAGCACTGCATAGAAGTAGCCGTGTCCGGAGTGCCACCTGCGGTGGTAATCCTTTTGCAGACGTTCAAGCTGGACTGCTGCGGTGACGACTAGCTGCGGGAGATAAATTCCTCTGCGCGCTGCGCGCCATAGCCGTAACAGCATCTCGTGATCTTCCAAGGAGCCAATGCCGTTCTTGACTCGTTGGAAATCCGTCTTGAATAAGCCAATCAGTTCAAATGCTTGGCGGCGGAATGCAAGATTTGCGCCAACCAGGGAAAGCTGGTGGTCCATATCTACATAGAAGGCCTGATCGCCGTAGTCGAGCAAGGCTAGGGGAGTCCAGTGGGCGCGAGTCAACCAGGCCGGAGGATCGGCCTCCCATTGGGGCAGTACCTTTCCTCCTAAAAAATCGACACTTGGGTCAGCGTCAAAACCAGCCTTGATTTGGGCAATCCAGTCGCTGGCGACGGAAACATCGTCATCGGTAAATGCAACAATGGGCGCACGAGCATTCTCTATTCCGGTATTCCGCGCATAGGAAAGGCCTTGCTGTGATTCGAAAATATAGCGAAGCTTGCCTGCCTGGTTTTTTGCAATGAGTGCTTGTAGCAAATCCCGCGTCTGATCGGACGAGTTGTTGTCGACGACAAGAATCTCATATTCGATTTCGTCCTCTGTCTGGCACAGCAATGCCTGCAACGCGTTCGCGAGAAGAGTGCACCTGTTGTAGGTGCTGATCACAACCGAGACGTCGACGGCCATAACGAAAACTCTTTTCTAAAATGGTCCTAAACTTCTAAAATCTGGTCCTAAACCCCAGAAATATCAACAATAGCATTCCCACTCGCTTATCCCGCCGCCGAACCATCCACTAGGGTATTCAGCTTAACTCCAATAGGGGGTTCGACCAATTGCACGGCCCGGGCCATGTGCTATTATCCCGCCAAGCTTTTACCCGTCCCTTCGTTGTTGTCCTTGCGACTCTGGCCTCAAAGCGACCCGTCTCTCAGTTCTTGCAAAGGATAGCTGAGGTTCGAGCCGGTTGGGCCCTGAAGCAATCACCCAAAAATATCCGTTCAGGCTCAGATGAATAGTGAACTCTCGTAATCTCGACCAAGAGTTGTGGGGCAGCAATAATGATGCGGTGCCACTTCACTCCGTCGGACAAACTCAATCCGATATATTTTCGCCCAAATGTGGGAGGAGGAGCACGGAATGCCAAGTCTACCTAAGCGTGGGTTAAGCCTCTACTTTAGAAACATGGCGTGTATTGTAGGGATGATTACCAGCGGAATCCTTGCACATGCCAGCAGTAGTGACGTGGTACTATATGCTTCGAAAGCACCTGTAAGATCGGGGACATGGGCGGTGGTTGCGGATTCTACCGCTGCCGGAGGATATGCCATTGGAAATCCTAACCTGGGCGCCCCCAAGATTAACACTCCCCTGGCCACACCAAAGAACTACTTCGAACTAAGTTTTCCCGCATACAGTGGAAAAGCTTATCATCTCTGGATTCGTGCCAGATCCCTCAACAATGCCACTAGTAACGACTCTGTGTACGTTCAATTTTCCGACAGCGTGAATAGCTCGAACACCGCCATTTATGGCATCGGGACTACATCCGCAGCGCCGGTGGTCCTTCAGGCGTGTTCCGGAGCAGCAATCCAAGGATGGGGTTGGACGGATAACGGCTGGTGCGGTTTGGGGCCGGCGATTTATTTCCAGAGTACTGGAACCCATACCATCCGTGTGCAGGTTCGCGAAGACGGCCTCAGCATCGATCAAATCGTGCTGTCTCCGCAGACATATCTTTCCACGACCCCCGGCAAAACTGTCAATGATACGATGAAGCTGGCAGCCAATCTGCCAGCGTTTAGCTCAACCAATGCGAGCATTACCACGAACCCCGCCTCCGGATCTGCTCCTTTATCTGTGAACTTCAAAGCCAACGTGACGCTTAGCAGCGGATCGGTGTCGTCCTACAATTGGGACTTCGGCGATGGTCAGACTTCTACGCAAGCCTCACCTTCTCACGTCTATTCGAGTGCCGGCAATTTCAGCCCTGCATTGAAAATCACTACCAGTGCCGGAACAACAGCAAGCGCCTCGACTTTGCTGAGCGTGAGCGGGACCGTGAGCAGCGTCAAATTGCGCGTCATGGAAGCTAACATCTTTTATGGTGGCCGTGGAACCGATAACATAATCAATTTGACCCGGGATGCCACATGGATCGCCAAGGTGAACCCCGACGTAGTGTCTTTAATCGAGGTACTGGGTGGTTCTAACGACCCGCAAACCCTGACCAGCTTGGTAAAACAGAAGACGGGAATCAACTGGTACTACTCTTACGCTCCTAAGTACCCGGGATGCCCCGAAGGAGTCATGATTCTGAGCAAATGGCCCATTGTGAGCACGTCGCAATACTTCATGAGCTATCAAATGCCGATAGCCCAAGCCACAATCAAAGTAAACGGAAAGCTGATAAATTTCTTTTCTACCCATTTTCAATGGCCTAAGTCGGCCGGCGCGGAAAGATTGGTAGAGGCTGGGCAACTGGTCGCCTTCGCCAGCAAGTTCGCCGAACCGCGCATCTTGGCAGGCGATTTCAATGCCCAGGAAGGTACGGCTGAGATTTCAGTCATCATGCAAAAATATTTCGATGGCTGGGACACTGCGGTGTCGCGAAAAACGGCGGTAGGCTATGCGGATAATCCGCCAGACCTCCTTACGCGAACCCGACGGAGCCGTATTGATCACGTGTATTACTCTCACAACGCCACCACTCTTTCAGTGACTGCTGGCAAGGTGCCGGATACCAGGAACCTGGCGGTGAAGCCGGTCATCCTCCTCGGTACCCTGGATGACAAGGGAGTGAGACCGTCAGACCATAACTTTATGACAGTAGACTTTACGGTCTACTAGGAACCGTGCCGCGACGGGATAGGGGCACATTCGTTGCCCTTCGTATCGGAACGTCATTGCCTGCCAAAGATTTCTAACCTGTGGAGATTCCGGCGGGTGCGTTTTCAGAAGTGGCTCGAAACAAAGCGGCAGCTGGACCTGGCCAGAGGCTCTACCGGTCTGCCACGATTCACAGTTTGCCCTTCCGAGTTTGACAGTCGCGCTCGCCCTTACCAAAATCGGGCGCAACCTCGCCATTCACTTCGTCTGCCGCTGCGTAAGCGTTTCGTGCTTGCACCCGTGAAACGCGTGATTCCTACCGAATCTCAAAACAATGTGAGGAGTAGATTGATGAGCACAAAACTCGCAAAACTATTGGTACTAGCGGTGTTCTTGGTGGCTTTTCGCTTCCACCAGTTTCGCCGCAACCCTCGCAACAGCCGCAGTAACGCCGTCGATCACAGTGCCAGACGGAAAGGTATTCATTCATACTGCGGTTAGCAATCTCACGCTCAGCAATGAGGCAGTGACCGTG
>WNFD01007730.1_pt1 | contig 10616 bp, 10 predicted proteins | sample 5400491 | NCBI WGS metagenome assembly WNFD01 (sample SAMN13153343, study PRJNA577476) | soil metagenome | isolation source: 120 cm saprolite under Douglas fir tree site 2 hole 2 replicate 2 | place: USA:California | collected 2015-04-18 | reverse complement strand
TCCGGTCCGCGGCCGGCCCGAAGACCTTCATGAGGTCGTCCTCGAGCGAGATGAAGAACCTGCTCGACCCGGGGTCGCCCTGACGGCCTGCGCGTCCGCGCAGCTGGTTGTCGATGCGGCGGCTCTCGTGGCGCTCGGTTCCGATGATGTGCAGGCCGCCGACGTCGGTCACGCCCGGTCCGAGCACGATGTCGGTCCCGCGCCCGGCCATGTTGGTGGCGATGGTGACCCCGGCGGGCTGGCCCGCTTCGGCGACGACCGAAGCCTCGCGCTCGTGCTGCTTGGCGTTGAGCACGTTGTGCTTGACTCCCCGCCGCTCGAGCATTCGCGCAAGCCGCTCTGACTTCTCGACCGAGACGGTGCCCACCAGCACCGGCCGCTTCTCCTTGTTCATCTCGACGATCTCGTCGATGACCGCCTCGAACTTCGATTGCTCGGTCTTGTAGATCACGTCCGGGCTGTCCATGCGAACCATCCGACGATGCGTCGGGATGGGGACCACGTCGAGGCCGTAGATCTTGTGGAACTCCTCGGCCTCCGTCATCGCCGTTCCGGTCATGCCGGCCAGCTTCTCGTACTGGCGGAAATAGTTCTGGACGGTGATGGTGGCGATCGTCTTCTGCTCCTGCTGGACCTTGACGCCCTCCTTGGCCTCGACCGCCTGGTGCAGCCCGTCCGACCAGCGGCGGCCCGGCATCGTGCGTCCGGTGAACTCGTCGACGATGATCACCTCGCCGTCCTTGACCAGGTATTCCTGGTCGCGCCGGAACAGCGTCTTGGCCTTGAGGGCCTGGTTGATCTGGTGGGCCTCGATCACGTTTTCGAGGTCGTAGATGTTGCGGATGCCCGTCCAGCGCTCCATCTTGGCGATGCCCGCTTCGGTGAGGGATGCGGACTTGTGCTTGAGGTCGACCTCGTAGTCCTCGATCTCGACCAGGCGACCCGCCCATCGCGCGTACTCGTAGTACTTCTCGGTCGACTCTTCCGACTGGCCCGAGATGATGTGCGGCGTGCGCGCCTCGTCGATGAGGATGGAGTCGACCTCGTCGACGATCGCGTAGTGCAGCTTTCGCTGGCTGCACTGGTTGAGGTCGAGCGCCATGTTGTCGCGCAGGTAGTCGAAGGCCAGCTCGGAGTTGGTCGCGTACGTGATGTCCGCGAGGTACGCCTCTTTCTTGGTCGCCGGCCGCAGGTGCTGGAGCCGGCTGTCCGGGTGGGTTTCGTCGACGAATTCGGGATCGTAGACGTACGTGCCCGCGGTGCCCACGTTGACGCCGACGCTCATGCCCAGGAGGTGATAGATCGGTCCCATCCAGCCGGCGTCACGCCGGGCGAGGTAGTCGTTGACGGTGACCAGGTGGACGCCCTCGCCCGCGAGCGCGTTCAGGTACAGGGCCAGGCTCGCGACGAGCGTCTTGCCCTCGCCGGTCTTCATCTCGGCGATCTTTCCCTGGTGGAGGACGATGCCTCCCACCAGCTGGACGTCGAAATGCCTGAGCCCGATCGCACGCCGGCTCGCCTCGCGGCAGATGGCGAAGGCCTCGATCAGCAGCTCGTCGAGGTCGTGGCCGTCGCGGGCCCGCTGCCGGAGGTCGTCGGAACGCTCGCGCAGGGCGGCGTCATCCAGCGCCTGGAGCTCAGGCTCCAGCTCGTTGACGGCGGCCGCCAGTGCCATGTGGCGCTTGACTTCCCGCTCGTTCGGGTCCAGGAGCCTGGTCAGGTTCAGCATGGGTGTAGATCTAGGTTACCCGGAGCCGTTCGGCCGGAAACGGACCTACGGTATGACGGGCTCGATGATCGCCACCGAGCCGTCGGCGCGCCGGAAGGCGATCTGGATGCCGCCCGAGAACTCGTCCAGGAAGAGGTGGAAGGCCTCGCCGTCGGAATCGAGCTCGGCGATCGCCTGCTCGATCGATTCCGGGAGCAGCTTCATGCGAATCCGCTCCGGCTCGTCTGAACGGGATTGCACGCGCTCTTCCTCAGCCGGGACGCGGAGCGGGGAGACCTCGAGGTGCCGGTGGGTCCTTATCTCCTTGAGCTTGACCACCTGGCGGTCGATCTTGTCGAGGGCGAGGTCGAGCGCCGACTGCGCGTCCACCCCACGCTCATGGGCTGACAGCACGGGCGTGCGGCGCCCGTTCACGTGGACGACGATGCGGCAGACCACGGTCGCGACCCCGAAGCGCTTGCGCTCCTCGGAAAAATCCACCTCGGCGTCCGCGACCTTGCCGAAGTGGCGCTCGAGGCGCGCCAGCTTGCGCTCGGCGTACTCCTTGAGCGCAGGCTTGAGGCCGCCGGTGCGGTCGTTCAGAACGACCTTCACAGGACGAGTATATGACTGAATATGCGCCCTGCGCGCGCCCGGCGCCGCGACCTTATTTGTTGCCCGGCTTGTATCCAGGGGGCGGCGGGAACAGTGTCAAGATCTCTTTCGGCAGCGGGATGCCCTGGATGAAAATGCGGTCGAGGATCTTCGGTCGCAAGCCTGTGGGCTTGAACTCCGCAATGACCTTGCCATCCGGCGTCGCGCCTTTCTGCTCGAGCACGAAGACGTCCTGCATCGTGATGATGTCCTGCTCCATGCCCACGATCTCGGTGATCTGAGTCACCTTGCGGGAACCGTCGCGAAGTCGGCTGAGCTGGACGATGAGGTTGATGCCGGCCGCCGTCTGCTGGCGGATGGCGCGAACCGGCAGGTCGACGCCGGCCATCAGCACCAGGGTTTCGAGCCGGGCGAGCGCGTCGCGCGGTGTGTTTGCGTGCAGCGTGGTCATGGAACCGTCGTGGCCGGTGTTCATGGCCTGGAGCATGTCGAGCGCCTCACCGCCACGGCACTCTCCGACGACGATTCTCTCGGGGCGCATGCGGAGTGCGTTGATGACGAGGCGCTGGATGGTGATCTCGCCTTCGCCGTTGATGTCCTTGGGCCGCGTCTCCATGCGGCACACGTGCTCTTGGTGGAGCTGGAGCTCGGCCGCGTCTTCGATCGTGACGATGCGGTCCTCGACCGGGATGAAGCCAGAGAGAACGTTGAGGAACGTGGTCTTGCCGGTGCCCGTGCCGCCCGAGATGATGATGTTGGCCTTGGCGAGCACGGCCGCCTTCATGAAGCCGAAGCCCGCCTCGTTGCAGGTGCCGAACCGGATCAGGTCGTCGACCTGGTAGGGGTCTCGCGAGAACTTGCGGACGGTGAGCAGGGGCCCGTTTAGCGCCAGCGGGCGGATGACCGCGTTGACACGAGAGCCGTCCGCGAGGCGAGCGTCACAGAGTGGCTGGCGTTCGTCGATGCGGCGGCCAACCGTGCGGACGATGAACTGAATCACGTTGAGCAGTTGGTCCTCGTCCACGAACTTGATGTTGGTGAGGACGACCTTGCCGCCCATTTCGACGTAAACATGGTCGCTGCCGTTGACCATGATCTCTGTCACGCGGTCGTCGCGAATCAGGGGCTCGATCGGCCCCAGCTGCTGGTAGTACTCATCGATATTGATACCGGGGATCCGAACTGCCATTCGTCAGCCTCCCGAGGAAATACCGGACGCTGACCAACTATAGAGTCTGGGCCCAGACCTTCATACCGTTACCCGCGCCACCGCCGCCCCGATCACGGGGCCCGATCCACCCGCCCTGAGGGCCGCCGCGCAGGCCTCCAGGGTGGCTCCGGTGGTGGCGACGTCGTCGACGATCAGTATCGATCGGCCGCCGAGATCGGCTCCGTGCCAGTCGAATGCCCCGCGCACGTTGCTCTGCCGCCAGAGGCGGTCGTGGCCCACCTGGGGCGCGGTGGCGCGTGTACGGACGAGCTGCCCGGGGGGCGGCTCCAGCGACATGCGGGTCCTGAGCTCCCTTGCGAGAAGCTCGGATTGGTTGAATCCACGGGCCCGCATGCGCTCGGGGTGGAGAGGGACCCCGAGCGCCCATGACGCGGCGAGCCCCTCGACCACCAATCGCTCGACCAGCAGCAGCGCCAGCGGCCCCGCGAGGCGCCGCCAGCCCTGGTACTTGAACCTGTGGATCGCTTGCTCGATCGGGCCCTCGTACGCGACAGCGGCCCGCAGTCGCGCGAGCGAGCGAAGCCGCAGCCGGCAGCCGCAGTCAGGGCGGGCGGACTCGACCTCTGCCCCGCACCGGCGGCACAGCGGCTCCTGGAGGCGCCTGATGCGTCCACGACAGGCATCGCAGAGCCACGAGCCGATGCCGCGGCACGACCCGCATCGAGGTGGCAGGAGGATGTCGAGCAAAGCGGAGGGCACGAGCCGACGCTACCGGCCGGCGTCAAGCCCCCCTTTACATGGGTTGGCTTCAGCCGATAAGGATCTGGTCGCCTTGCTGCAAGCCGAGCGCTGCGGTGGATCCGGCCGGCAGCTCGAGCACGCTCTGGGCCCCCCAGACAAACCACACCACGCCCCACCACGCCGGGAGGTTGAGATAAATCTTCTTCACGCGTTCCTTGCGGTCGAGGAATACGGCGTCAATCGCAAATCTCATGAACAGCATGTGGATGCTGCCACCCTCGCAGGGGTTGATCCACATCCCACGTCCTGGATCCAGCTTGCGGCGGAACATGAGGCCGGCGCCCCGGCCGAACATCGTGCGCGGGACCTCGAGCTCCTCGGCCAGCACCTTGCCTGTTCGCTCGTGCACTGCTCGGGGACCCGTCATCTGAATGTCGTAGCGTAGCGGCGCGGATGGAGTTCGACAGCGACGGCGTGCGGCTGCATTACGAGCTTCATGGTCCGGACGCCGGGCGGCCTGTGGTGCTGGTGCACGGATTCGCGTCGGACTACCAGCTCAACTGGGTCGGCACGCGGTGGCAGGAGACACTGGTGGCGGCGAACTACCGCGTCATCGGGCTCGACTGCCGCGGCCATGGCCGGAGCGACAAGCCGCATGACCCGTCCGCGTACGCGATCGATGTGATGGCGGCCGACGTGAGGCGCCTGCTGGACGAGCTGGGGGTTGGCGCCGCCCATTACCTCGGCTACTCGATGGGAGCCCGCATCGGGCTGCAGTCGGTGTTCGATTTTCCCGGTCGGTTGAAAGGCGCCGTGCTGGGAGGAATCGGCGCCGGCGGGGCCGTCGACGAGGCGGAGCAGATCGCTCGAGCCCTTCGCGGCGGCGAGCCCGACGGCGCGGCGGCGCTCTCTTTCGTGCGATTCGCGTCCGCGCGAGCGAGCAACGACCTGGAGGCGCTGGCGGCTTGCATGGAGGGCATGGCGCGCAGCGCGCGGGTCGACGCGACGCGACTGGCCGCGGTGAGCACGCCGATCCTGCTCGTCGCCGGAGATCGCGACGAGATCGCCCACGACGCGAGCCAACTGGCGGGCCGGATTCCGACCGCGCGGCTGGTCGTCGTACCTGGCCGCGACCACCTCGGCACGGTGCCGGCCCGGCAGTTCAAGGACGCGGCGCTGGAGTTCCTCGCCGAAAACTGAAAGTGCCCCTCGCGGGGCCCTCCCTCCCCCAGAGCCCAGCCGACCTAACACGAACCAGTCAACCACGCTCCTGGGAAATTGCGAATCCCGCTTGTTAAGACTCGCTCAGCCCGCGCGGTGGTGGTAGCGGATCCGGTGCTTGGTCCGCGTCATGGCGACCGTGGTCGGCACGATCGAGATCGTCCCGTCCGGTTCGAGCACGGCCAGCTGGACCTCTTTCAGATCGACCACGCCGTGCTCCCGCATCGACATCTCCACCTCACCCTGGTCGACCCCCTCCTTCTTCATCACGTCGAGGAGGTACTTGCCGTCGCGCACGATCACGGCCGGCCCGGCGGCGAACAGGTTGTGGAACCGAGGCATGTTGTCGAGCTTGCCGACCACATAGTTGGTCCCGACCAGGGCAACGATCAGGACTATGCCCCCGACGACCGACGTATCGGGGCCGGTGATGGCCGGCTGGAGCGCGTTAGCGACCAGCAGGATGAAGACCAGGTCGTACAGCGTGAACTGGCCGACCTCCCGCTTGCCGAAAAGCCGCAATGCGAGCAGCAGAGCGGCGTAGATGACGACCGCACGAATGACCAGCTCCCACGGCGGGACCGTGAACTGCAGAGCTGCGGGCGTAACGGTTTCCCCTATTACCTTGGCTTCAGCAGGATCAGCGCGGCCGGGCCGAGCAGGACGATCCACAGCGTCGGGAAGATGCAGCCGACCATCGGCAGCATCATCTTCAGCGTCGCCTGCGCGGCCTTTTCCTGCGCCCGCTGGCGCCGCTTGCGGCGCATCTCGTCAGCCTGGATGCGCAGGATCTTGCCGATGCCGGTGCCGAACTGCTCCGACTGGATGACCGCCTGGATGAAGTTGTGCAGGTCCTCGACGCCGCTGCTCCGGCCCATCTCGTCCATGGCCTCGAGTCGCGGCCTGCCGAGGCTGACCTCACGCAGAACCTTGGCGAACTGCTCGGACAGCGCGTTCTTGTACTTGTCGGTGACGCGCGCGAGCGCGGCATCGAAACCAAGACCGGCGTCGACGGCGATGACGAGCAGGTCCATCGCGTCCGGCAGGCCTTTCTGGATCTCCGACCGGCGGGCGTCCACCTTCTGCTTCAGCCACATCACCGGCAGGTAGTAGCCCAGGATCGCGCCGACCGCGAGCGCGACGACCAGGTACACGGTATTCCCGAGGAGAAAGCCGAGCCCCAATCCGAGCGCCGCCACCACGGCCGCGGACACGATCCGGACCGCGCCGAAGTCCTCCGGCGTCAGGTTGCCGGGCCGGCCGGCAAGCTCGAGCCGGTTCATGAGGTCTTGACGCGCCTTCGCCGGCGTGGAGCGAGACAGCATGGCGCCCAGCCGTTCGATCGCCGGGCGCAGGAACCGCTCGCTGAACGGTCGCTGCAGCTCGACCTCCTCCATCGTCAGCGGCTTCTCGCCGCCGTAGACCGAGAGGCGCTGCTGGACCAGCTGGGTAGTGTTCACCTGCGGGGTGCGCGCGAGGCCCAGGAAGATGATGAAGATGCCGATGCCGACGCCGAGGGCAAGAAGCGGTACTACTGGCATCAGGTCATACCTCTATCGCGACCACGCGACGAATGATCAGGTTGCCGACAAAGATCATGAAAACGCCGATCGCGATCAGTATCCAGCCGATGAAGTTGTCGAACATCGGCCGGAAGTAGGTCGGCGTCACGAAATACATGAACGTGGCCAACACGATCGGCAGGAAGGTGATCAGCGTGCCTGAAGCGCGCGCCTGCGCGGTGAGGGTTGCGATCTCGCCCTTGATCCGCACGCGCTCGCGAATGGTGTAGGCGATGTTGTCGAGGATCTCGGCCAGGTTGCCGCCCACCGTCCGGTGAATCGAGTAGGCGGTCGCGACGAGGTCGAAGTCCGCGCTGGCGATGCGCTTGGTGATGTTCTGCAACGCCTCGTCGGGCGACCCACCGAGGTTCATCTCGCGCACGGCTCGGGAGAACTCGTCGGCTATCGGCGGCACCGCATTCTTGGCCACGGTGTCGATCGCCTGGGCGAAAGAGTAGCCGGCCTTGAGGGCGTTGGAAAGAAGGGTCAGGGTGTCGCCGAGCTGGCCGTTGAACGCCCGCAGGCGCCGCCCGACGCGGTACTTCACATAAATGCCCGGAAGCAGGTACCCGACGATGCCGAGCGCGACGATCTGGATGATGCCGCCCGGAAACCCGAACCGCACCAATCCGATCAGCATGAACAGGGCAACGCTGCCGAGCTGGATCATGAAGTACTCGGACGTGCGTAGCTTGAGGTCCGCGCGGTTGAGCTGCTCGGCCACCGAGGGCTTGCCTTTCTTGCTGTCGCCGCGGCCGACGCGATCGGCTGCGGGCTGGAACATGCGGTTCAGCGAGTCTCGGAACCCTGACGTGGGGGGCAGTGTCGTCGATCCCGCCGTCGTGACCCCATATGCCGCCAGCCGAGCCTGAAAGTCCTCGGCGCCACCAGAGGAGCGTCGCATCTGGCTGATGCCGACGAAGAGCAGGAAAACGCCGGCGAAGGCGAGAAGCGCAAAAATCACGCCGTACGACATCTGGGACCTCCTACTGGGTTAGTACAGCTTATCCGCCGGGGGCTGAGGGGTGGGTTTGAACAGCGATTCCGGGACGTCCTCGCCCTCCGACCTGAGATGCTCCATTCGCAACGGCAGCAGGCCGGTCGCTGTGTGATAACCGACGGCTTTGCCTTCGGCGCTCACACCAATCTGCTTGAACTGGAAGAGCTCCTGGAACTGGACCTCGCCGTCTTTGATGCCCGTGATCTCGGCCACGCTCACGATGCGGCGGACGCCGCCGCGCAGGCGGGACTGCTGGACGATCATGTGGATGGCGGAGCCGATGGTCTCGCGGATGGCGCGAGACGGAAGATCCTGGCCGGCCTGCAGCACCAGCGTCTCGAGGCGAACGAGGCACTCGTGCGGGTTGTTGGCGTGCAGCGTCGACATCGAGCCATCGTGGCCGGTGTTCATGGCCTGGAGCATGTCCAGCGCCTCACCGCCACGGCACTCGCCGACGATGATGCGGTCGGGTCGCATACGGAGGCAGCTCTTGACGAGCTCCCTGATGGGCACGGCGCCCTTGCCCTCGACGTTGGGCGGCCGCGACTCGAGCTGGATCCAGTGCGGCTGTTGCAGCTGCAGCTCGGCGGCGTCCTCGCAGGTGATCAGCCTCTCGGTCTCGGGGATGAACGACGACAGGATGTTGAGCAGGGTCGTCTTGCCGGAGCCGGTGCCGCCGGACACCAGGATGTTCAGCCGCGCGCGCACGCACGAGCGTAGGAAGGTCATCAGCTCAGGGCTCGACGAGCGGAAGCGGTTGACGACGTCGGCCGGGCCCCACTTCTCCTTGGCGAACTTTCGAATCGTCAGGCAGGGACCCTTCAAGGCGATCGGCGGGATGACGACGTTGACACGGGAGCCGTCCTTCAGGCGCGCGTCACAGATCGGCGTCGACTCGTCGACGCGACGACCGACCAGGCTCACGATGCGGTCGATGACCTGGCGCATCTGCCTCTCGGACTCGAAGGTCACCGCCGAGAGCGTGGGCTCGCCGCTCTTCTCGACGTAGATCTGCTTCGGGTGGTTGGCCATGATCTCGGTGATGCTCGGGTCCGCGAGCAACGCCTCGAGAGGACCCAAACCGAGAACGTCATCCAGGACCGAGTCGATGAGGCGCTCCTTGTCGGTCTTGGTCATCGTCATCGCCGTGGTGCGGAAGTACTCCTCCGCGAGCTCGACGATCTTTTCCCGGACGCCGGGCTTGTTGCTGGAGTCGATCTGATCGGCGAACTTTTCGATCAGCTTGGCGTGGATCTGGACCTTCGCCGCGGTGAAGGCCGGGCTCATCTCGCCCCCGCCTCCGGTGATGCCGATTCCGGCCGCGGCGGCGCGCGAGGACAGGCTCGACGTGGCCGGCGCAGGCTCGATCGGGGCCGATGGGCGGGCGACCGGGATAGCCGTGGCGGCCGCGTACGCAGTCCCGGGCGCGCTCGCCGCGGGCCCGTTCGTGGCCGGCGCCGCCGGCGCCGGCACCCCCGTCTGGTTTTGCTTGACCCTGTCGAGCAGGCCCATCTCAGCTACCGCCCAGACGCGCGTTCAGAACGGTTCGCCCCACCCGGCCCTTCGGGCCGACCTCCCCGCATGGCGGGGAGGCGAGAAGGCCGCACGCGTCGCGGGCCGGCGGATCGTCACAAGTTCGTGAAATGGTACCTGGCATCAACCTGCTTCTGGCTCACGCCCTGAGCCGACAGTACGGTCGGACACGTCGGGTCGGGCGCGCTGGGCGGCTCCTTGAGATAGTCGTTAAAGGACTCCAGCGTGTACCGGACCGTCGTGTTGTTGAGGAACCAGACGAAGAACTCCGCATCGCACTGCGTGACCTCAATCGTCAGGCTGGAGGTGACGCCGCTGGTGGCCCCCTGGGCGCCGCCGGCTTGCACGGTCCCGCTGGCCGGCTGCACGTTGGCGGTGGCCGGACCCAGCCCGATGATATGGACGTTGGTGAAGATGGTCTTGGTCACGACCTTCGGAGGACCTACCTGCTGGCCGCTGGTCGCGGAGAAGATGGTCAGGGTGACCGAGGCGATCACGGTGATGTAGTCGCCCAGGGTGATGTGGCCGGCGACACCCTGCTGCTCGCCGGTCGGGATCGTCATGGCGACGTAACCGCTGGCGAGCGGTAGATACGCGGGGGCGGACCCTGCCGGGATGAGGCCGACATCCCTGGCGAGCATGTCAGCCGTGATCAGGGCGCCTTTGCTGATCAGGATCTGTGAGATCAGGCCCTTGACGTCGCTGGCCTTGGAATAGGTGTTGGGGAGGACGGTGCCGGAGATCTTGGTCGTCGTCAGGTCGGAGTCCTGGATCTGATGGCGGACCGGGATCGCCTGGGCGGCCACGACCACGGTGACGCCGCCACCGCCGATCACGCCGCCGCCACCGCCGAAGAGGGTGCCGTAGAGGAACACTCCACCACCCGCGACGACGGCGAGCAGCAGGCCGATGATGATGAGAAAGCGTCCACCGCCTGGTCGAGGTCTTGCTGGAGCTGGTGCGACGGCCAAAACTAAGTCACCTCCGGAATCTGATCTCTAAGAACGCCGCCATTGTAGCGAGGGGGACAACGATCGGCCCCTCGTAACCGCCGTCCTTCTCGGG
>WNFD01007728.1_pt1 | contig 10618 bp, 10 predicted proteins | sample 5400491 | NCBI WGS metagenome assembly WNFD01 (sample SAMN13153343, study PRJNA577476) | soil metagenome | isolation source: 120 cm saprolite under Douglas fir tree site 2 hole 2 replicate 2 | place: USA:California | collected 2015-04-18 | reverse complement strand
CATCGTGGCCCAGCAAGCAAACTGATCCACTGCGGCCCTGAAGATGAGCAGGGGAACCTACACGTTCACCAGCTTTGCGCTCTGCTCCCACAAGTGTCGCTGGAGCGACTCATCATAGGAGATGGCAGCTGACCGCCTAGGAATGCTTTTCACAAAGTATTTGCCGGTGACGCCTTCCACCTCGGGCGAGGAGGCCAGGTAGATCGATGTTTTCGCCCCCTCTTGCGGGCTCGCGCCAAAGCTCCCGATCACCTTCACGAGCAGGCGAACGGCGGACCCTCCATCACTTTGCGCGAAATGCGTCGCTACGAAGCCAGGATGCAGGCAGTTGGCCGTCACCCCCGTTCCCTGCAGCCTGCGCGCCAGTTCATAGGTGAACAGCACCACGGCCAGCTTCGCTTGTGGGTACGTGCGCATGGGCCGATAGCGTTTCTCTGCTTGCAAATCATCCAGCTGAATGGAGCCTGATTTGTGTGCAGCAGAACTGACATTGACAATCCGTGCTGGCGCGCTGGCTTTGAGCGCATCGAGCAGCAAATTGGTCAGCAGGAAAGGCGCCAGGTAGTTCACGGCGAACGTCGTCTCCAATCCATCCACGGTTTCTCGCCGCCGTCCAGGGAAGGCCGCTCCCGCATTATTGATCAGCACATGCAGGTGCGTATAGTGATGCTGAATGTGCTCGACGAGTTGTCGGATGGACTGTTGCGATGACAGGTCTGCTTGCAGGAGATCAACCGCGTTGTTCCCGCTTGTCGTGGTGATCTCGCTCCGGGCTTCCTCGCCTCTGGCACGGTCCCGGCAGACCATCACTACGGTGGCATCCATCTGTGCCAGCGCCAGCGCGGTGGCCTTCCCGATCCCTGAATTGGCGCCGGTCACCATGCAGATCTTCCCTTGCATACTGCTCGTCACTGGTGGCATGATGCGATCCTTTCAGAAGGTTTGCGCTTCGCTCTCTCCCTTACGAGCTCAACCGAAACGGCGGGTACTGGTCGGTGACCAAGAGGAGCGCGTAGGCAAGGACCCGGTTGTTCCACCGGATGACCCCCTCCACGAAATCGAACATCCCCCTGGGGTAGTGCCCGGTGAACAGGATAGCGAACCAGGCGATGATCACCACCACCACCATCGCGATGTTCAGGAACGCGAGCACGATGTAGTGAGGGATCGCCAGGAACCACTTCACCAGCGGCAGCCACCGGTTGAGCTCGCGCTCCGCGTCGGGGTAGGTGTAGTCCAGGTGCACCGACTGGTGATCGGTGGTGGAGGGGTACCGATCGTCCATCAGGGCCAGGTAAGTGCTCACCTGGGTGCTGAACCGCTGCAGCTCGAGGTTCCAGTCGAACCACCAGCGGGGGTACTTCTTGCGGAACACGATCATCAGCAGGGGAGCGAAGAACAGCAGTCCCCCAGCTCCGGCCGCTGCCGCGACCACCACTGTCCTCCCGCCCGATGTCCCCGATGTCCACTGCCAGGTTCCCCCGGCCACGGCCCCCAGCACAATCGCGATAGGGATGACCATGAAGATGCGGAAAAACGTGGTCAGCCGGTTGAGCGGTCGATCTGGATAGTCGACCGAGAACTGAACCGGATACGTTGCCTGTTGCATCGCTGCACTCCTTTCAGCACACCATCCATGCACATTGCAGGATGGTTCATCATATTACTTCGATGAAACTCTACCACACGCACCTCACACCTGCATCACCTTTGCCAGCCCTGGTCACTCACTCTCATCACAATCCTCCTTGCCTTGCATTATGGCACACCGAATGTGTCCAAGAACCCAATTTACTGATCTCAGGGTAGAACAGGAACGTTGGGGTTACTGTGAGGTGTTGTCGTTCTGTTCCACCGTGATGACGACTTTTCCTTTGGCGTGTCCTGCTTCAAGATACCGGATAGCGTCTGCAACCTCACGTAACGGGTAACGTCTATCTATAACGGGGACTACTTTGTCGGCTTCAAGCAGCTCTTTCACAAACACCAGATCTTTCTGGTTTGGTTTCGCCGTCCCCATTAGACCGATTTTCTTACTCCCGGTCCTTGATACCCATGATCCCAGAACTAAAACCTGGAACAAATGAGGCAGGGTTGTAAACCCGGCGACGGCACACATTCCATTGGGGCTTAATGCACGCTTATAAGCTGAAACCGAACGATTTCCCACAGCATCAAAAATCAGGTCATACCGCTGCCCATTTCGGGTGAAATCTGCTTGCGTGTAATCAATGACCTGGTCTGCGCCAATCGAACGCACCATGTTCACATTCCCCGTGCTGCATACGAAAGTCGACTTCAGTCCCGAATGATTTGGCAATCTGCACGGCAAAGGTACCCACACCACCAGATGCACCGTTAATCAACACCTTTTGCCCGAGCTTTATCTGTCCTTTGTCGCGCAGACCCTGCAAAGCGGTGAATGCCGCTAAAGGGACGGCTGCTGCTTGCTCGAATGTCATCCTGGCCGGTTTCAACGCCAATGCATCTTCATGAGCACATACATACTCGGCCAAACTGCCCAACTCATGTAAGGGTATGCACCCAAATACATCATCACCTACTTGAAACTGCGTGACGTTTCTGCCAACCGCTTCAACGCGCCCCGCTCCATCAGCGCCGAGCTTCGTGTTTTTGGGTTTTTGAAGCCCGTTTACTAAGCGGGCCAAGAACGGCGTGCCTCTCATGAGATGCCAGTCAAGTGCATTTGCGGATGCCGCATATATTCTTATCAGGACTTCATCGTCCTTGGGAGTAGGTTTTGCTACCTCTTTGAGCTGAAGAACATCCGGTGATCCATATGTGTGATAAACAATAGCTCTCATTTGAGGATCCTCCTTATTCCTTTTCAGTGTACTTTGTCAGAAAGTCGGCACTCCGCACACCGGCGGCGGCCCTTCTCCTGGCCGCCGCCGGTGTGCGGTAGCGTTCACTCCGCGGCGGGATGCTCGGGCGCTTCCGGTGTCTTGAAGCCCTTGAAGAACAGCCAGAAGGGGAGAAGGATGATCTCAAACGTTGCGACGGGAACGGCAAGGAACGACCCTGAACCCCCCGGTGTAACGTCGACAAGACCGAACCAGCCGGCAATGCTGCCGAAAAAAATCAAGGCGTAGCCGATCAGACCCACCACAGCGATAACCCGTGGAACGAGTCGGAACCGGAACAACATCCAGGTAAAGAGCGAGCCACCCAGTCCGAGGATCGGGAGAGAAACTGCGCTCAGGCCAAGGAATTTCGCCTGCTTGAGGACGTCGCCAATAGCCAGAAACCATGAGTTTTGGGGGGCCCCAGCCTGGAGGAACTCCTGGCTCAACGGGATCAGCAGCAAGGTCGCGATGATGCCGACCATCATGATGGTGCCCTCGATGATCCGGGAGGCCAGGTAGCCGGCCGCCAGGGCTTCATCGAGTTTTCTCAGCACGGGAAACGCAAACACCGCGATGAAGACAATCCCAATGTTGTTGATCGACCACAGCACGGCATCCATTGCGACTGCTTCCTTGTTCGGAAAAACCCAGGCCAGAGAGCCGGAGGCGTTCAGAAGCGGATCCAGCATGAACCCCGCGACGCCACTGGTGACCGCGGTCAGCAGGAAAAGGGTCGCAATCACGATTTCTGCCCTGCGCTGGTTTGCACCGACGATGCGCTTTGATTTCGGAGTCTGCGTGGTCGCGGGGGCGTGGCCATTGGTCGTCGGTCTATGTACTGCGGTTTGCTCGGTGGTTGTCATGTGTGTGTCTTCTTTCATTGTTGCGGTCTGCTTGATCGAACTCATTCGTTCGTTGGTAGCCATCGTTTTTTCTTCTTTCTGACTATTTCTGATACTGACACGCTCAATGCAATTGAACGTGGCCTCGAACTGTGGTCGCCAATCCTGTTCCTAGGGTATGAAAAAGACTAGAAATGTATCAAGGGCAGATCTCCTTTCTCAGCCGCTTGCCTCAACTCCGTGTTTGACATCTTACGCATCGGCCTGGTCGGGTCTGACGCGGGTTACCGAGAGTAATGGCACTCCTAAATCACGCACTTTCCTGAGCAAGCCATGCAACGCAGCCTGATCGACTACCGGGCCAGAGATGGCGGTGGTCCCATTGGGCAAGGGAGTGATGGTCAATCCATCGAACCAGTCGGCCCAGTTCGGGTTCAGGTGGCCTTTGACGGTAATCTGGTAGAACTCCTGTGGCATGCTCGTTTTCTTCTCCATGCATGTATAGGTGATGATCTCTCTCCTGGTTGCCAACGATGTCTTTCTCACTTCATCGTTGTTGTAGGAAGTGTACCAGGACAGGAGGGAGGTTCGGACCCATCCAAAGGTGGTAATGGGGGGTGGAAGTTTTTCCGTGCTGGTGAGGAGGGGGTGGATGCAGGGAGGTGGCTACTCGGAGAGCAGGTGGAGTGCTCTGGCGCGTGCCACCGCCTGGGTGCGGCTCTCCACCTGGAGCTTACCGTAGATGGTATTGACATACGATTTGACAGTGCTCAATGCCAGAACGAGCCGGGCTGCAATATCACGATTGGAGAGGCCCGCCGCAATGAGGCGGAGTACTTCCAATTCGCGCTCGGTTAGCGGGTCGAGCAGCGGCTGGGCAAGCGCTGGTGCAGAGGGTGCAGCAGGGGAGATACCTTCCTGAACCCGTTCTCCGCGCAGCAATGCGAGGAGCCGTTCGATGTAGGCCAGGGGAACGTTCATCAAGGCGGCACGGGGTCGTTTCTGCGAATGTTCGTGGAGCTTTGCGAGCAGAACCGCCATGGGTGGGCCTTCATCTACAAAGATTCGAACGTAACCCTCCGGCTCAGCCAGCATCAGGGCGCGTTCCAGTGGCACAAGAGCAGCAGAGATGTCGCCTTGCATCTGGTGGGCGAGGGCCTGTAGCATCAGGATTTCGATGATGCTTCCCGTCCTCTCCCCTTCTTCCGCCGCTTGAAGGAGGCGCTCCAGGAGTTCCATTGCCTCAAGCATGGAGTGTTCTGTACGGTCGCTCTTAGACCGGGCCAGGAGCACCCTGGCCAGGGTGATGTGCTCGAACTCGCGCAGGTAGCTGAGGTCATCCGAAACGGAGAGGCCAAGCTCACGCGCCCAGTCGAAGGCTTCACCCACCCTCCCCTGGGCGACCCACACCCGTGAAACGCTCGCCGCGACCGGATGCACATATGGGAAGAAGTCACTCACATACAGGCGTTCTGCCTCCTGGAGCAGGTCGAGAGCACCGGCCAGATCTCCTTCGGCCTTTCGTATTCGAGCCATCGCAACGCGCCAGCGATACCGGTTTTGTCGTAACCCGGCAAGCTCACCGAGTTCCTTGCTTCTCAGCAGGTGCTGCGTGGCGGCATCCAAATCGTCACGCTCAAGGTGGAGCTCGCTCATTCCCACGTGCATATCTGCCGCTCCCCGCAGCAGAAGCGCGCTCTGCTCTGTCGCAAGCTGCAATCCCCGCTCATAGGTGCTCATTGCCTCGCGCAGACGACCTTGTGAAATCCGTATATCAGCCAGGGCGATAGAGCAACCGATGGCGTCAGAGATGTGCCCGGCCCTCTGCACCCTCGCCATGCATTCGGCATATGACCGGTGCGCTGCCTCAAGATCCCCACGCGTCCAATATGCGAGTCCCAGGAACCCTGCTGCCGATCCGCGCCGGAGATGGTCATCCTCAGGAACGAGGTCAAGCACCCGTCGGGCGTATTTCATAGTGTCGGCCACATCGCCCAAAGCCAGGGCAATTGCGGCACGGTAAATGGCGATCGAACCCGGTAGACCTCGAAATTCCTCTTCATCCACGACAACCATCTCAGCCGATGAGGCGAGCGCAAGCTCACCCATGTCTGTCTTCGTGTCCAACCACTGTTCGGCGTCCCGCAGTCGGGCAAGAACGCCCTCGAGCTCGCCGTTAAGCAGTAACGTCCCGGCATAGTGAACGCTAAGTACGGGCCTGGCGCGCACCAGCTCGTCGGGGAGCGCCTTGAGCCAGCCAAGCACCGTGGCTTCCTGTCGATTCCGGCGCATAGCTGGCACTGCCAGTTCGACCAGGTCCGCCGCGCGCCCGAAATCCTCGGCGGCCAGCGCGTGGCGGATCGCATCGGCCACTGAGCCATGCTGCTCGTACCACGCGCTCGCGCGCCGATGCAGCGTAGCTACCTGATCGGGCTGCTCCGCCATCAAATGCGCGGAGAGCACTTCGGCAAAGAGGTGATGATAACGATACCAGTGGCGCTTGTCATCGAGCGGAACGACAAAGAAGTTGCCGCGCTCCAGGGCCTCCAACCGCGCGTTGCCTTCCTCCTGGCCGGTGACGGCATCGCAGAGCGGGCCATTCAACCGGTCGAGAATGGAGGTCTGAAGTAAAAAGCTACGTACAGGTGCGGGCTGACGTTGCAGGACCTCTGCGACCAGATAGTCCACGATGTAGCGGTGGTCTCCCGCAAATGCCCGGATGAACCCGGAAACATCCTGGTGGCCCTGCATGGAAAGCGCGGCTAATTGCAGACCGGCAATCCAGCCTTCGGTGTGATCTTCTAGCGCGGCGATGTCTTCCGCAGAGAGGCTGAGACCCATCACCTGGCTGAGAAATGCGGAGGCTTCGGAGGCGGTAAAACGTAAGTCGGCGGCGCGCAGTTCGGTCAAGTGGCTCCGGGCGCGTAACCGGGCCAGGGGTAACTGTGGATCTTCGCGGGTGGCAATGACCAGGTGCATCTGCGGCGGTAGGTGCTCGACGAGATAGGTGAAGGCCATGTCAACCGCCTGTGCATCAATCACGTGATAGTCGTCAAGGACGAGGACGAAATGGCCCGGGAGCGTGGTGATCTCATTGAGCAGGGCCGTCAGGATCGCTTCGGTTGGCGGTGGCTGAGGGGATTGGAGCACACCCAACACCCCTTCCCCAATGGTAGGCGCAATCGTCTGTAAAGCAGCGACCAGGTACGTCAGAAAGAGTGTCGGGTCGTTCTCCCCTTCTTCCAGCGACAGCCAGGCCACCTGCCGGTCGCAACCAGCCACCCATGCGCTGACCAGCGTGGTTTTCCCAAAGCCAGCGGGGGCAGCGATGAGGGTCAGCTTGCGGTGCAGACCCTCGTTCAGCCGCTCGAGCAGGCGGGAGCGGATGACTACGTGAGGCCGAAGCGGAGGGATGTACAGTTTCGTGGCGAGAATTGGCGTAGGCATGAGCCACCCACCTCACTTTCTTTCTCCTCCAACGACTTCCCAGATCGTTTTTTCCATGGCCCATCGTTGGGAGGTCTGGAGTGCTTCCTCCCGTGAGCTCCAATCACGTCATAACATAAGGTCAGGTCCTGGTGGAAGACCTTGAGAATTGCAGATGCGCATCGCTTCGTGTGCAAGACTGCAAGCTACTACTCGAGAGAAGAGTGCCTCCCATCGCTTCTTGTGTGCTGTCGAGTTTGCTTTTCCATTCTACCACAATCATACAGATTCTGAAGAGAGGACCAGGATCCGTGTAACAATCGCTCGCAACGTACCTTTGTTCGAGAACCAACCTGGAAATTGACGCGCGGAATGATGCAAACGAGGCTTGCAGACCGGGGTCCGGGCGCGACGTGAAAGTCGTTTAGCTGGCTATCTCAACAGTACATGCTGCAATGAGACCCGCTGTTCCACCAGCGGCATCCTATCAGGACATGCAGTTAGAGTAATCCGATGGTGTGAAGCTCCTGGGGCAACGAACCCACAGTCGAAAGACTGGCATCGGAACCGTGAGGGAATGATGTATCTGCTAACTCCAAAGCGGAGAGGGCTAGGATTGAGTAGTACGTTTAACCTATATGAACTCCTGATAAACGTCGTCACCGGTGACAAGCCAAAGGTGCTGCACGAACAGACTTGAACTAAAAAGTGCGTAGCTGGCGCAGCGACCAGCGAACAGGTGCTCGCTTTCCTCTACGGCACGGGCGCCAATGGCAAGAGCACCTTCCTGGACGTTATCTATGAACTGTTAGGCAACTATGCCTCGGCCACCCCGACCAGTACACTCCTCTCCAAGGCCGGAAGCGATACCATCCCCAACGATATCGCCCGGCTCAAAGGGGTCCGCTTTGTCTCGGCGGTGGAGACGGAGGATGGCAGACGGCTGGCCGAGAGTGTGCTCAAACAGATCACGGGGGATAAACGCATCTCCGCTCGCTTTATGCGCGGGGAGTGGTTTGACTTCAAGCCCGAATGTAAGCTGTGGCTGGCCGCCAATCACAAGCCGGTGATCCGAGGCACCGATGATGGCATCTGGCGGCGCATCCGTTTGATCCCCTTTACGGTCAGCATCCCACCGGAAGAGCAGGATCACACGCTGTGTGACAAGCTGCTGACAGAGCTGCCGGGCATTCTGAACTGGGCGCTGCAGGGCTGTGTACGGTGGCGACGGGAAGGATTAGGACTTCCCCTGGAAGTCAAGACAGCCATCGCCACCTATCGTGCAGAGATGGACACGCTCGCGGACTTTTTCGCGGAATGTTGCATGATTGAGCCTGATGCGACGGCCAGCGCCAAGGAGCTATACACGCGCTATACCTTCTGGTGTGAGGAGAACGGGGAGCGACCGGAGCGGCAAAAAGCCTTTGGCATGCGGCTCTCCGAGCGTGGTTTCAAGCGAGTTAAGAATAACATTATGGTCTGGCATGGCATTGAGGTGGTCAGATGAACGGGAGGAACGGGACTGTTTTTCCGGTTCGCAAATGGCGTGGATTTTTGCATATAGGGGAACCGGAATCTTGGTCCCGTTGGTCCCGCTCCTCCCGTGTGAAACAGGACTTCGTCCTCCCATAGGAGGGAAGTGCTGGTTGTTGGTCTGACCGTTTCACATCACTCTCCGCCAAAGAAGTGCCATAAACACATAAAGGCTACTTGCTCATAGTGCATGTGGGAGCGAGAAAACTGCCCATTCCGATCAAGCCAAAGGAGCTCAAGCGCATCAAGCCAGTAAGTTCCTGACACACCGAATGCCTGGCCTCTCCTCTCGAAGCTCCGATGTGCTCGATCATGGGTTGTTTTTTGCACAAGAATCAGGTACGCTTCCAGCAAGGGCATACGTATCAGGGAGGCGATAGAGTTCATGACACCTCATTCGCGAGTTATCCGTGCAGCTGTTGTTCAGGCGGCACCGATTGCATTCGACCGAGAACGGACCCTCGAAAAGGTGCGCGTACTGACTGCAGATGCTGCCAGCCAGGGAGCACACCTCGTGGTCTTCCCAGAAGCCTTTGTGTCGGCCTATCCTCGTGGCCTCAGTTTCGGCGCTGTGGTCGGGGATCGCTCCTCCGAAGGACGCGAACAATACCGTCGCTACTGGGAAAGTGCTGTGGATATTCCCGGCCTGGCAATGGAGGACCTTGCTCGTAGTGCGGCGCAGAGTCACGTGTATCTGGTAATCGGCGTGATTGAACGGGACGGTGGAACACTTTACTGCACCGTCGTCTTCTTCGCTTCCGACGGCTCCTACCTGGGCAAACATCGCAAACTCATGCCGACTGCTTCAGAACGACTCATCTGGGGCTTTGGTGACGGATCGACCCTGCCTGTCTTCGATACGCCCATTGGGCGATTGGGTGCCGTGATTTGCTGGGAGAACTACATGCCGCTCTTGCGCATGGCGATGTACAGGAAGGGCATCCAACTCTACTGCGCACCGACAGCCGATGGGCGGGATGGATGGATTGCTTCCATGCACCATATCGCGCTAGAGGGCCGCTGTTTTGTGCTGTCCTGCAACCAGTTCGCACGCCGCTCCGACTATCCCACCCCCTACGTCACACCCTTTGGTGATGCACCAGAGACCGTCCTGTCGCGTGGTGGCAGTTGTATTGTCAATCCCCTGGGACAGATGCTCGCCGGTCCCAACTTCACGAGTGAAGGTATTTTAACGGCGGACCTGGACCTGGGAGACATCGCACGTGGGAAATACGATTTTGATGTCGTGGGACACTATGCGCGGCCTGACGTGTTTCGCCTCCATGTGAATGAGGAACCTCAACCAGTTGTCGTCGGGGTGACCGATCCCATACGCATCGAGTGCCAAGAATGAAAGGGTTCCTGTAGGAGAGAGTGAAAGGTGTACCTGTCCTCTTGCCAGGAAGAGAGGAAACCATCGTGATAGGCACAAAAGAGCGTCGCTTTGCTCCGCTCACCGCTGTCTCATTGGAAGAGTTGGTGCCAGCAGACCACTTCTATCGACATCTGGAGCGCACGCTCGACTTGTCCTTTGGGCGAGAGTTGGTGCAGCAGACCTGTGTGGGAGGTGGGCGTCCCTCGCTTGATCCGGTCGTCTTCTTCAAGCTGCAACTCGTCTAGCGCACACAGAGACAAATGCTACGAAAGAGGTATTCCAGACGGAACCTCCTAGTCTGACCTGACCATCATAAGACAGCAGAGCCTCTTGATGTGTATTAAACATGACGGATGTCCCATGGAATAAGCTGGCGGAGCGCAGTGTCCGCCTGAAGTTGCCAGAAACATGGCCTTCCTTATGAGCAACATGTGAAACACCTTCAAGCGTTTCCCTGCGCTAAGGAAGGAGCCCTTCTAAAGCCTGGATATATCTGTCTGCTGACCTCTGCACAGCGCTGTGGGCATCTTTCAAGATGATACGGTCATCCCAGGACGAATACAGGCGTTCAAAAT
>WNFD01014003.1_pt1 | contig 10619 bp, 7 predicted proteins | sample 5400491 | NCBI WGS metagenome assembly WNFD01 (sample SAMN13153343, study PRJNA577476) | soil metagenome | isolation source: 120 cm saprolite under Douglas fir tree site 2 hole 2 replicate 2 | place: USA:California | collected 2015-04-18 | reverse complement strand
GCTCCCACGCCTCGAGGCACGCCGTGCCGACGATCGCGATATCGGCGAGGCCGCGGAGCTCGTGGACGTCGGCGGGCGTCTTGATCCCGAAGCCGACCGCGAGCGGCAGCACGGTCGCCCGGCGACACCTGGCGATCAGCGCCTCCACACCGTGCGAGAGGTCCGTCTTCCTGCCCGTCACACCCTTCCGGGCGACGCAGTAGACGAAGCCCGACGCTTGCCGGCCGATCTCCGCGAGGCGCGCCGGCGAGTTCGTGGGGGTCATGAGGAGGATCGGATCGAGGTCCTTGGCGCGTGCCGCTGCGTTGAGCGCCGTGGCCTCCTCGGGGGGGAGATCCGCGACGATGAAGCCGCTCGCTCCGGCGGCGCCAAGGCGCGCGCAGAAACCCTCGGCGCCCATCTGGAAGACGCTGTTGTAGTAGCCCATGAAGAGGAGGGGAAAGCGAAACCGCTTCGCAGCGCGCGCCATCAGATCGAAGTACGCGTGCCACGAGGTGCCGGCTTGAATCGCCGCTTGATTGGCCCTCACGAACGCTGGGCCGTCCGCGATGGGCTCGCTGAAGGGGAGCTGGAGCTCGACGAGGTCGACGCCGGCCGCGTCCATCGCCTCGAGCATGGCCCAGCTCGCGTCGAGCGACGGATACCCGACCACGGCGTGCGTCATCAAGAGGAGCCGCTTCTTGGCGAGCCGCGCGCGCACGTGGCCTTCGAGTCCTCCCGACCGTGCGCCCGTCATCGCGCGCCTCGCTGCTCGCCGACCGTCGGGCCGTAGCTCGCCGCTTTCTGGCGGATGAAGTCCTTCCACCGCTCGTCGCCCAGCGCGTCCGCGACCGTGAAGATGTCCTTGTCACCACGGCCCGACTGGTTGATGAGCACGGCGTCATCGGGCGAGAGCTGCGGCGCCTCCCTGAACGCCCCGGCAAAGGCGTGCGCGCTCTCGAGGGCCGGGATGAGCCCCTCGCTCCGGATCGTGAAGCGTAGCGCCTCGACGACCTCGGAGTCCGTGGCCGCTTCGAAACGCACCCGGCCCCGCTGGTACAAGTGGGCGAGGATCGGGCCGACGCCGATGTAGTCGAGGCCCGCGGCCACCGAGTGCGTATCGTTCATGAGGCCTTCCTCGTCCTGGAGGAAGAACGTCCTGTAGCCCTGGGCGACGCCGGGGCGGCCCCGGCCGCCGGCGAGGCGCGACGCGTGCCGGCCGGTGGCGATGCCCTGGCCGCCGGCCTCGACGCCGATCAGCTCGACGGTGTCGTCGTCGAGGAATCCCGCGAACACTCCCGAGGCGTTCGATCCCCCACCCACGCAGGCATACACGCGGCGCGGGAGCCTTCCCGTCAGCGTGAGCATCTGCGCGCGCGCCTCCGTCCCGATGATCGACTGAAAGTACATGACCATCTGCGGGAAGGGATGCGCGCCGCAGACCGTGCCGAGGACATAGTGCGTCTCCGCCATCGACTCCACCCAGTCGCGCAAGCAGGCGTTGATGGCGTCCTTGAGGGTGCGCGTGCCATCCGTGACGGCGATCACCTCGGCGCCGAGTTGCTCCATCCAGAAGACGTTGGGCCGCTGGCGGGCGATGTCGTCCGCGCCCATGTAAATCGTGCACGCCAGCCCGAACCGCGCGGCCATGGTCGCCGTGGCGACACCATGCTGTCCGGCGCCGGTCTCGGCGATCACGCGCCGCTTTCCCATGCGCTTCACGAGCAGGCCCTGGCCCATGACGTTGTTCGCCTTGTGCGCGCCGGTGTGGTTCAGGTCCTCGCGCTTGACGTAAATCCGGGGGCCGCCCAGCGTGCGAGTGAGATTCTCGCAGTATGTGATCGGCGTCGGCCGGCAGGAGTACGTCGACATCACGTCCACGTATTCCCGCCAGAACGCGGGGTCGCTCCGGGCCTCCTCGAAGGCCACCCGTAACTCGGCGAGCGTTTCGTGGAGGATTTCCGGGACGAAGGCGCCTCCGAATTCCCCGTAGTAGCCTTCCCGGCCGGGCGGGAACTGAAAGAGCTCCTCGTACATGGTCGTTACGCTCCGTTGACGGCTTCCCGTAGTTGCCGCGCGAGCGGAGCGTCGACGATGAGGACGTCGAGGACTCCGCCGCGCGCGAGGGCCAGCGTCGCCCCCAGTTTGCGCGCGCCCGCGGCGAGCCCGACGCGCACGGGCACGGACCTCAACTCCGCATGGGAGATTCCGATCGTGCGCCGGTCGAGCGGCGAGACGCACGGCTGCCCCTCGGCATCGAAAAAGAGGCATCCGACGCTCGCGACGGCGCCGCGAGGCAGCGTCGGGCTCTTTCGCGAGGCGCGGGGCCCCGGGGGCGAGGCGGCCCTCGCCGACACCGCGATGGGATGGCTCTCCGCAGCCTCGCCGATGCCGAGGAACGCGCAGCGGACGGCCCCATACCGCTCGATGACGCTCCGCACCCTGGGCTCCGCGCGAAGCGATCGCACCAGCGCGGCATCGCGGACCACCGCCGGTACGCTCAACACCCGATGCGTACCGCCCGTCCGGCGCCGCAGCTCCTGGCACAGGAACGAGCCGTCGAAGTCCTCGCCGGTATCCCAGAGGGCTCCGACCAGCGGCACGATTTCCAGATGCAGCAGCCGCGGAGGCGTCACGGCCTGCACGAAGGCGGAGAGCGTCGTGCCGGCGGTGAGCCCGATCACGTCACGGCTCCGCACGGCGCGCTCGAAGTAGCGGGCCGCGAGGGTCCCGACCGCCCCGATGCCCCCATCCGTGGCGACGTGAAGCTCTTTGATGCCCAGCCGCCGCTCGAGTGCGCTCCAGTCCTCCCCGCCGGCCGACTCGCGCACCCGGATCTCGACGATCTTCTCGTCGCGCGCCCTCTGAAGCAGCCGGCTCACGCCCGGCCGAACGGATGTTCACAATAAGCACATAATTCCACAAGCGCGTGTTGCGGTCAAGTGGGACGGGCCATCGGTCAAGTGGGACGGGCCATCGAAGGTAAGATGTGAGGGCTTGCGGCGGGCGCGTCCCCCCGGCCGAGACGAGCCTACGACAAGGAGATTCAGACCTCGAATGAAAGCGCTCTCCCTACGTCCTGTCCATCGCGTCGGCGTCGCCGTCGTCCTCTTGGCCCTCACGCTGCTCGCCGTCATCGCCGCCCGCCCGGCCGCCGCGGCACCGTCTGGTCAGCTCACGTGAGCCGTCCACATCTCGCTGGCCCCCACGTGGTTCGATCCGGCGGAGACGCCGAGCCTGATCACTCCGTTCATGACGCTCTACGCGATGCACGACGCCCTCGTGAAGTTCATGCCCGGCGCTCCGCAAGGCAAGAGCCTGGCCGAGTCGTGGTTGGTCTCCAAGGACGGCCTCGTGTACGAGTTCGTGCTGCGCAAGGGCGTCACGTTCCACAACGGCGACCCCGTGACGGCTGACGACGTCAAATTCTCGTTCGAGCGCTACCGCGGCGCCGCCGCCAAGCTCCTCAAGGACCGGGTCGCCGCGGTGGAAATCGTCGATCCTCACAAGATGCGCTTCCGCCTCAAGAAACCCTGGCTCGACTTCATGACGTTCTTCGCCACTCCGGCCACCGGCGCGGCCTGGATCGTGCCCAAGAAATACGTGGAGAAAGTCGGCGAGGACGGTTTCAAGAAAGCCCCGGTGGGGGCGGGACCCTACAGGTTCGTGTCCTTCAAGCCGGGGGTGGAGCTGGTGCTGGAGGCCTACGAGGGATACTGGCGCAAAGCGCCAGCCGTCAAGCGGCTCGTCTTCCGCGTCATCCCCGACGAGTCGACCCGGCTGGCCGCCCTCAAGCGCGGCGAGGTCGACATGAGCGTAAGAGACATAAAGGCTCCTTCTCGGAAGTTCCTGCCCCTCCAAGCCGCACCGGGACTGGTCGACGGATGGCTCCGCCCCCCGGATACAGCGCGGACAACGGCCTGTCAACGGATTTCGGTCGCGCAAGGGACCGGAGGGGACCGGTCCAAGAGGCGAGCGAACAAGCCTCGGCGTCCGTGGCGCCCGGATGGCGCTCACGCGCTGAGTGCAGCGGCGTGGTTGGTGTCCAGCGACGCGGCCAACGGCGGTGCCCGGTCCGTCAGCTCTCGCGACGCCGCGACGGCGGCCAGGATCGCGCGGATCGCGTCGGGGTCTTCGACCGTGCCCAGCAAGCGCAAGCGCCCACCGCAGCGCGAGCATGCCAGCACGTCGATATCGAACGCGCGCCTCATCAGATCGGCCCACGCCCAGTGCCGGGAGACCGGCGCCGCCGCCGAGTCGTCCTTCCCATTTGCGGAGGCGCCCGCACCCACCGGCGCCTCCACCGGCGGCGCGCCGTAAGCGAGCACGCGCGCCCGCCAGCCGGCATGGGAAGCCGTTACATTCCGCTGAGAGATCGAAAGAAGTCACCGTTCACTACCGCTGGCATCCACTCTACGGCCAGATTGCCCGCGTAAATCGCAGCGTGCCGCGTGGCAACGACGAGCTGCTGTTTTGCGAGCTGCCTGACGGGACGAGGGGCACCCTGCCCTCGTGGATGACCGACGCCGCTGCGTGCGCGGTCCTGACCGTTGGCAAGCCGGTCGTGGCGATCGCCGCTCTGCAGGAGCTACGGTTGTTGCTGGACGCTGTGGCTCGCGGTTCGGACCGCACCGATGCATCAATGCCCTCCAAGGAGGGCTGCGATGCGCCGAAAGAATTCGTCGATCCCCACACAGATACCGCTGTTCCCGCCCGCCGGGCACGAGCTCCGCATCGAGCTGGCTGCCCCACAGCAGCAGGAGCTGATCCGAGCGTTGGCCGAGCTGTTACTGCACGCCGCGGCCGACGCCAGCGTGACGGCAAAGGGGTCAGAGCGTGATGACCGATAGAATCACCGCCGATCACCTGAAGCGAGCGGCCATCGTCTACGTCCGCCAGTCCAGCCCGGAGCAAGTTCGCAACCACGCGGAGAGCACCCGCATCCAGGTGGGCCTGCGCGAGAAGGCGGTCGCCTTCGGCTGGCGCGACCCCGTCACCATCCTGGACGACCTCGGCATCTCGGCCGGCGGCTTCGCCCACCGTGCCGGCTTCCAGCATATGGCGGCAGAGGTGTCCGTGGGCCATGTCGGCATCATCCTGTGCTTCGAAGCCTCCCGGCTGTCGCGCAACTCCAAGGACTGGGCCCAGCTGTTCGAGATCTGCGGGCACCTCGATACGCTGGTGGCTGATCTCGATCAGATCTATGACCTGGCCCTTCCCGATGATCGTCTGATCCTCGGCGTGAAAGGCAGTGTCAGCGAGTACGAGCTCAGCCTGTTCCGACAGCGGTCGCAGGAGGCGATTGTCGCGAAGGCCAAGCGCGGCGCGCTGACGTTTACCCTGCCGGCTGGCCTCAGCTGGACGGCCGATAGCAGGATTGAGCTGAATCCCGACCGGCGCGTGCAGCAGGCCATCCGCATGGTGTTCGACAAGCTCTCCGAGTTCGGCAGCGTCCGCCAGGTGCTGATGTGGCTGCGCGACGAGAACCTGTCGTTGCCCACGCTGGAGAGCGAACGGCCGCGGGCCATCACGTGGCGACTCCCGACCTACCGGATGGTGCTGTCCATCGTGCGCAGCCCCTTCTATGCCGGGAGCTACGCCTTCGGTCGTCGTGAGAGTCGGACCCGCGTCGTTGATGGCCGAGCGACACGGACGCCCGGACACGATAAGCCGATGGATCGGTGGACGGCCTTGATTCGCGACCATCACCCCGGGTATATCCCGTGGGAGCACTTCGAGCGCCACCAGCGGCTCCTGGAGGAGAACGCGCACATGAAGGGCACCATGGCCCGGAAGGCCGGGCGCGGCGGCCGGTGCTTGCTGGCCGGCTTGCTGCGCTGCGCGCGGTGCGGGCGCATGCTCCACGTCGTCTATGGACGAGGCAACTACGCGCGCTACGAATGCCGGGAAGCCAATCGCGCTCAGGCGGCACCTCGCTGCATCGGCTTCAGCGCGAGACCTCCGGACGAGACAATTAGCGCAGAAATCCTGGCGGTGGTGCAGGGAAGCGCGCTCTCGGCCGCGATCGAGGCGGGCGACCTCGCAGAGCAGCAACGCCACGACCAACATCGCGCGCTGGCTCTGGAGCTGGAACAGGCCAAGTACCAAGCGGCGCTCGCCGCCAGACGCTATGAAGCCGTGGACCCCGACAACCGTCTGGTGGCCGCGGAGCTCGAAGCGCGATGGAACGTGGCGCTCGAACGGGTCACCGAGCTCGAAGGGAGACTGAAGACGCAGGGAAGCGTCGCCCCGCGATCGGTGCCAGTCGATCGAGAGACTCTCGAGTCGCTGGCCACGGATCTCCGAACGGTCTGGGAGGCGCCGAGCAGCGAGATGCGGGTGAAGCAGCGGATCGCGCGCTTGCTGATCCACGAGATCATCGCCGATGCCGATGATCACCAGCGCGAGATCGTGCTGGCGATCCACTGGGCGGGAGGACGACACTCCGCGGTGCGGATTGCACGACCGAAGGCTGGCGATCACCGCCACCGGACCGGTCCGGATGCCGAAGGCGTCGTGCGGCGCATGGCCGGCGCGTGGCCCGATCACGAAATCGCCGCCAGCCTCAACCGGCTTCGCCTGCGCACGGGAACTGGCAACACCTGGACGGCCTCGCGCGTCTCGTCGCTGCGCAAACGTCTCCGTCTCGTCGACTATGACGAGGCCCAGGCGCAGCCCATGCTCACGCTGAACCAAGCTGCCGATCGGCTTGGCGTCGGTCCGTGGGTGCTTCGACGGCTTATCAAGCTGGGCCTCCTCGAGGCTACGCAGGTGGTTCCATGTGCCCCCTGGCAGCTCGATCCTTCGGTGCTCGACACCGACGCTATTCGCACAGCCGCGAAGGCCGTGGAGGGACGCAAGCCTCGCTCAAGGAGTCGCATCGCCGATTCACACACCCTCGTGATTCCAGGCATTTGACGAAAGGATGCACAATGTCGCTACCCCGTGCGGCGCAAGCACGCCGTGGTAGAGCACGAGGTTGATACGCGGCCGTGGGGTGAGCGCGGCGAGCTTCTCGAGCAGCTCCAGGGGCTCGAACACGAGCTGGCGCGTGCCGTCCGCCCACGCGGTCTTGAGCGTGAGCACGATGCGGCCATCGTCCAGGAGCCGGAGCCGATCCTGGGCCACCGCCGGACGGAGCAGATAGCGGCACAGTTGCTCCAGCCGAGTGCGATCTGCTGCCGGCACCGCGACGTTGGCGTGGAGATCGAAGCCCCGCCAGATACGCGTGCCGGGGAGCGGTCGAGAGCACCCACGGCGCGTCGGGATCGTCCCCCACGCGCCACATGCGGGCGCCCGCGCAAGGCCCCAGGGCGATTCGCCCCTGAATCGAGGCGCTGCTGATGCCGGCCAGCGCAGGAGATTCTTCGACAACGGGATCAGCCTGGCATAGGTCGGCACCGCCGGATTCGAGACCGCGGCGCTCGAGGAGACGTTGCAGCCGCGCGGTGATCCGCGCGAGCACGACGCCGACTTCTTCATCCGTCGGAGGCGGCAGGGGCCGGAAATCGAGCATGCCCTCCTCGCCTTTGGCGCAGAAGACGCCGTCGAAGAGTAGCGTGTGGAAATGGATGTTCAAATTCAATCCGCCGCCAAAGCGCTGGATGACGGTCACGCATCCCGACCGCCCGTCACGGATCCCGTATCGGCGCGCGCGGTGGCGCTGGAAGCCCAGCAGCACACGCACGAACACGCCGAGCACCGCGCGCGCCAGCGCGTGATCCCATGCGAGGAGGTAGCGAAGACGGTATGGCAGACTCAGCACCCACTGGCGCACGGGCACGCGCGGCAGCACCTCGTCGACAATACGGGCGGCGCGCTCCGTCATGCGCCGCCCGCCGCAACTCGGGCAGAAGCCCCGGCCCTTGCAGGAAAACGGCACGAGCCGCTCCACAGCGCAGTCGGCGCATCGCAGGCGCGCGAAGCCGTGCGCCAGCACCCCGCAGGTCAGGAAGTCTCTGAACTCTTGTTCCACGAACTCCGGCAGCGAGGAGCCGTCCGCGTGACGCTTGGCCGTCTCGAGGAAGGCCTCGAGGTGCTCGGCGATACAGCACGGCGTGCTCGGCGTCGCGCGGCCGGTAGTCCGCGGCGCTGAGGGGCATGGCGGCGACATAGACTCAGCAGGAGAACGCCGACAATGCCCAAAGATGGATACGCTCCAGCTATTGGGGGCACCGGCGTAGGACCTGGACCGGCTGTACCCTTCGGTCGGCGCGAGCGACAACCGAGTTCGAGCGGCCACACGCCGACGGCCGCCGAGGGTGGGTCGGCGGCCGTCAAAGCTGCTGCGTATTCTTCCGCGGGGCGCGGTCGGCGGCTAGCCCCGACCGTTGTGAGTGCCGTGATACCGCGCGTTGTGCAGCACGCGGCCCGGGTAGCTCCCCGTATGCGTCCCCTTCTCGAGGAGGACCTCGCCGTTGACCACGGTGTAGTGGATCCCCTCGGCCAGCTCCCGCATCCGCCAGCCTTTGTTCGGGAAGTCGTGCACCACGTCTCCCGCGACCGGCTGCACGGCGTCGGGATCGAAGACCACGAGGTCCGCCGCCATCCCCGGCTGCAGGAGCCCGCGATCGTAGATGCCGAAGGCGGTGGCCGAGTCGAAGGTCAGCCGGCGGACGGCCAGCTCGAGCGGCATGATCCCCTTCTTCCTCACCCAGTGGCCGAGCAGGCGGGTGGGGTTCGACACGTTCGAGTGGAACTGGACGTGCGCGCCCCCGTCGGAGAGGCCGACGACGGCGTAGGGGCTCCCGAGGATCTGCGCCACCGCCTCGGTGTCGGTGTTGTTCTCCCCGAGGGTGAACACCGTGTTCAACTCCTCCTCGACCACCAGGTCGAGGAACGCGTCGACCGGATGCTGTCCCCGGGCCTTGGCGATCTCTGCCATGTTCTGGCCTTCGAGGCCGCGGTTCTTCGGAAGCTGAGGCTCCTCCACGATCATCAGGTCCCAGCGCCTGGAGAAGCTCGGATCCGAAGCCTGGGGGCCGTCGACCTCGGCCCGGAGCTTCGCGCGGACCTCCGGATCGCGATAGGCGCGCATCTTGTCGGCATCGGAGCTCTGGAGGATCGGCAGCCAGGTCGGCATGCTCCGGAACACCTGGCAGTTCTTCATCGTGAACCGCTGCACGACGCTCCCGGGATTGCAGAGCGGCACCGCCCGAATGCCCTTCCGGGCCGTCTCCTCGACGTGCGTCAGGTGCTGCCGCCACCGTCCCGGGTGACGCGCCTGCTCGACGAGGGTGTTGTACATCACCGGGCGGCCGCAGGCTTCAGAGATCCGGCTCAGCAGGTGATCTTTCAATTCGGGGTTGGTCCCGCCGCCGCACTGGATCACGCCCGTGCCCACCTCGCGGAGCACGTCGGTCAGCGCGAAGAGCTCCGACTCCGGCGCGCAGGCCGCGGGAATCCGCGTCCCCGCGATGTCGAAGTGGTTCATGTTGCGGGTGATCGAGAGCCCGAGGGCGCCCGCCTCGAGCGCTTCGCGCACCACGCGCCGCATCGTCTCGAGCTCGGCGTCCGTGGCCGGACGCTCCGAGCAGTCCTTCCCCATGGCGTAGAGCCTGACGGCGGAGTGGCCCACCAGCGTGCCGACGTTCACTCCGAGCCGCTGGCCGATAGCGCTCATGTACTCCGGGAACGTCTCCCACGTCCAGGGCACACCCGCTTCCAGCACGTCCATGGGAATCGCTTCAACGTAGGAGAGCATCCCCGCCAGCTTCTCGCGCTCGCCGGGCTTCACGGGAGCGAGCGCCAGCGAGCAGTTCCCGATGATGACGCTGGTGGCGCCGTGGTGACAGGAGAAGGTGCAGAGCGGATCCCAGAGGACCTGCGCGTCGTAATGACAGTGGTTGTCCACGAATCCCGGTGAGACGACCCGCCCATCGGCCTCGATGACCCGCCGCGCGGATCCGCCGAGGCGCCCGAGCTCCACGATCTTTCCCTGAGCTACCCCGACGTCGCCGTTGAAAGCGGGCCGGCCCGAGCCGTCGATGATGCGGCCGTTCTTGATCAGCAGGTCGTAGGGCATGGTGTCGCTCCTCTCAAGCGTCTCTCGATCACCAGCAGGGCGATGCCGGCCGCCAGCCTGATCTACGACGTGGATAGTAGCGCAGCCTGAGGACGCGAACAACATCGCTCCGGCACGCTCAGGTCATGACCGCGCCATGTCCTCGTCGACCTCTCGTGTGCTAAGGTTGGCGAGCGCGAGCGAGCCACGTTGAGCGTACCGCCGAGGGCGCTGACGAATCAGATGAGTCTGGCTCGAGCAGCAAAGGGACGACGTCGAGGGCTTCAGAGGGACATGAGTGGGACGGCACGGTTCGCTCGAGCCGTCAGCGCGCAGGCCGGGCGCTTCAGCTCGCGCGCGAGTCGGGCTGGTCGAGCCGCCTGCGCCGCGGGGAACGGTGCCGAACGCGAGGGGGCATGAGCGCGCGGATACGACGGTCGTGGCTGGTCGTGCCGCTGTCCAAGGCAGAGCGGATCGCCCAGGCGCCCCGGTCGGGGACCGATGTGATCGCGCTCGACCTGGTCGAATTCGTGGCGGAAGAAGACAAGCCGGCGGCGAGGGAGCGCACGCAGGCGGCGATCCGCACGGCTCACGCGGGTGGCGCGGAAGTGTTCGCGCAGGTCGATCCCGAGTTGCT
>WNFD01012129.1_pt1 | contig 10619 bp, 6 predicted proteins | sample 5400491 | NCBI WGS metagenome assembly WNFD01 (sample SAMN13153343, study PRJNA577476) | soil metagenome | isolation source: 120 cm saprolite under Douglas fir tree site 2 hole 2 replicate 2 | place: USA:California | collected 2015-04-18 | reverse complement strand
ACTAGCGGCCTCCCACGACAACCTGCTGCGTGGCGTCGTCGAAAGTGACGCGCTGGCCGGTTTGGATCGCGGCGATGGTCATGCAGAGCGCGACGGAATGACTGTAGCCCGCGTCGATGTGGGCGTTAGTGGTTTTGCGGCTGCGGACGCATTCGAGCCAGTTGCGAACGTTGGCGACGGTCATTTCATCGTCGCCGATCTCCGCGGCCGTGATAGCGGCGGAGGCAGACTGCGTGAGCGAAACGGTGGGGAGCAAATTTGCCTGCATGTCCATTTCGGCGGCGAGATTTTGGGTGAGGCCGCCGTCGGAAGTGATCCGGTTCTTGTCCAGATCCATGGCGCCGCCGTTGGAAAAATACAATTCCTTGACGCCTCCGGCGGAGTTGGTCATCCGGGACGAGTAAATGACTTGGAAGCCCTTGGTTAGGTCGTCCAGCGGGCCGTAGTCGAAGACCGCGGTCATGGTGTCCCAGTTTTTTCTGCCGTCGCGCCAACGGTAAATGCCGCCGTTGGCGACGACGCTGCGCGGGTGCGGCAGGCCGGTGAACCAGTGGACGGTGTCGATTTGGTGGACCATCCACTGGTCGGGAATCCCCGAGGAGAAAGGCCAAAAGAGACGGAACTCGAGATACTTGCGGGCGTCGAACGGTTCGAATGGATGATTGACGAGAAAGCGCTTCCAGTCGGTGTCTGCTTCACGCAATTGCGCGACGAGTTTGGGGCGGCGCCAGCGGCCGGGTTGGTTGACGTTCCAGGTCATCTCGGCGGAGACGATGTCGCCGAATTTGCCGGACTTGATGAATTCGCAGGCGTTTTGATAAGTGGGCGAGCTGCGGCGCTGCGTGCCGACGGCGAAAACGCGGTCGCTGCCCTTGACGGCGTTGCGGATGGCCAGGGCGTCTTCCATCGTGTGGGCGAGAGGCTTTTCGACGTAAGCGTCGCGGCCGGCGCGGATGGCTTCGACGCCGTGAAAGGCGTGCTGGAAATCGGCGGTTCCGACGATGACGGCCTGGACGTTCTTGTTTTCGTAGAGTTCGTCGTTGTTGCGGGTGAGCGCGACCGGTTTCCCGGAGAGCTTCGCGATGTAGGCGGCGCCCTCTTCGCGGCGGCGGTTCCAGATGTCGGAGAGAGCAACGAATTCGAAATTGAGGCCAGGGGCGACTTTAAGGAAAGAGGGGATGAGGCTGCTGCGAGTGCGGTCGGAGAAACCGACGATGCCGACGCCGACGCGGTCATTCGCGCCGGCGATTCTGGCGTAGCTTGATGCGGCGACGCCCAAAGCCGTGCCAGCGACGCCTGCGCCGGTGAGTTTCAGAAAGTCCCGCCGAGAAGCTCTGGATGAAGACATATAACCTCCAGGAATGCCGATGAAAATGCGCCGGCTGTTGAGTCTGGTATGCCACTTCAGACGCGGCTCGGGGCGGCGCCCAGCGTTGTGGTTCGTCCCCCCACAGATAGAACTTTCAGGACACCCTGAAATTTCTTGAGGTGCGACTGCGCGACTTGCGCAAATTGCGGAACGCGGAGCCGCGAATCGACTTACACCTCCTGATCGCGCAGCGATACCGGCCCAGTGCTCCCCCGAACAATGAATTCGGGTTCGACGATAATTTCTTTGGGGTAGGGCAGCTTTACCGGGTCGTTGATTCGCTGCAAAACGGTCTCAGCGGCAAGGACACCCATCTGGCGGAGCGGCTGCTTGACGGTCGTAAGACCGGGGTTCTGGAACGCCGCGCTTTGAATGTCGTCGAAGCCCACTACGGAAACGTCCTCAGGTATGCCTCGGCCTGCTTGACGCAAGGCCTGAATGGCGCCAATCGCCGAGATGTCATTGAACGCAAACAGAGCCGTGAATGGCTCGCCCGAAGTGAGGAGTTTCTGGGTGACCAGGTATCCGAGTTCGGGTGAGGAGGATTCGCCTTCAAGTTGCACAACTAACCGATTTTTGATCTCAATGCCGAATTCTGCGGCGGCCCTGCATACTGAGTCCCAGCGCACAGCGGTATCGGAGCTGAATTCTTGACCCTTGATGAAGGCCATCTGGCGGTGCCCGAGCTGCGTAAGATGTTCAAGCGCGAGTGTTGCGGCGCGTGCGTGGTTGAGAACGATGTTTGTTACTCCAGCAATATCACGGTGTCCGGACACGGCTACGAGCGGGACCTGCGCTCCTTCAGAAAGAGCAGTATCCACTGCGATCAGACCTTCCACCGCGCGTTGCTGTAAAAGGAGAGGGTATTCTTCGATGAGCTCATTTCCAGCGCTGCGTACCCTTCACTGATTTCCGGCACAACCACGCCGATGGTGTAACTCCGCTGTTGCCGGAGAGACCGGGCCAGATGATTGGGCCTGTAATTCAATTCCCGGGCAGCCTTGCGGATCAATTCCTGGGTGCGTTGAGGAATCGATTTGGCCGCAGGAGAGCGGTTGATCACGAAAGAGACGGCGGTCTTCGAGAGTCCCAGATGTTCCGCGAGTGACTTCAAACTGACGCTCTCCCTCGCTGGCTTTCGCGCCTCAGAGACTAGAGTGGATTTCGAACGTGGCATAGGGGTAACTTGCTAGGTAGTCTCGCATAAGAGGCCGAACCGGGACAAGCCCGATGATGGCCCTGAGACAAGACTGCGAGCCGCGTGTTTCGACCGCTTGAAATGCGCCGTAAATCGGTTTAGCATCAATAGGTCCGAAGCCGAGGTCGGATGCCTCGAGAGACGTCTCAGGATGCGCTTGAAGGCCAATGCCCGGAGAAGGGGTTTAATCGTTACAACGCCAGTTACTGGCGGAATCTCGAGCGGGCGTGTCTGACCTGAGTTTCGGCCGCCCTGACGGTTTACGATTCAAGAGTTTCGAAAGCGATTGGTTTGGGGTTTCGCAAGAAACACCGGAGTATTTAAATCGTGACTACCCTCCTGCTTCGCTCGGCGTTTGCGGCCTGTACCTTGTTGTGTCGTCAGCCGCTCCTGGCGCAGACTTCGTCTCCTGCCTTGGCAGCCAGCACCGCCGCTGTACGTTCGAGTCTGAGCGATGCAAGCTCCGAGAAAAAACTTGAAGCACTTCTGCAAAAAATGACGCTGGGCGAAAAAGTCGGCCAACTGGTCCAATATTCAGCCGGACAGCCGACGGGGCCGGGCACCGGTCGTACGGATTACGACGACATGATCCGCAAAGGCGAGGTCGGAGCGTTATTCAACATTACGACCGCGCGAGAGGTGAATAAATATCAGCGGATCGCGGCGGAGCAGTCCCGTTTGCACATACCGCTTCTATTTGGGTTGGACGTTATTCATGGATTTCGAACGGAATTTCCGATCCCCCTCGGGCTTGCTTCCACCTGGGATGCGGTGCTCGTAGAACGAACCGCGCGAGTTGCCGCGCGTGAAGCCTCGGCTAGTGGAATCCGCTGGACGTTTTCGCCGGTAGTCGACATCGCGAGAGATGCTCGTTGGGGAAGAATGGCCGAAGGATCAGGCGAAGACCCGTATCTTGGGGAAGAGATGGCCAGAGCCTATGTGCGGGGTTATCAAGGTGCGCGGCTTGATGCAGCAGACAGTATCGCGGCGTGCCCAAAACATTTTGTGGGTTACGGGGCGGCAGAAGGCGGTCGCGATTACAATTCCGTAGAACTTTCTGAGCACACGTTGCGGCAATTTTATTTGCCGCCATTTCATGCGGCCGTCGATGCGGGCACAGCTTCGATCATGAGCGCGTTCAACTCGCTCAATGGAGTCCCCGCCTCGGCGAATCCTTTCACGCTGAAAAATATTCTACGGAGGGAATGGGGATTCCAGGGTCTCGTTGATAGTGACTGGACCTCCGTCGCCGAGCTCGTCGCACATGGAATCGCGAATGATGGGGCGGCCGCCGCGCGCAAAGCTTTTCTGGCCGGCGTGGACATGGATATGGCCAGCAGTCTCTACCATGAAAACCTGGTTCACCTGGTGCGCTCCGGCGAAGTGCCGGAGACGGCAGTCGATGAAGCTGTGAGGCGCGTTTTGCGCGTCAAGTTTGCGCTGGGCTTGTTCGAACATCCATATGCCGACGAGACACGAGAAGCGGGGGCAATGCTTCAGCCAGAGAGTCTTACGCTGGCGCGCACCGCGGCGGAACGATCCTTCGTACTTCTGAAGGATGCGGGCGTTTCCGGAGGAGCAGCGGTTTTGCCGCTTTCGGATGAGACAAGATCAATAGCGCTGGTTGGGCCGCTGGCGGATGACGCGCCCGACATGCTGGGTTCCTGGGCTGGGCAAGGCCGGCCACAAGATGTCGTCACGCTGCGCGCGGCGTTGACCCAAAGAATTGGAGCAGGCCGCGTTCACTATGCGAAGGGGACCGAGATCGCCGGTGGAACAGATGAGCAACTGGCTGAAGCCGTGAAAGCTGCGGAGCAATCCGAAGTCGTGATTCTGGCTTTGGGTGAAAATGCTCCGGAGATGACGGGAGAAGCGGCTTCGCGGGCGCACCTTGGTTTGCCCGGCCGCCAACAGGAACTCCTGGAAAGAATAGTGGCCACCGGGAAACCCGTCGTTCTGCTGGTGTTCAGCGGGCGGCCGCTGACACTTCCATGGGCGTTTGAACACGTGCCGGCGGTTGTTGCCGCGTGGTTTCCAGGCGTGCAGGCGGGGCCCGCCCTGGTGCGCACCATTTTTGGCGAAGCGAATCCCAGCGGGAAGCTGGTGGTGAGCTGGCCGCGGAGCGTCGGGCAGGAACCCTTGTACTACAATGCGTTGAGCACAGGCCGCCCCGCGGGTGAGATTGACCTGACACGTCCGCCAAAGAGCGGGGACGAGAAGTACGTCTCGCGTTACATTGACGAGCAGAACTGTCCGCAGTTCCCGTTCGGATTCGGTTTGTCCTATACCAGCTATCGCTACGGGCAGCTGGAAATCAACAATACCCAACTGAGCGCGACAACCTTGAATGACGAACTGCACTCCGGCGAGCGATCTTCGAACGCAACGATGACCATTAGCACGGAGATCACGAACACCGGGGCACGAGCGGGCGAGGAAACCGTCCAGCTTTACGTAAGGCTACAAGGAACCAGCGTCGCACAACCGGTCAGAGCGCTGAGCGGTTTCCAGCACATCGCGCTTTCTCCGGGTCAATCAAGAAAAGTGACTTTCACGCTGGGACCCAAAGCTTTCGCCTTCTGGAACGACCAAAACAATTTTACGGTCGAGCCCGCGCGGGTCACTCTGTGGGTGAGCCCGGACTCCAGCCGCGGTTCCGAAGCGGTACTCCAAATCACGAAGTAAACAGGGAGTCTGAAATGACGGGCGAGCGTCTCTTTAGCCGAAGAGAACTCCTGAGGATTGGCGGGATGAGTTTGCTGGCTTCTCCTTTAACGACAATCGCCGGCTGCGGGAAGCGCGCGCCACAACCCTTCGCCGAGCCCACCGGTGCGCCTTATGAGGGCACGGACGAACAGCTTCTTGATGAAATTCAACGCGCCACTTTTAGTTTCTTTTGGGACGAAGCGAGTTCGAACACAGGCCAGGTAAAAGACCGTGCCCTGGCCAATGGCAACGATTCGAAGAAGATGTCAAGCATCGCCGCCACGGGATTTGGCCTGACCAGCCTGTGCATCGGCGATCAACGTGAATATGGGAAGCACCCGGAGATTCTTGAAAGAGTACGCAAGACGCTGAGATTTCTCGCCAACGATTTGCCCAACGAACATGGTTTCTTTTATCACTTTATCCACATGGGTACAGGGCAGCGCTGGGAGAAGTGCGAACTCTCTTCCATTGACTCTTCGCTTCTGTATTGCGGTGTGCTGACGGCGCGGCAGTATTTTGCCGACCAAGAGATCAATGACTTGGCCACGAAAATATACGAACGCGTGGATTGGCCATGGATGTTGAATGGCGGCAAAACCTTTTCGATGGGCTGGCATCCCGAATCAGGTTTTCTAGACTCGCGCTGGGAGCACTTCTGCGAGCTGATGATGATCTACCTGCTGGCGATCGGTTCGCCAACACATCCGGTTCCGCCAAGTTCGTGGAACGCCTGGACGCGCCCGAAGATCAAGTACCAGGGGATCGAATACATCTCTGGCGACGATCCGATTTTCACACATCAGTATTCACAGGCGTGGTTCGATTTCCGCAACAAGCGCGATGCGTACGCCGACTATTTCGAAAACTCCATCAAGGCGACGAGGGCGCACAAGCTTTTCTGCCTATCCTTGCGTAACTGGTTTCCGGACTACAGTGACAATCTCTGGGGAATCAGCGCGTCCGATTATGTAAAGGGCTACACGGCCTGGGGCGGCCCGCCGCCGCAGGGGCCGATCGATGGAAGCATCGTCCCTTGCGCGACGGGTGGCTCACTTCCATTTCTCTTCGACGACTGCATACGAGTCCTGCGAAATCTCCGTGGCCGGTACAGGGATAAGGTCTGGATGAAGTACGGTTTTGTAGACGCTTTTAATCCCATCACAGGATGGTATGACGCGGATGTGCTGGGCATCGATCTCGGCATCACCATGCTGATGGCGGAGAATCACCGCAGTGGTTTCGTGTGGAATACGTTCATGAAGAATTCGGAAGCAACTACAGCAATGCAGAAAGCGGGATTCCATGGCGCTTAGGCGGGGTGGCGAGGTTCGCTCCTCGACAAGGACGGGGCAAGCGGAATAGAAATTCCCGGCAGCGGGAGTATGCGGGACGCGCAGAGCTTGACGTCTCCCAGGACAACGTTTACGTAACTTTCATGTTTTGGCCCATTACCGATCCATTGACTGTGTGGGGGGCGGAATGGATTACGGCGGCGGCTCCTTCGATCCTCTAGAGGGGAATAACGCTGGGGACCCCCAACGGTCGAAGGAGCGCCGACGCACCAATACGGATTTAGAAGCTGAGCCGCGCCTGGAACTCGATCACGCGCCCGGATAGACCGTCCGAAGGTCGGCCAAAGCTCCCGGTGTTGATGATGTCCGTGGGGGCCGTAGCCGGGGCGAGAGGCTGAAGATTCAGAATATTGAAAACATTGAACAAGTTGGCACGAAATTCCAACTTGGCGCCCTCCCCGAGAAATGGGATGCTGGGAAAAGCAAATATCTTCCCAATGGACGCATCGACATCAGTGTAGCCGGGACCAACGAAGATGTTGCGGCAGCGGCAGCCAGGTCCGCGGGTGGTGACGTCAAACTCCGTGGCGGGACTTGGGAATGCTCCGTTGATCCATTGCTGCTTGGATGGGCTCTTGAGTACTCCGCCGAAATAAGCGGCAGGCAAATCCGGGCAAGTGCCGTCGCCATTCCGGTCGTTGTTGGTATCACAACTTCCGATTAAAGCGGAAAATGGGAAACCAGAGTGCTTGTCCAGAATTCCCCCGAGAGTCCATCCGCCGAAGGCGCGGCCCAAAAAATCGTGGCGGTTGCGGAGAATCGGCAGCTCCCAATAGCCGGAGAGTTGCCAATGGTGGCGGACATCGTAGTCGGAGCTGGCTTTGTCGATCAGTTGATTGCTTGGATCGGTCTGCTGGAAACCAATCTCATACGACGAAGTGTCAATGGAATGACTTAGAGTATAAACGCTGGATACTGTCAAACCATGGGAGAAACGGCGCGTGACTTCAAAAATGCCGGCATCAAAGCTGGCGTTCACGTCCGACAATGGAATAAACACTCTTCCGAAGCGATTATTGCCCACGATGACAGGAGCCGGACAAGCCGGATTAGTGGGTCCGCAAGGCACCAAGTCAGGACTTGCACTCTGAACCCCATCCACGTTGCCGCACGGCGGACCAAGCGTGCCCGGAGGTGAACCAGCAGGAGGTGGGCAGCGCGGATCGAAAGTGTCGCCGGGATGGAATCGATTTAGGTCGATGGTGCGGGCTAGCTTGCGACTTCTGCTTCCCTGGTAGCCCAGGGTCACTTGAAGATCTTTGAAAGGCTCGAATTGCGTCTGGAGCGAGTAAACGTATACGTAGGGTGTCGGCTCATTGGGTAGCGCGCCGAAAATATCGACCTTGGTCGCCGTGGTACAAGCGGCGTTGCCACAGAGGGCCCCGTCGGGAGCCACTCCAAAAGCAAGATTTGCATTCGCTGGATAGCTATTGGCCAGCCGGCTGCTGCCAAGGGAATACTGAATGTTGGAACCCGGCGGAGGGCCGACGATGGCCCCAGGATCGAAGAAGCAGCAAATGCCGGCCTGCGCGAAGAAGGGAGTGTTCTGGCGCACATTGGAATAGAGAGTCCCGAAGGGACGATCGTACAGGATGCCAAAACCGCCGCGGAGGACCGTCCTGTGTCCCCAAACATTTGGGCTGTAGGCGAAACCAAGCCGCGGGCCGAAATCCTTCCTGTCGGGGTTATAGAGTTGGCTGACGGTCTTGACGCTCCCATTAAAGAAGCCATTTGTCCCAAAGATATAGTTGCTCAGCCGATTCTGGGTCTCGGTAACGGGCGGAAAATATTCCCAGCGGAGGCCGAGATTGATGGTCAGATTCGGACGAATCTTCCAGTCGTCCTGGAGGAACAAGGAATAGGCCGCGGTGCGAAAGTAGCGTTGCCCATTGGGATTTCCGCCGGTCAGCGGATTAACGGCCACGCCTTCGAAGAAACAGCAGGCGTCATTGGCAAAATTCAATAAGCCGCGGAACTGATAATTGGGGCGCTCGAAACCGCTCTCATTGTCGTTGTTTTGCTCGCGAGTGATATCAACACCGAACTTGAAAGCCTGGTTGCCGCGGATCCAATTCACGGTGTCTTTGAAAGCGAAGGTGTTTTCGGCTAATTTGCCGGGAGTGGTGCCCGTAGCGGCAATGCCAATGATGGTGCCGGGGTCGCCAAGGCCGCCAGCGTCAAAATCGAAAAGACGTATTTGCGGAATGCCGTAATTCGTCTGTCCCTGGGGCTGAAGCTGGTCAAAGGCGAAGCGGGTGAAATTGAAGCGCGCTTCATTTACGAGGACATTGGAGAGGATGCGCGTCCAACCGAGCGTAGCCACGCGGTTATGCGGCTGGAAAGTGACATCTTCTATTGGCCTGTTTCCGCCGTTGACATTGTTTAGGCGAACAAAATAACTGCTGAAGAAGAACTGATTCCGGCCCGCATTGTAGTCGGCGCGGCCATTGAACTGATCTCCAGCGCTCCTATTCGGGATCGTGAGATCGTAAATCCCCCAGTCTGTAATTCCGTCCGGGCCATTGCCGACCGCCTGACCCATTTTGGGGGTGTTCCCTGGCAAGTACCACTGACCGAGTTGGCGGAAGTTGGGATCGCTCGGGTTTGTGACGAGGGAGCAGCAATCCACCTCTTTGGTCGTGGTCGAAATGCGAGGAGCAATTCCCGGCGTATTGAAGATCTTCGCCGCTAGGCTGTTAGGGTTCACCTGAACGACGTACTTCTCAAATGCTGGAGTCTCCAGCTTCACGTCCCGTTTCGTGATGGTATTGCTTTGGCGCAAGCCTTCGTAGGAGAAAAAGAAGAAGAGTTTGTCGTGAACGATGGGACCGCCGACGCTACCGCCGAAGTCGCGATACTTCTGGTCGTTGCGCGTGGGACAGTGACTAGCAACGATGGTAAAGGCACCCCCTTCACAGCTGAGCGTAGGAAGCGTCCCGGTAGTCGGGCCATAGAATTTGTTGAAGGCGTTCAAGCCCTTGTCGTTGAACTTGATGAGGCCGCTTCCGTGATAGTTATTCGTGCCGCCCTTGGAGATGACTTGGACCTGAGCGCCGGAGTTGCGCCCCTGTTCGGCGTTAAAGGAGGCGGAAGTGACGACGATCTCCTGAACGGACTCCTGATTGGGAGTAATGACCGCGGAGCCTCCGTTGGCGAGGCTGTCGACGCTCACGCCGTCGAGCGTGTACGTGTTGGCAGTAACGCGCTGACCGTTTGAGGAGACTTGCACCTGGTTTTCCACCTGGAAAATTTGATTGTTCGAGCCGCCGGGACCAACCTGTTGCGGGAGAGCGAAAGAATTACCGTTGCCCTGGCGGGCAGCGTCGCCGAAAACGCCTGGGGTAAGGCGAATCAACTCATAGGGATCCCGGCCGAATTGCGGCAGGGTCAAAATCTCTTGCGAACTAATAGTGTTCGTCGTGCTGGCGTTCTCCGTTTGCAGCCCTTCGGCGGAAGCAGAAACGGTGACTGATTCCTGTACCGCGCCGACCTGAAGGGTCACGTCAAAGCCTCGCGGCTGTTCCGCCTCGACAACGATGTCCTTGGAAATCGTTTGTTTGAACCCACTTGCCTCGACAGTGACGGTGTAGGAGCCGGGTGGCAGTTCATTAATCCTATAGAAGCCTTGATCGCTGGCGGTGGTTTCGCGTACGACGCCCGTATTCTGATTGGTGACCGTGACTTTGGCCCCCGCGACAACACCACCCTTGGAGTCCAGGATGGTGCCTTGGATGCTCGCCTTAAATTGTGCGTGAGCTGCCGCAGCGAAGAAAGTTACGCAGGACAGAACCAGCATTGCCCGGATCGAAAGCTTGGATATGCACATGACTTGCTCCTTCACCCCAAAAAGAATTCGCAAAAGGCCCGAAATTCCAAGCTAAATCGGTTAACTACAATTGCGCGGGATTCTAGTCAGCGCATTTTCAGATGTCAAGGAATATTATTTTCAATTCTCCAGGCCAATGACCGTGCTATGGTAGCCGGGGATTGC